>Ga0182024_10012920_pt1 | contig 16428 bp, 14 predicted proteins | sample P32metaG_FD_120480 | JGI IMG/M metagenome (GOLD analysis project Ga0182024, IMG submission 120480) | Permafrost microbial communities from Stordalen Mire, Sweden - P3-2 metaG (Illumina Assembly) | ecosystem: Environmental > Terrestrial > Soil > Wetlands > Permafrost | place: Sweden: Stordalen... | reverse complement strand
CCGCACTGGCTGTCGGACACCGGCACCCCAATGGCGCGCGATGTCGCCCACGAGAAGGCCAGGCCGCCGAGCAGGCGCGACGGAGGCATTGCGCGCAGTACGCCGCGCGTGCCGAAGCGGTTGCCTTTGACGTAGTCGGCCTCGTTGCGCGCGATGGGCTCGACCAGGGAGGCCAGATCGCGCGGGTCCATCTGGCCGTCACCCGCCAGGACCACGAAGACGTCGCGCCCGCCCGGCGCCAGGTCGGCCGCCCGCCGGTACCCGGTGACGATGGCTGCCCCGACGCCGCGGTTGCGCTCGTGCCGGACCACCTCCAGGCGCGCGTCGCCCGTCCCCCGCGCCGCTTCCGCCGTGCCGTCGACGCTCGCGTCGTCCACCGCCACGATCCCATCCACCCACGGCGGCATCCCACGCACGACGCGCGCGATTCGCGGCGCCTCGTTCCAGGCCGGGACCACGGCGACGACGCGCGATTGCATCCACATGGTATGTCCCCGTCTACTGCAATGCGCCGCCGGACGCTGCTCGTCGTCGGGGGTCTCTTGACGGTGACCCTCGCCTTCGGCTCGTGGGCGATCGCACGCCGGCCATTCCCGCCGGAAACGACGCCGGAGGGAGCCTACACGCGCGTCGCCTTCGCGGTCGGCGAGCGACGCCCACGCGACGCGTTCGCCTACCTGGAGACCGACTCGCAGTGGGCGGCCTACACCATCCGCGACATGCGCCGGAAGGCCAGCGACCGGGTGCGCGCGAGCTATCCGCCGCACGAGAGGGCGCGGCTTCTCGACGCATGGCACGACGAAGCTGACGCGCTCGACGGGGCGGACATTTTCGCCCTGCTGGCGGCCACCCGTGGCTGGATCGCGCGCCTCGAGCGCGACCTGTCGGGCGTGGCGAGCGTCGAGACCGCCGGCGAGCGCGCCACCGTGGTCACCGCCCGCGGGACGCGCTACCCGTTTCGCCGGCGCGAGAACGGCATCTGGGGGCTGACTCTCTTCACCGCCGAATTGGCCGCCGAGGCCGAGCGTGCGGCGCGCGATCTCGACGTCGTGGAGCATGCGGCGGCCGACTACGACCGCGTGCGCGATGACTAAATCGGCGAGCGCGATCTTCGGTCGTCCGTCGGGTTTTTTGGCCGACGGGCTCCTTAAGTGCTGCGGGCGCGGCTTCGCGACAGCGCGCAGAGCCCGGAAGGAAAGGACGGCCTGGCCGTGGCTCGCCGGACCGTCGCTCAGCCCACCTTCTTCCTCATGGCGTCCCACGAGCCGGTCGCGGGCTGTCCATGCTCGACGGGCAGACCCGCGCGAGACCAGCCCGGTTCGGTGATTTGCCCGAAGGCGTCGCGCGCTCCGTCCCATCCTGCGCGTTGGTCGAGCACCTGCGTGAAGCCCGCGCCGACGAGCGCCTGCATCGCGCGCAGCGATCGACCGCCCGACTTGCAGCCGACCACGAGCTTGGCCTGCACCGGGAACGCGGCGCGCATCACCGGTAGGAAATCCGGGTTAGGCACCATTCCTCCCGGACCGGCGTGCATGAGCGGAACGTTCACGGCTCCCGGGGGGTGCCCTGCTTCGAACTCCTCGACGGTGCGAACGTCGACGTAGGTCCAGCCTTCGGCAAGCTTCACGCTCGCCTCCTTTGGCACAATGCGCGTGGGATGGGTCATGAGCCAAGGGGGTTTAGCGCAAAGGCGAAGCCGTGTCCGTCAGGGGCAGACGCCGCGCGCGACGAGCGCCTTCTGCGCCGCGACGCGGGCGTAAGACGGGGCCGACGGGGCGAGGAGGGGCGCAAGTCGCAGGCGCAGGTCGTGCGGCTGCAGCGCCGCCAGCCCCACCAGTCCGCCAAGGGCGATCTGCTGCTCGTCCTCCGCCGTCCCGGCCACCGCGAGGCCGCTGGCCAGCTGCGTCAGCCGGTCGAGGGAAGACGTGTCGCAGACCGCGCCGAGGGCAGCCGCCGCGGAAGCACGGACCTCCGCCTGCTCGTCTCGATCGTCCAGCCGGTCGCGCACCGCCGCACGCAACGAGCCGGTGTGCCGCAGGGCCACCGCCACCAGCGCCGCCGTTCGGACGCGCGCCGATCCGTCCCGGATGGCCCCGCGGAGGGCGTCGTCCACCTCGCCTGAAGGCGGCGCTTTCGAGAGCACGGCGACCGCCTGCGCCCTTACGAAGAACCACCCGTCCTTTTCCAGCACCGCTCGCGCGGCATCCACCGCTGGGGCTTGCGGCAACGAGCCGGCGAGCGCCTGCAAGGCCGCCTCGCGCACCCGTGGTTCCACATCGCCCGCCGCGCTCACCAGTGCCCCTCGTGCCTCGGACAGACCTGCGCCCAGCTCCGCCGCCCGCGCGCGCACCGGCCACTCCGCGTCGCGGACCATCGACTCGGCGACGCGAGTGGCCGCAAGGTGGTCTCTTGCATGCGCCAGCTCACCCAGAGGATCGAGCGCCAGGTAGCGCACGCGCATCGGCGGCGATCCCGCGAGCACTTCCGCCAGCGCGCGGTCACTCTCCGCCGGCAACTCCATCAGCCGCGTCCCGGCCGCACGCATCATCTCCAGCCGCGAGGCAGCGCGGCGATGCCCGTCTCCCACGAGAGTCGCCAGCCGCCCGGGCGGCGCCGACCTCAGCGCCTCGGCGAAGGCCGCGCGCAACCCCTCCCGTGTCGCCCCGTCCGCGTCGGCCGTCCCCTCCAGCGCGTCGGCGATCGGCTCGAGCGCGTCCGCCCCGGCCAGGATCGCCAGCACGGGCGCGACGCACGCGCGCGTGGCGGCGTCGCTTCGCAACGTGGTCGCGAGCACGCCGGACGCCGCCTTGCACCGCTCCAGCTTCTCGCGCGCCTTGCGGGGGGCCTCCCCGCCCTTTTCGCACAGACCCCGTGCCAGCAGAGGCGCCGCCTGGACGCAGCCCTCGTGGCTCGCTGCCACGTCGATGGCCTGCGCGCGGCCCCGGGCATCGAGCCCGTCGTAGGCCCTCGCTGCCGCTTCCAGCGCCCCCTCCCCGGCGCGCTCCAGCACTTGCGCCGCGGCCTGCGCGCGCTCCCCGGAGAGCTTCCTCGCGACGTCGTCGAGCGTGGCCCCGGGCGCGTCGAACTCGCTGTAAGCCACCAGCTCGGCGATGCTCACCTCGGGATGCGCCAGCCCACGCGTGAAGGCGTCGTTCAGCACCAGCGCGACGCACGAGCTGGCGATTGGTTGCGGAAAGGCAATCTCGTACGCCTCGCCCGGCTTCAGCCATGCGTCGGCCGGGAGCGTCACTTCGAACGTCTCGCTCTCGGTCACCAGGTAGAACGTCTTCGGCGCGGCGCCGTCCCTGCGGGCCATCGCGGACGGCGGCGAGACGATCACTTGCATGCGCGCGATGGGCACGTCCCTCGGTGCCGCCATCACCACAAACTCGCCCTGCCCGATGCGCGGCCGCTGCTCACTCCACACCGTGCTCGGGTCGCCGTCGGTGAGCTCGACCCCGCGCGAGCCGGGAACGCTGGAGCCCCGTGCGACCAGAAGCCTCGCCAGCGACGGGGCCACGCTCGGCCCTTTGTCGCTCGCCACGATGGGCTGCGCCGCCTCTTGCTGCTGGGGAGACAGACGTTGCGCCGTCGTGGGGCGGAGATCGAGCGAACCCGGGTAGAGCGCTTGCGGATCGAGCATGGTGGTCTGCTGACCGCAGATGCGAAGGTCCTCGCGAATCTCGCTCACCAAGATGAAGCTCGTCGCGCCACGGGCGACGACCTTCACCTCGCGGCCGGTGCGTTCGCCGGGGTCGCCGGTCAGGTAGCCAGTGAGCCCGGCGAAGATGGGCTCCTTGTGGCCCGCGGCGAGCAAGGCCTCCCAGGACACACCTTCGCTCCCCTTGGATGGCACGGTCACGTGCACCACGTGCCTGGCGTCGCCCACGGCGACGGCCTCCACCGTGACCTCGGCTTCGGCCGGAAGACTTGCAGGATCGAGAGCAATGGGGATGCGCAATCCGTTCGCGTCGACCGCCCGTTCGGCGAGGTCGACCTTCACGTCGAGGGCGGCGAGACCGCCTCCCGCCGGAGCCACGGCGCGTGGGCCTGCCGTGGCCAGCGCCGTCGTGAGGAGGGCGGCCAATGCCAGCGCGAGCCGCACCGTGCGGAGCATCTGCCACGTATGCCTCATCGGAAGGCCGTTCGCGAGCGCCGGGGCCTGCTTCCCCTTTCTTGCCCGGTCGGGCTGGGCCGTGCCACATCGTACGCGATGCGTCGTACGGTCCTCCTTGCAGTGGCGGGCGCCTTTTTCGTCGCGGCGACCGTCCTCGTCGTGCGCCGGCCGGCGCCGAAGCCGGTCGCCACGCAACCCGCTCCCGAGTTGGTGTCGGTCCCGTCGCTTGCGCATGCGGCGGAGGTCGCCCCACACGAAGACGAGCCGCAGGGGACGGAGCCGGGCTCCGTCGCGGGGCTCGAGCTTCTGCACGGCCGCGCCGCCGAGGGCGTAGTGAGCGCGCCGGCCGCAGCGGGCACCGCGCAGCTCACCCTGGATGCCGACCTGCAAAGCACCTCCCTTGGCCTGCTGAGCGCCCACCACTTGCCCGAGGCGGCCGTCGTCGTCATGGACGTTGCGACCGGCAAGCTGCTCGTCTACGCCAGCCACGTCGAAAAGGGCACGCCGCGCGATCTCTGCGCGGAGGCAACGGCCCCGTCGGCGAGCGTCTTCAAGCTGGTCACCGCGGCGGCTCTGGTGGAGGACGCCCACCTCGGGCCGGACACCAAGCAGTGCTACTCCGGCGGCGAACAGCGCATCGCCTCCCTCGATCTGGTCGACGACGCGCAGCGTGATCGCTGGTGCACGACCCTGGCCGGGGCCCTGGGCCGCAGCATCAACACGGTCTTCGCGCGTCTGGCCAGGCAACACCTCTCCCCTCTGCAGCTCGAAACGATGGCGCACCGCTTCGGGTACGGCCTTCCGCTGTCCTTCGACGTGCCGGTGCAGCCCAGCGCCATCCATGTTCCCAGCGAACCTCTGGAGTTCGCACGAACCGCGGCGGGCTTCTGGAATTCCACGCTGTCGCCGCTCCAGGCCGTGGAGCTCAGCGCCATCGTCGCGCGCGGCGGCGAGGCGATACGGCCGAGCGTGGTGGACAAAGTGGTGGCGGCGAACGGGACGCGGGTGTGGTTGGCGCCGGACGCTCCGGTCACTCGCCGCGTCGTCGGGCGCGACACGGCCGAGCAGCTGGCCACGATGATGGAGCACACCGTCGGCGAGGGGACGAGCTGGCGTGCATTCCACGACGGACGCGGCGCCGCGTTCCTGCCGGGTCTCACCGTCGCCGGCAAGACCGGAACGCTCACCGATTCCGAAACCAAGCGTTACTACACATGGTTCACCGGATACGCGCCGAGTCGCCCGCAGCCAGGCGTGCGGCAGGTGGCGGTGGCCGTTCTGGTCGTCAACGGGCCGGCGTGGCAGGTGAAGGCCAACGTCATTGCACGCGATGTTCTTCGTGCCTATTTCGCCGGACACGAGATGACTGGCGTGACGCGTCCGAGCATCAACGCCATCGCGCGGCATCACAAGCGCTGACGCCGGCATGGTCTCGAGGGACACCCCGTCCAGGGCGCGACGCAAAACCCGGACGACGTGGATCGCGGCCTTCGGGCTGGCGATCCTCGTCGCGTCCGCGAGGGCGTCCGCAGGACCGCCGTACATCACGGACGACCCGGAGCCCGTGGAGTACCGCCACTGGGAACTCTATCTCGCCTCGCAGTCCTTTCACGACAAGGACGGCTGGACGCTGACCGCTCCTCACGTCGAAGTGAACTACGGGCCGGTGCCCGACGTGCAGCTCCACGTCATCGCGCCGCTCGCGGCTTCGGTGCCCGACCGTGGGCCAAGCGCCTACGGCTACGGCGACACGGAGCTGGGGGTCAAGCTTCGCTTCATCGAGGAGCGCAGCTGGATCCCCATGGTGGGGACGTTTCCGTTGCTCGAAGTCCCGAGTGGCTCGAAAGAGCGCGGGCTGGGAAACGGCAGCGCGCAGGCTTTTTTTCCGGTGTGGCTTCAGAAGAGCCTGGGGGCCTGGCAGACCTACGGCGGTCTCGGACCCTGGATCGATCTCGGGAATCGCCAGCGCCACTGGTGGTACTTCGGCTGGCAGGTGCAGCGTCACGTGCTCGACTGGCTCACGGTCGGCGTGGAGGTTTTTCACCAGACGCCCGTGGAATACGGACAAGAGAGCGAGAGTCGGTTCAACGTGGGAGCGGTTCTCGACTTCACGGAGGTGCACCACCTCCTGCTTTCCGCCGGTCGCGGCTTCCAGGGACCGAACCTCTTCCAGGGCTACATTGCCTACCAGGCGACGTTCGGACCGACGGACGCCCGGGCGGAGGGCGAATCGAAGATCCCTCCCGCGCCGCCCGTGAAGTAGCGCTCGTGGGCGTGGGCTGGAGGGCGCCTCTCATGCACGACGGGTGCGCGACCACGTTGACCGACCGGTTCACGTCGTGCGCGACGCCCGGCCACGGCTCGACCGCGAGCCTGTCGACGGCAAACGTGAGCGACCTGGTAGCGTACCTGGAGACGCTCTGATCCTTGCGCCTCGTCGGGATACGATGATGTGGTGACCCCAGCGAAGACGGTAGAGAGCAGCGCGCGTGTGGCGGTGCGTGACGACGGATCGCTGCGGCTGGCCGTCGTGGCCGACACGCACTCCGCGCCTCACCCCGCCGCGACCCGGCACCTCCGGGCGCTGTCTCTTGACGGCATCCTTCACGCGGGCGACATCGGCAATCTCGCTGTGCTCGACGACCTCGCGGCCATCGCGCCACTCTTCGCGGTTCGCGGGAACATCGACGTCCACGCGCCGACCCTCCCGGACGTCCTGACGCTGGACGTGGTCGCGGGCGAGGCATCGCTCCTACGCATCCTGGTCATGCACATCGCGGTGGACGGCCCTCGCTTGCGCGCCAGCGCCGGTCGCATGGCCCGCTCACGGGATGCGTCGCTGGTGGTGTGCGGACATTCCCACGTGCCGCTCATTGCGCGCGACGGGGACCTCGCCGTCTTCAATCCCGGCTCCGTGGGTCCGCGCCGCTTCGGCCTGCCCATCGCCTTCGGCACCATCGACGTCACGCCGACCGCCGTGCGTCTCGCCCACATCGACTGCGAGACCGGGCAACCGTGGAAGCCGCGCTGAGGCTCCCTCTACGCCGTGCGAAGGCTGAGCGCGCCGAGATAATCGCGCTTGCCGATGTTCACCCCATTGTGACGGAGGATGGCGTAGGCGTGCGTCAGGTGGAAGTAGAAGTTCGGGAGCCCGTGCTCGACGAAGTAATCGTCGCCGTTCATCACCTTTCCCTCCCAGCGCGGCTGGGTGACGACGCGCGTCGCGGCGCCCTCGAAGTCTTTGGCCGAAAGCGTGTCGAGGTACGCGAGGACGGAGCGCACGCGCGTACGCAACTCCTCGAGCGTCTGCTCGGTGTCAGGGTAGACCGGTGCTTCCTTGCCGGTGAGTCGGGACGCGACGAGCTTCGCGATGTCGCAGGCGGTCTGCGCCTGACGCGCAAACGCGAACTGATCGGGAGCGAGGCGAAGGCCGAGAAAGACGTTGGGGTCGAACGATTTCGACTTCGCCTCGGCCGCGGCCGCCACGAGCCAGGTGTCGAGCTGGCCGAGCTGCTTCTTCATCTGGCAGAAAATCACGTAGTACATCGGGGGATGCTACCCCGCGCTCAGGCCTCGCGCACGTCGCGCAGCAGCAGGAACACCAGCCCGTTCGCCGTCGGCGTTCGGTAGACGCCCTCCCCTCCGCAGCGATCGCTCACCAGCGCGGCGAGCACCCACGCCGTCGCTTCGTCGGTCGGGAAGAGCGGCGTCGTCACCTCCCAGATGTCGCGCTCCGCTACGCCGTCCGCCAGGGCAGCCGAAGCCTCTCGGACCGTCGCCGAGAGGCTCTTGTTGTAGCCGCCCCATGCCCACACCCGCGACGACTGCGAGAACGTCGCGATGAGCGTGGCGCGCGCCAGCACACGAGGTTGCCCGCCCGCGGAGAACACAAGGGTCTGCTTCTCCAGGTCCACGTCGTAGCGATCGTGCGCGCCCAGCGCGAAGCGGCTGTTCAGCGCGGCGTTCTGGGCGTCGAGCGCGGCCTTCAGCGCCTCCCACTCCCCTTCCAGCGTGGCGCTGGGCAAGCGCACGAGGCCGGGCAGCCACACGAAGCCGCCCGCGCGGCGACGGAGAAAGGTGCCGCCGCGCACATCGTCGAGGTCGACCTCTTCGAGCGCGCACAGCGCTTCCGTGGCCTTGGCCAGCACCGGCAGCAGCGGGCCGGCCGCCTCATCGGCGAACGCAGCGTCGACTCGCGCCTCGTCGCCCACGATGTCCTCGACGTCGATGCCGGCGACCACCGGCTCTCCCCCCTGGCGCACCACTTCGACCAGAATACGGCCCCACTCGTCGGCGGCGAGCTGCTCGCGCAGCAGCTGACCCACCTCGTCGAGGATCTCGCTTCGCATGCGGGTCTTCTCGCCGTGGTCCATGATGCGCTTGCCGCTGCTGATAGCCTCGGTAGGGTTCCGGTGCACGCTGAGGCTCACTCGGTTCCGTCCTGCACGGCGCGACGGAACACGCCGGCCAGCTCACGAAAGGTCTCGGCGAAGGGGGACTGCGGACGCCAGATGAGGGCGATGGTTCGATGCGGCGCCGGCGCGACGAAGGGACGGACCTCCAGCTGTCCCCGGCGGTTCTCCACCGAGACGGCGATGCGCGGAAGGAGCGTGATACCCGATCCCGAGGAGACCACCTGCGCGAGCGTGGAGAGGCTCGTCGCGCGAAGCTCGTTCTCCTCCGCGCCGACCCGATCGCACACCTCGAGCGCCTGCGCGCGGAAGCAGTGGCCTTCGTCGAGCAAGAGAACGCTCTCGCCGTCCAGGTCGCGGGCGGCGATGCGCTTCTTCCGCGCGAGGGGGTGGCCCTTGGGGAGCGCGACGACGAAGGGATCGGTGGTGATGCGTCCCACCGCCCACTCGCCGATGTCGGCCTCGAGGGCCACCAGGCCGGCGTCGAGCCGCCCCTCGCGCAGGTCTGCCACCACCGCGTCGGTCTTCTCTTCGCGGAAGAAGAGCTGCAGCTTGGGGTAGCGCGCGCGGACGGCGGGGACCACGTCGGGAAGCAGGTAGGGCGCGATGGTCGGGATGACGCCGACGCGAAAGGTGCCGGACCGCGGCTCGCCGAGCACCTTCGCGGCGGCGATGAGGTCGTCCACCTCCAGCAGGACGCGCCGCGCGTGTGCCACCACCACGGCCCCCGCCGCGGTCAACAGGACCCGGCGGCGATCGCGCTCGAAGAGGCGGACCCCCAGCACTTCCTCCAGCTGTTTCACCTGCGCGCTCAGCGTCGGCTGCGAGACGTGGCAGCGCTCCGCCGCCTTGTGGAAGCCGAGCGTGTCCGCCACCGCCACGACGTACTGGAGCTGACGGGAAGAGAGGTCGTGAGCGCTGACAGTCATGGGCTATCAGTATGATAGAAATATCGTCTTGGACCAATCGATGCGCCGGCCGCACATTGCTTCCCGTAGGCCGCGGCGCGACGCCGTCGCCTCACCGAGGAGATGACCCCATGCTGACCGTAGGAGACACGCTGCCCGCATTTCGACTGAAGGCCGTGGTGAGCACCGAGCCCGGCCGTGAGTTCGCCGAGGTGACCGATCGGAGCCATCCGGGCAAATGGCTGGTCCTCTTTTCCTGGCCGTTGGACTTCACTTTCGTCTGCCCGACCGAGATCGCCGAGTTCGCGCGGCAGGACAAGGAATTCGCCGCCCGCGACGCGCAGCTCCTGGGTTTCAGTGGGGACAGCCAGTTCGTGCACCTGGCCTGGCGCGGGCAACACCCGGACCTGAAGAACGTGCCCTTTCCGATGCTCGCCGACGTCAAGCGCGAGCTCTCGAACGCGCTCGGTATCCTGCACAAGACCGAGGGGGTGCCGCTTCGCGCGACGCTCGTGGTCGATCCCGAGGGGCTCATCCGCTGGGTCAACGTCAACGATCTCGACGTTGGCCGGAGCGTGCCCGAGGTGCTGCGCGTGCTCGACGCCCTGCAGACCGGCGAGCTCTGCCCCTGCAACTGGAAGAAGGGCGACGACACCCTGAAGGCGGCCTGATGGAGGCCCTTGATCGCCTGCGCGATGCCTTCCCGCCCTTCGCCAGGGACATCCAGCTCAACCTGTCGAGCGTCCTCCAGGGGGGAGCGCTCGACGACACCAAGCGCTGGGCGGTGGCCGCTGCGTGCGCGATAACGACGGGAAACGCGACCCTCCAGGAGGCGGTCTTCCACGATGCCGCAGCCCGGGTGAGCGACGCCGCTCTCGACGACGCCAGGGCGGCCGCCTGCCTCATGGCCATGAACAACGTCTACTACAGCTTCCGCCATCTCGTCGGAAAGGAGAGCTACGCCGCGAAGCCTGCGCGCCTTCGCATGAATCGCATCGCTCAACCGAAGACCGACAGGACGACATTCGAGCTGGTGTGCCTCGCCGTCAGCGCCATCAACGGATGCGAGGCCTGCGTGCGCAGCCACGAGCGAGCGGTCCTCGACGGCGGCCTCTCGGAAGAACACGTAAACGACGCCGTTCGCATCGCGGCGACGATGCGCGCGGCGGCAGTGGCGCTGGACGCCTCCCGCCGAAGACCTCTGGCGGAAGCCTGACCCGCGATTCCCCGCCGGTAGAAGCGCGTCGGTCAAAGCCCCGACAGACTCCTTCGTGACGATCCAGGACGCGGACGGCATCCGCCGCCGCTTGGAGACTGTCGGTCAAAGCCCCGACAGACTCCTTCGTGACGATCCAGGACGCGGACGGCATCCGCCGCCGCTAGAGTTCCGGGCCAGGCCCAACGTTCGGACTTCGCCCCACCACGCTTCATGACGACGACCCACACCGAAACCCCGCGCGCCCCTAAGCGCGAGCCGGCCCTTCCCGCGGCACGGCGTCGGCGCAAGCGTCGCGATTGGGGGCGTGCGCTCGCCCGGGCCCTTTGCGTGGCGCTTGCGCTGGTCGGGGTGGTGCCCTTCGCGACGACCCTCGCCGTGCGCTCCGCCTGGCTGCGCGGCTGGGCCGCCAAGGCAACCGCTCGAGCGCTGCGCGATCAAGGAATCGTGGCCCGCTACGCCATCGGTCTTCGCGTCTGGCCGCTGGCGGTGGAACTGACCGAGTTGCGTGTGGAGGCGAGCGACGGTGGGGCCCCCTTTTTCCAGTGCGTGCGCGCCCGGATTCGGCCCAAGGTCTTTGCGCTTCTCGCCGGCAAGCTCGCCATCGATCAGGTGGAAATCGATGAGCCTCGGGTCCACGCCGTGGCGAAGGACGGAAGGCTCCTCAACCTGGTCCTCCCGTCATCGAACCAACCCGGCGGCCCGCTGCACGTTCCTTTCAACACGTTCGCGCTGACCGACGCCTCGCTCGACCTGGCCATCGACGACACGCGGGTCCAGGCGGAGGGGCTGGATCTCGACGTGACGGTGGAGGACGACGCCACCGCGGGCTCCTCGTTCGAGGTCGCGGTGCGTGTGGGCCGGGCCAGCGTGCACCGAGCGCGGAGGCGTGCCGACGGAAGCGTGGCCAGCGACGACGACGCGCTTTGCTCGGTCGACGGGCGGGTGCGCATCGAGCCCCATGCCGTCCTCGTTCGACGCCTGGAGGGCGTCGGCTCGGCGGACCTCGACGCTGCGGTCGGCGCCCCCCCTCCCTGCGACCTGCCGGCCGGCGACAAGCGCCGGGTCGAGGTGTCGCTCGGGCACGTGCACGTCGTCCTCCCCGGCGGCGATGGCCTTCCGTATTTCGATGGCCATGCGCGCGTGCGCGGCCCCATCGCACTGGCGGAGCGCGCGGCAGCCCTGCCCGAGACGGACGGCTGGGTCGCCGTGGAGGCCGACGTCCGCTACGGACCAGACACACTCTTGCCGGACCTGTCGGGCACCCTCGAGGCGCACGACGTGCGGCTCGGCGAGTACAGCTTCGCTCAGGAGATCCACAGCCGCATCGCCATCCGCGGCAACGTCGTGGAAAGCCCGGAGACCACCCTTCGTTTCGCCAACGGCAGGGTCACCCTCACCGATACCGCAATCGCTCCGCTGGCTAGGGGCGTCCGGCTGGAACGGACCCGCCTCGACGCCGCGGACGTCGATTTCACGACCCTCCTACGCGACCTCGGCGTCCACCCGCATTCCTTCGTGGGCTGGGACCTACGCGAGTTGCATACCCAGGTCATCTCGGGAACCCTCGCGCCCCTCAAGCTCGACGGAGACTTTACCGCCAGGACCTACGGCTTCGGCGTCTACGACCGCCCGGCGGAGGACACCTCGCGGGAGCGCCTCTTCGGCTTCTCCGAGGCGCAGATCGCCGGGCACCTCGGCGTTCGTCCGGATGCCCTCAAGTTCACCGAGGTGCGCGCGGCCTTGCCGCACTCGCACCTCGACGGCGCTTCGGTCTCCATCGGTTTTCGCAACGACCTCCGCGTGGACGCCCCTCACATCACGGCCGACCTCGAGGATCTCTCGCCCATCGGGCCGGTCGCCCTGCACGGCAACCTGCAGGCCAGCGCGCATGTCACCGGCACGTTCAATCATCCGGAACCGGAGGGCGACCTTCAGTTCATCACCGGCTTCGCGGTCGCCGACGTGCAGTTCGGCGACATCGCCGCGGGCCACGTGAAGGTGGACGTGCTCGGGCCGGAAGTGGAAATCACCGGGGTGCGCGCCCGGCGGCGCGACAGTCCGTACGAGGTGCCGACGGCGACGCTGAAGTTCGGCGGAGCCCGCGGATTCGTGGTGGACGCGGTGGGATCCAGCGCGAGCCTGGGCCTCCGCGATCTGCTCTCGATGTTCGCCCTCGACGACGACCCGCGATACGACGGCCTCGACGCGCGCATCGCCACCCGCGCCGCGGTGCACGTGGCCCTCGGCGGTCCGGAGGACCGGTGCGGCTCCGGCTTCATCGGCATCGACGCCAAGGGCCATCTTGCCGGCGTCGGCATCTACGGCGAGCACTTCGCGCAGGGCGACGCGGATCTGTCGATGCGCTGGTACGACCGGGCGGCGGGCATCGCCGGCGCCGACCTCGACGTGAACTCGTTCGTCCTCTCCAAGGCGCAGCCGGGAAGCGGGACGCACGCGGTCGCCGTCGGAACCATCCTGGGCTCCGCCAGCATCCACCAGGGCGGCGCGCTCCTGGCCAACGTGATGGTCGAGGGGGTGTCCCTCTCGCGCATCGACGCGCTCGGCTCGTTCGCCCGAGAGGTGGAGGGGAGCGTCTCCGGGATGGCGCACATCAGCGGGGAGATGGACGACTTTCGTCCGGATGCTGGCCTGGTCACGCGCGCGGAGCTCGACGTGGCCGGGACGCGGGTGCGCGAAGTGCCGCTCGCCTCCTCCCACCTGCAAGTGGAGTGGACCCAGCACTTTCCGCAGGAAAAGCGCGGCATGGGACGCTCCAGGTGCGGCGCACCGATCGCACCCCCCTTCGACAAGGCCGCGTACCTTGCCGACGCCGCATCGCACGGCGAGCTCAGGCTGAACGGCGAGCTCCTGGGCGGAACGGTGCGGCTGACCGACGTGGTCGCAACGCGCGCCAAGGCGCCAAGGATGTCGGGGCGGGTGGCGCTGCGAGGCCTCGACCTGGCACCGCTCGCGCGCATCATCGGCGAGCACAAGGCCGACTCCGACGACTCCGTTGTGGGACCTTCGTCGAGCCCCGTGGGAGGGCAGATCTGGGGCGAGCTCATCGCCGAGGACGTGCCGCTCGACGATCCAGCGCACGCCCGGGTGACCTTTTACCTGGGGCCGACGGTGGTCTTTCGCGGCGCGCAGAAGCTCGCGCTGGTCCCGCCGAAAGAGCCGCTGGTCATCGCCGATGACCGGCTCACCGTACCGCCGCTGGAGGTGAAGCTCGACGCGTCCGACGGGTTCAGCGGCGGCTTCGTACTGACCGGCGGGGTGACCCAGCTTACGCGCGATCCCACGCTGGCGCTGGAGGGGCGGCTCGAACCAATCGATCTGGCGGTTCTGCAGCGCCTGGTGCCGAAGGTGGAGAGCGCGCGCGGGAAGATCGAGGGGAGCATTCGCGTGACCGGCAAGGCCAGCGCGCCGACGGTGAACGGCGAGCTTCACGCCGTGGGCGAAGAAGTTGCCGTGTACGGGCTGCCCAGCGCGCTGACCGAGCTCCGTCTGGACCTCCGCGCCAGCGCCAGCGAGCTGGTGGCCAACGGTGACGCGAAATTTGCCGGCGGCACCTTGTCGCTCGTGGCCAGCCTTCCGGTGCGCGGCTTCGACGTGGGCGCCCTGGATTCGCGCATCGTCGCGCGCGGACTGCGGATCACGCCGGCGGATGGCGTCGCCGCGACGTTCGACGCCGATCTGGAAGTGGCGTACGACGCGAAGGCGCGAGGCCAGAGCGGCTCGCCGCTTCCGCGGGTGACGGGGGACGTCACCGTGGGCTCCTTCGGTTACACGCGTCCCATCGCGCTGACCACCGACCTCGGCTCGCTCGGTACGCGCGCCAAGCGCACGCAGGTGAGCACCTACGATCCGTCGCTCGACCTCGTGACCTTCGATGTGCACGTGCGCGCTCGGTCGCCGCTGATCATCAAGAACAACCTGGCCGAGGTGCAGCTCGCCATCGACTCCGGGATGCTGGAAGTCACGGGAACCAATCAGCGCGTTGGTTTGCGCGGGGCACTGCGGGCGCTGCCGGGAGGGCGCTTCCACTTCCAGTCGAACGAGTTCGACGTCCGGCAAGGGCTCATCCGCTTCGAAGACCCGACGCGTGTCGCGCCCAACGTCGACGTCACCGCCGTCACCGAGTACCACCGCTACTCGGACACCAGCGCGGGAGCCGCGGCGGGTGCCGGGTCCGGCGAAGGAGGACCGTCGGGCGCGTCGGTCAGCGCGACCCGGGGCGGCTCGGTGTGGCGGATCACCCTCCACGCTTTCGGCGACGCCGACGACCTGCGGGTGGACATGACCAGCGAACCTTCGCTGTCGCAGGAGGACATCGTGCTTCTCTTGGCCGTCGGGATGACGCGCGCCGAGCTCGACCAGCTCCAGGCGAGCAGCATCGGCGCCAGCATCGCCCTCAACTACCTGGGCGCGGCGAGCGGGGCCGACCGTGCGGTCAAGCAGGCCCTTCCCATCATCGACGACTTTCGCTTCGGCAGCGCGTACTCCACTGTGACGGGCAAGACCGAGCCGCAGCTCACGGTCGGGAAGCGCCTCACCAACGACCTTCGGGCCAGCGTCACCGCGGGCCTTTCCGAGGATCGCGAGCTGCGCTCGAACATCGAGTGGCGCCTCAACAACCGCCTCAGCGTGCAGGGCTCTTACGACAACATCAACGACGTCTCCTCCTCGGCGGTGGGGAACCTCGGCGTGGATCTTCGCTGGAGGCTCGAGTTCAGGTAGCTGTCGTCCTGTGCGCGTCTTCGGTTCCGTCCTCTGCTGCGCCCTCGGCCTCGCGCCGGCGCTGGCCCACGCGCAGACGGTGACGCCGCTTCCTCTCCCCTCGGCGCAGCCGGCGGCGCCGCTGGTCCCCGATCTCCATCCCGCGCCCGACCTGTCGTCGCTCGCCGGCAAGCCGGTGACGCGAGTCTCCGTCGTCCTGGAAGGGAACGTCTGGAACGACCTCGACGTCCCGTCCGTCCGGTCCGTGAAGCTCGGCGAGCCGCTCACCCCGGCCTTGGCCCGCCGTGCCCTCGACGAGCTGCTGGCCACCGGGCGGTTCGCACGGGGTCGGGTGACGGTGACCCGCGAGGGAGCCGGCGCCCTCCTCGCGGTCCGGGTGACGCCGCGCAAGCTGATCCAGCGGCTGGAGATCGACTTGCACGGCGCCCGCGTCGAGCACGAGGAGCTGCTCCGCGACGCGGGTCTGTCGGAGGGCGGCGAGGTGGTCGGAGCAGAGCTCGGCGAGGCGTCGACGCGCATCGAGCGCGACATGGCCCTTCATGGCTACCCCGCGGCGCGCGCCAACGTGCAGACGCGAGCAACCGACGATCCGACACGGACGCTGGTCCTGGTCGACGTCCTCCCCGGCGCGCCTCGCCGGGTCGACCAGCGCGAGATCTACGTCTTCGCGGCGAACCGCGAGGCGATCCTGGCCGTCGCCACGGCCTACGGCGTGCGCGTGAAGGATCGCGCGGATGCTCCGGTCCTCGACGCCGCCGACACCACGCTTGAGCAAGCGCTGCACGCCCGGGGCTGGTACCGGGCCCGGGTGTCGCACGATCTGGTGAGCATGGACGCACCGGGCCGCTCCCCGCGCGTGGTGCTGCGGGTGCGCGTCGACGCCGGCCCTCTTCAAGTCGCCCAGTTCGAGGGCAACGAGCACTACGACGCCACCGCTCTCGGGGGCGCCCTTGGCCTCGACGTCGAGACGGATCGGTCGCCGTCGCACCTCGCCGATAAAGTGCGCGCCTTTTAACAGAAGCGCGGCTTTCT
>Ga0182024_10012919_pt1 | contig 16431 bp, 9 predicted proteins | sample P32metaG_FD_120480 | JGI IMG/M metagenome (GOLD analysis project Ga0182024, IMG submission 120480) | Permafrost microbial communities from Stordalen Mire, Sweden - P3-2 metaG (Illumina Assembly) | ecosystem: Environmental > Terrestrial > Soil > Wetlands > Permafrost | place: Sweden: Stordalen... | reverse complement strand
GCTAGTGACCCGGAAATCGTCGGCAAAACGATTAACCTCGACGGCGCACCCTACATCGTGATCGGCGTGCTTCCAGACACGCCCGGCCTAGACAACTTTTGGGTAAAGATCTGGCGACCACTGGCATTCGCGCCAAGCGATCTCATGCGCGACGCCTGGTCGTGGGAATGCGTCGGACGACTCAAGCCCGGTATAACTGTGGGGCAGGCCCGCGCCCAAATGGCGGCGATTGCTATCTCGATCGCAAACGATTTCCCGAAGACGAATAAGGGGTGGGGCGCCGCGCTGCGGTTATACACCGGGGAGTACGAGATATCCGGCACCCCAAAGTCACTTTTCATCCTTATGGCCGCGGTGGGCATGGTGCTGCTGATCGCTTGTGCGAATCTCGCCAACCTCTCCCTTGCCCGAGGGGTGTCGCGAGAGCGCGAGGCTGCTATCCGCGCCGCTTTGGGCGCGGGGCCTGGGCGACTTATGCGCCAGTTCTTAACGGAAAGCCTCCTGCTCTCTTTCGCTGGCGGGGCGCTGGGGATCTGGGTCGCCTTTGAGGGAATCTTTGCTGTAAAGGCCGCGATGCCCCCCTATTGGCTCAAGCCCGAGGCTAACCCCATCCTAGATGGGAGGGTGGTGGTTTTCTCGGTCTTACTTACCCTGGTGACCGGGGTCGTCTTCGGGCTCGTGCCGGCGCTTCGCGCCTCGCGCCCGAACCTGTCTTACTCGATTGGGCAGGGTGGTGGCGGAGCGACCGCCGGCAAGGGGGTCCACTCACTCCGGAATGGCTTGATCGTCGCTCAAGTCGCCTTGGCCACGATCCTTCTCGTAGGCGCCGGCCTGCTCATTCGCAGCTTCATCCAGATGCAGCTTGTCGACACGGGATTTGACTCTACGAACGTCGTGACCGCGCGTCTACCGGTCTCGAACCAGCGCTTCACCAACAGCGGCGACTTCCTCGCCCACATCCGTGCTATACGGGACCGCGTCGGATCTGTGCCCGGCGTTAGAGATGTCGCCCTCACCTCCGTGCTTCCGATGGAGGGCTGGAGCTGGGGAACGCAGTTCCAAGTGGTCGGGTCGAAAGTCGTCGACATTTCTCTTCGTCCGGTTTGCTTCGAGAAGATTGTTACGCCCTCCTACTTCCGCACACTGGGCATCAAGCTGGTAAGCGGGCGGACGCTCACCGAACAGGACGTCAAAGGGTCCGCCCCGTCGATTGTCATCAACTCGGCCATGGCCAGGAAGTACTTCCCCACGACCGATCCTATCGGCAAGCGGATCCTGGCCCAAGAAATCATCTTCGGCACAAATTCGGTTGGCGCCGATATACCGTGGGAGATCGTCGGCGTCGTCGCTGACGAGAAAATCGGCGGGCTTTCGGAATCGAACGACCGCAACCCCGGCTACTATGTCTCGATTGAGCAGTCGCCTGTCAACGGCCTTGCGTTGGTCGTGCGCGGGAACCTGCGGCCCGAGGCGTTTGAGCACTCCATCGCCTCCGCGGTCCATAACGTCGACCGCGATCAAGTCCTAGAGGACATGAAGACGCTGGACAAACTAAAGGACGAATCGCTGGGCAGCGACCGGCTTCGCTCGGCGCTCGTCTCCATCTTCGCGAGTATGGCGCTGATCCTCGCAGCCATCGGCCTCTATGGGGTGATTTCCTATTCCGTCGTCCAGCGCACTCGCGAAATCGGAATCCGCGTCGCCCTTGGGGCGTCTCCGCGAAAAATCGCTGAATTGGTGATCCGAAATGGACTTGCGCTGACGTTGTTCGGACTGGTCGTAGGCATTGCCGGGGCGATCGGCCTAGCCCGATTCCTCTCTTCGGTTCTTTTCGAAGTTTCGTCATACGATCCACTCGTGCTAGGGACCGTGGTGGTTATCCTTTCCGTTACGGCACTATTTGCATGCTTGATTCCAGCCCGGCGGGCGATTCGGTTGGATCCGATCATAGCGTTAAGATCTGAATAGATTCAGCGGGTCACTTGTCCTTTGACCCTAGGTTAGTTTGATTTCATGCCCATTAACGCCTATTTCTAGGTGGCAATAGGGCGCGGGGACCGGCAGCGGTGTGATGTTTAGATTCCGCAACCCGACCCAGGCCGAACTCGATCGCCTGCTCACCGCCATCAGGCCGCCTGAAATCGAAAACGAATAGTCGCGCCAGAAAGCGCGGTATCGGTCGCTATTCTTAATCTGTTCTGGGCCCCGAAGCAGCACAAACCTGCCGCTCGATTGGGTTTGAGCAACTCGCGGTGATGCCCATGATCACCCGCATGACCAAGTCACCCCGCTTGCTTCTCCTGCTTGCCCTTCTCCTCGCGCCGCTCGCGGCGGCGGCCGATCAGGCCACCCTCGACGCGGTCCGCCAGGCGGACGACGCCCGCGTCGTCGCGACCAAGGCCGGCGACCGCGCCGCGCTCGAGGCCATCTTTTCCGACGGCCTCCACTACGCCCATTCCAGCGGCACGATCAACGACAAGAAGCAATACGTCGCCGCGCTGGCCGCCGGCGAGACGAAATATGATTCGATCACCTTCGAGGACCGCAAGTTCACCGAAGCAGGCCCCGGCGTAGTGCTGGTCACTGGCCGCGAAATCCTCGTAGAATCAAAGGCCGGCAAGACCGACACCCTCCGCCTGAACTTCCTCGGCGTCTGGCGCCTCGAGAACGGCGCTTGGCGCTTCCTCGCCTGGCAGTCGAACCGCCTTACGCCCTAAGGCTGCGGAGGGCTGACCTCCTGCGTCCGCAGAGATGACGGGGCGCGTAACCCATTGATAAGCTGGCGCACCCGGAGGGACTTGAACCCCCAACCCTCTGATCCGAAGTCAGATGCTCTATCCAATTGAGCTACGGGTGCCCGGAAATATCAGTTCTTCTGCGCGGCGCCCCGGGGAGCCGCCACCTTCAGAAGTTCCTGCTCTGCGGCAAGTGACCAGGCTCCGCCATCCAGCTTTGCGGCGACCGTGGGATAGCGCTTGGGCAATTCCGAGAGGGGGATCAGTCCGACGTCGTGCAACATCGGATAGACGACTATCTTGCCCGCGAGCGTCCGATTTTCAACGGCGGCGATTCCGTCAGCTGCCCCGGCGATTCCGGAAATTGCGTCGACCGAACGGTTGGTATCCAACTGCCGGTCGATTACCTTCTGCAGGACGATCTTCATGTCGCGAATCACCGACCCGCTCGTGCCGAACATGAAGCAGTGGTTGGCGATGTAGGTGTCCAGGTCCAATTCCTGGCGGGTCGCGGCCGGAATTCCCGCGAAAATATTGATCAGGCACCCCGGTTTGCTGTCGCGCACGCTGCTCGCCACAAGCGCCCCGACCGGCGCCATTAGCGCGAAATAGCTGAATTTTTCAGTCACCGGGTTTTTCTGGGAATTGACGAGCCTCATCGACACACGGTTGGCCTTGGCCAGCGGCTCGACCTTCCGGTGAAGGGCTTCGATGCGCGCGTCGTCGACGTCGGCTCCGACAATCGTCACGTTGGGGATGCCCGAACAGGCGGTGCGGATGACGTGCATTTGACCCATAGGCCCGCCGGCGCCGATCACAAGGATTGACTCGCCCGGCCGGATCTCCCCGGTCGCGGGAATGTGCTTGTAGGATTCGGCGGCGCTGGCGCCGCCTGTGCCGATCCAGCGGGTCATCCCATAGTGGACGCGTCCGATTCCGACAGAGACCGGCCGGCCGATTGTTCTCCCGCCGAGGACGATGTTGAACAATGCACGCGGCGCGAGCCTGTCGTTAAGAAGCTCGATCGCCTCCTTGCGGGCCCCGAAATAGATGATGTCGTCGAACTCCTTGTCCGCCACGGCGGCCAGATCGCTTCCGGAGGACGCTGTCGGATTCAGGGGATGCAATGCCGCTTTTTGCGAATTCTCCGCGACTATCGCAGTGATCGCCGCAGGTTTGCTTTTGGAGACCAGTTCGCCCAGGCCCTCGATCGCATGACCCGCGTCGGCCACAACCAGCAGCCGCCCGCCGGCTTTCAGCGACTGGCGCTCGGAATTCACGTACGAATCCTCGACGCAGGCCCAGGGTTCGACGAGCGCGATCGAGGAGGCGCTGAGGTTTTCCGGAGCCGAAATCAGAAATCGCTCGCCGGTCGAATCGATCACCACGCGTTCGTCCATCAGAACGTATTCCTGCAGCCCGCCCTCAAAGTTGTACCCGAATGCGGCGTTGGAATTGGCCGTCGGAAGATCGCGATAATCGGTCTGGACCAGGCATCGTTCGCCCACCTTGTAATGCGAAACCTTATCCCCGACCTCGACGATCCGGCAGGTGACCTCGTGCCCCGGCACGGTGGGTTTGTCGCCTGGAACATAGCTCGAAATTTCCGCGAGGATGCCTGCGCCCAGGCCCGAGGTGATCTCGCTCTTGCGGGCATGCTCCGAAAACTGCTTGAGGAGCTTCAGATCTGAAAAGCACAATCCGACGCATTCGATCTGGGCCAGAATCTGGTGCGGGCCCGGCTTTGCGACAGCCTTGGACGGATTCATCTTCAGTTGGCCCGGGCCGACAAGCTGGATGGCGTGTTGTGTTTTTGGAATATTCGTTTTTTGGCTCATTGGATTAGCTCAACATCACTTGTCCGCCGGTCACAGGAACCGCCTGGCCGGTCTCGTATTTCTGGTCGATGAGATAATAGATCGCCTTCATGACATCCGCAGTCTTGCAGCCGCGGTTCATCGGCACCTTTGATTCGTACGATTTCTTGACGTCTTCGATGGTTTTTGCGCCCGGCACCTTTCCGCTTTGCAGATACTGCACGAACAGGCCGTTTTTCGGATCGCTCCAGAGCGGACCGTCGAAGAAATTGCCGGGGCAGATGGAGTTGACCTTGATTCCGTCCTCGACAAGTTCCAGCGCAAAAGACTGGGTCAGGCCGATGCCTCCGAACTTGCTGCCGGCGTACGCCCCGTTGCGATTGGAGCCGACCAGCCCGCTCTTTGAGTTTATCTGGATGATATCGCTCCAGTAATCCCGCCGTGCCAGGTGCTGGGTCGCGAGGATAGGGGAGGCGAACTTCACGCAGACGAAATAGCCTTTGTAATTGACCGCGGTCACCATATCGAACTCGCGCTCGGCCTGGGTCTTGACGCTGCCCGCCCTCAAGACTCCCGCGTTGGAAACCAAAATATCAAATCCGCCGAAGACCCGAACGGCCTGATAAAACGCCTCTTCGACCGACGCGCCTTCCGAGACATTGACCGGCAGCCCAATGGCCCGTCCGGCGCCGGCGCTCGAAACTATCTCGGCCGCGGCTTTCTTCACGCCGTCGACATTCATGTCCGTAAGCACGACATGGGCTCCCTGAGCGGCCAGGTCCTGGGAAATCTCGAATCCGAAGCCTTGCGCCGCTCCAGTTACGAAAGCGACTTTTCCGACCGCCCGGCCGGCGGCGGATGAGGCGGTGGAGACTTTTTTACGATACGATTCGACCTCCCAATTCTCAATGAAACGATACTGCTCGGTCGTAAGCGGATGGATGCCGCCTAGGCTGCGCGCGCCGGCCATCACCTTGATTGCGTCGAGATAAACTTTGCCCGCCACGTCCGCCGCTGTGAAATCGTTCCCGGCCGAGAACATCCCAAGGCCTTTCACAAACACAATTCCCGGCGGCGTCCTGCGGCTGGCTTGGTGGCTGGTTACTGCGGTCTTGAGCCGTTCCACGAGCTGCGCCACAGGCTCGCCTTCGTTTGGCTCGAACCAGAGCGGAAACGACGTGCAATAGACGATCTGATCGGGAGTGATCGGACCGGCCGATACGACCGCCTGTCCGTCGGCGCCGCCCGCCAGTTCCAGAACCTCGTCGCTGTCGCTAAAGGTGACGATCTTCAGGGTATCGGAGGCGGCCAACAATCCGCGAAGCGCCGGGCCGATCTGCGTGACGAACGGGCGCGCCGGCCCGCTCAATCTCGAAACCGGGCCGAAAGGGCCAGCGGCGGCCGTGGCGGCCAGATGGGCGCGGATCGCGCCGACGACCTGCCCTGTCTTCTCGTGAATCTCCTGAGCCGCGGTGCCGCAGATGATGAGCCCGTGGTTTTGCATGAACACCGCGGTCGGGCAATCGCGGCCTGTGGTTTTGGCGTATTTCCGAAGAAGCTCGTCGAGGGTCCTCGCCAGGATATAGCCGGGATCCACATAGGGAATCCACAGGACGTCCTCGCCGAACAGCTTTTTTGCCAGGGATTCGCCGCCGTTCGCGCACGTGATCATATTCACGTAGGTGGAATGGCTGTGCACAACCAGCGGCCGGGGCAGGAGGCTATGAAGGACGCATTCCACGGACGGGCGCTGGCCTTTTTCGGGGAACACCCGGGCGGCCATGACCGCTTGCTTGAACGCCTCCTCGCGGGCGTTGGGTTCAACGGGCAATTGGCTGGCCAAAAGTGCGCCGAGCGCGCGCCGGTCCATCTCCACGAAGCCGTCAAGCGTGATCGTGGCCAGGGAAAAGCCGCTGGCCTTAACGAGCAATCGATCGCCGGCCTTGATCGATGTGTTTCCTCCTCCGGCGAGGCAGAATTCCGCGTCGCCGCCGTAATGGCGGGAGACTTCGATCAATGCGTCGATGTCGCGGGGATTGAACGGGGCGGTTTGGGTTTTTGTCTCCGTCATTGGTTCGGCTCCGGTTGCGCGAGTAAAATTACCCGGTTCAGTTCGTGTGAACCTGGGCGATGGCCGCCGCTCCGATGCGAGCCAGTTCCCTGATCCGTGAATCGCCGGTCGTGAACGCCGGATTCAGCCGGCCCTGTCCATCCGTGAACCCGCATTTGCCGTTCAGCGCCAGCTGCTGGTGCGCCGCCGCGACGCATGCGCCTTCGCGGAAGATCGCCATGATTGCCGGCGGCACGCGCTGGCCCCTGAGGCAGGTCGGCTCGATCGGCCCGAGATCGAGCGTGTTGTGCTCGGTGCCCGCGGTCACGACGATGCCGGCCGCCCGAAGTGCGGGAACGTATTTCTCGACCGTCTCCACCGAATTGCGGGTCGGGATGAACTCGGCCATCCAGATGCCGGCTGAGCGGAGATTTTCAATTAGCTTTTCGACCGGCGCCTCGAATGCGCTGATCGGAATCTGCCCGTCGGCCAGGATTGGGTAGCAGGGAATGCCGCCCAGTTCGCAAATCAGCCGATAGGCATCCTCGAGCGTCAGGAATGACTCCTCCACAAACGCCGCTTTGCCCGTTTTCATCAGGTGCGAGCGGATCTCATTCTGTATGCCCACGGCATCGTCCGGCCGGCTCTTTGGGGCCGATCCGAATATCTCCGTCAACTTGGCCAGGCGATCCCCGCTGGCAACGAGCTCGAAGAATCGTTCCTGGAAAGCCTGGCAGACGTGCCGTTCCTGCAGATAAACGCGATTTCGCGGGCATCGGTGCCGCCGGACGACGCGATCGATGATGGCATCGGAATCGAGCCCGGTGTCCACGCCTTTGCGCAGGAAGATCTCGGCCAGGCGCGACGTCATCGCTGCCATCCGGCCCGAATCGTTGCTCCGGATCACGCCCAGCAGCCGGGCCGCTTCGGCGCTCATCGGCTCGAATCGCGTGATCGCCTTGCCGCAGATGTAGATTTTGCCGGGGTTTCCCGGATCGTTCACTTTTGCCCCGGAAAGCCGGAGCGATTCGGACATCGCAATGATCTCGATTCCAAATAATGGGTAGATGCTGTTTCCCAGGGCCAGCGCGCCAAAATCGCCATAGACTTCGTAATCGTAATAGTTGCTCGCACCGAGCACCCCGATGCGCTCGCGGCTGGCCAGGTCGACCGCCTGTCCGACGGATTCAAACGCGGAAAAATTGGGGGGCAGGTGGATGTGGGCATTGATCCGGGCGTCGAACCCTGGCGATGAGTCCGGGCCGACGGCGGTTCCGAGCCGCTTGAGTTGGATGAGAACGTCCTGGACGGCCATATTGTCTTTCCTGGATCGGACCACTTTATGCGACGGCGCCCGCAATGCGAAACACTTTTCGCGGGGGCAGGTGCAAACCGGCGGACAGCGCGTCCTCCGCAGATTCCTTCAGCGATTCAGAGATCGTCGGATGCGCGAATACCGTTTCCGCCACGTCCCGCACGCTCGCCTTTGAGTGCATGAGCGCCGTGGCCGAGGCGATGCACTCGGTCACGTTGTGGCCGATCATGTGGACGCCCAGAAGCTGGCCACTTTGGCGGTCGCGGATCACCTTGGTGAAACCGTCCGTGTCGGCGACGGCCATCGCCTTGCCGAGGTAGGAGAGGGGGAAAAATCCGATCGATATCGGGCGGCCCTTGGCTCGGGCTTCCTCGTCGGTCAGCCCGACCGAGGCGATCTCCGGGAAGGTGTACACGGCGCTCGGGATCGGGGCGTCTGCCGTGCGGTCATGCCCCAGGGCGTTTTCCACGGCGACCACTCCATGCTCCGACGCAGCGTGCGCAAGGAGGCATCGGCCGTTGGCGTCTCCGATGCAGTAATAATCCTTTACGGACGTTTCCATGCGATCGTTGACGCGGATAAACCCGCGATCGGCGGCAAGACCGATGCTCGACAGCCCGAGATCGGCGGTATTCGGCCTGCGCCCGGTCGCGACAAGCACGCGGTCGGCCTCAATCGCCGTTCCGTTGCCCAGTCTCGCCACCGCCTTCTGGCCGGTGATTGAAAGTTCCGTGATCTTCGTCGCGACGTGCGCCTGTATGCCGCGTTTCTTGAAGATCTTCGTCAATAGTTCGGCGATCTGCCCGTCCATGTTCGGCAGCAACTGCGGCAGCATCTCGACAATCGTCACTTCGACACCCAGCGGCTGCAACATGCATGCGAATTCGCACCCGATCACGCCTCCTCCGACAATCAGAAGCTTTTTGGGCAGCGTCTTCCAATGCAGCGCCTCGTCGCTCGTGCAGACAATGTTCGGATCGGTCGGCCAGCCCGGAATCCGCGAAGGCACCGAGCCGACGGCGAGGATCGTCTTTGCGGCGGAGATGGTCTGGGACGCGCCGTTTTGATCGATCGCAATCTGTCCCGTTCCAGTCAGCGTCGCCTGTCCTTGGAAGAGGGTCACTTTGCGGGCTGCCAGGAGCCCCTTGATGCCGCTTCGAAGTGTTTGAATGATCTTATCCTTGCGGGATTGGATCGCCGGCCAGTTGGCGCCGACCTTTCCCTCGAGCTCGATGCCCACATCGGCCGCGTTATGAAAATGGTGCAACATCTCCGCCGACGCGAGCAGCGTCTTGGAGGGGATGCAGCCATTGTTTAGGCAGGTTCCGCCGAGATGGCTTTTTTCCACGATGGCGACGTTGGCGCCCATTTGGCCGGCCTTGAGCGCCGCCACGTATCCGCCGGGTCCGCCGCCGATGACGGCGATGTCGAATTGTTTGCTCATAGGCTCCTCGAAAAATTTGGCCTGTTTCAGGCCAGGGTCGCCGGCGCTTCCAATATTTCCTTAAGCCGGGCAAGGAATTTGGCGGCAAGGGCGCCGTTTATCAAACGATGGTCGGCGCTTAGCGTCATCGTCATGACGCGACCGGCGCGCATCGCGCCATCCTTGACGACGACCGCTTCGCGAGCGGATCCCACCGCGAGAATGGCCGCCTCGGGCGGATTGATAATAGCCGCAAATTCCTCGACCCCGAACATGCCCAGATTGGTGATCGTGAATACTCCCGTGCCCATTCCCTCGATCTTCCCGGAGCGGGCTCCAGCCGCGATTCGCTTGGTTTCGACGGAGATCGTGGCCAGGGACATCCGCTCGGCCGATGCCAGGACAGGCACGACTAGGCCGTCGTCCATGGCGACGGCCACGCCGATGTTCGCCGTCGGAAACTCGATCACTTCATCGCCTGAAAGCTGGCTCCGAAACGCCGGGAATTCCATGATCGCTTTGGCGCATCCCGCCACGACGACATCGTTGAGCGTCACGGGATATTTTTTCTTTTCACCCTGATAGAACGAAAATAGCGGCTCGGCATTGATCGTGAGACGCTCGTAGAAATGAGGGATCGTTTGTTTGGAAAGGAGGAGATTGCGGGCGATCGCCTTGGCCATCTGGCTCATCTTGCGGCGGGTGCCGCCGGGCAAGACGGGGGCGGCGGGGCGGGAAGTCGAGGACGTAAGCGGGACATCCGTAGAGATAATTCGGCCGCCGGGCCCGGTTCCGGCTGGAAGGCGGGTGAGATCGATCCCGCGTGCGCCGGCGATTTTGCGGGCGGCGGGGGAGGCCTTGGCGCGGCCGTTCTCCACGACGGCTGGACTCGCCGGAGGGGCGGCGGGAGCCGCTGCGCCACCCGTGTCGCTCGGTGCCGCGGGTGCGGCGGCAGCCGCGGTCGGCGCGCTGCCTTGCGATGCGATGAACGCATCGACATCGGCGTCATTTTCAGCGAGGTAGGCCACGGGTAGCAGCACCGCAATCGTGCCTCCATCTGGAAGGACGATGCGCGACAGCCTTCCGCCGTCAGTCGCTTCAACCTCCATCTTGGCTTTGTCGGTCTCGATCTCGAAGATGATATCCCCCTTCTTGATCCGCGCGCCCGGAGCGACCATCCATTTGGACAGCACGCCTTCCTCCATCGACTGGCCGGCTTTGGGCATCACGATTGGAATCACAGTCCCGCCCGGCGCCGATGCTGCGGGCGCGGGTCCGCTTGCCTTGGGAGCTGCAGGGGCAGGCTCTGGCTTCGCGGGCGCCGGAGCTGCGTTTTTTTCTTCTGAATTCACAAGAGCAAGAGGTCCGTTTGCCGCCACGGTCTCACCCTCCGCAGCCAGTATTTCCATCAGCGTTCCGCTCACTGACGACTCGATTTCGACAAGCGAGGTTTCGCCTTCGACTTCAACGATGACTTCGCCCTTGCTGACGGTTTGTCCGACCTTCTTGCGCCATCGCCGGATCGTTCCTTTTGGCATTTCCTTGGACTGGGGAAGCGTGATTGTCGGCATGTCTCACCTGATTTTTTTGAGGGGAATCGCAGGAAGTCTGACGAAGTTTCGTCAAAGAATGTCTTAGATCAAGCAGAATGTTGCATTAAATGCTTGAAATTATCGACAAATAAGAAGAAGACCACATCGAAATCGTCAAATTCGGTAAACCATGAACGGGCCCTCCCAACAGCGCCGCCAGGAAATTCTCGCTGAGGTATTCGAGAAGGCCCACGTGAATGCACGCGATTTGGCTTCGAGAATGAATGTGTCGGAAGCAACGGTCCGCCGCGATCTCAAGTTTCTGGCCGAGGAAGGTCGGATCGAATTGGTCTACGGCGGTGCGACGCTGCGCCGGCCTTCGGATTACTCGGTGCGCTCGAAAGCCCAGCGCAATGTTGAGGCCAAGCGCGCGATCGGCCGGCTGGCCGCGAGCCTGGTGGGAGACGATGAGCTCATTTTCCTCGATTCGGGCACGACGTGCTTCGAGATGTCGCCTTTCCTCAAGCGCCGGCGGAATCTGTCGGTCATCGTCAATTCCGCACGCCTGGCTCTCGAACTGGACGCGCCGGGCCTGAGCGCCATCCTGCTCGGGGGACAATACCGCCCCGACCGCCTGGATTGCGTCGGCCCCCTGGCGACGGCGACGCTCTCGCAATTGCGCGGCTACATGTGCTTTATCGGAGCCGATGGCGTCGACATGGAATTCGGCCTGTCCGCGGCCGACATCGAAAGCGCCAATCTTTACCGCCAGGCAGTCCACAACGCCCGGCAGACCGTGCTTCTGATCGACCACACCAAATTTCACAACCTGTCGCTGTTTAAGATAGTCGATTGGGCCCAGGTTCAACAAGTTGTCACCGACCAGGCGCCCAGCGCGCAATGGCAGGAATTTCTTTCCCGCCACAACATCGAAATTTTGCATCCCGAAAGCAAGGCTCCGGAAATCGATCCGGTGTCCGCTGCCAAGGCCAACTCATAAAATAAATCCGCCATGCCCAAGAGCCAGATGATCAGCCCGACCGAATCCCGAAAGCGGTCGACCCTTCAATTCCAACCGATCCTGGTCAACCAGTACAACCGGACGATCCAGGACGAGCTGGCGCATTATTCTCGCAAAGATTTGATCCGGATTCAGCGCGACATGGAGCTTATCCGCGCGTTTGAGAACATGCTCAACGAGATTAAGCTGCGCGGAAATTTCAAGGGAGTGGAATACAACCACCGCGGTCCGGCGCACCTGTCGATCGGCCAGGAAGCGACCGCCGTCGGCCAGGCTTTTCTTCTCGATCTGGATGACCACATCTACGGCAGCCATCGCAGCCACGGCGAGATTTTGGCAAAGGGCCTCTCCGCCGTGGAGAAGCTCGACGACGCGGCGCTGATGAAAATCATGAGCAGCTACTTCGGCGGCGATTGCCTGCGGGCGGTCGAAAAGGACGCCCATGGCTCGACCCACGACCTGGCGATCGACTTCCTTGTGTACGGCGCCCTGGCTGAAATCTTCGGCCGTGAGACGGGGATGAACAAGGGCATGGGGGGATCGATGCACGCATTCTTCCCGCCCCTTGGGATTTATCCCAACAATGCGATCGTAGGAGGCTCGGGCGACATCGCGGTCGGCGCCGCTCTTTTCAAACACATCAACAGGAAGAAAGGCATTGTCATCGCAAACATCGGCGACGCCTCGGCCGGCTGCGGACCGGTCTGGGAGGGGCTCTGCTTTGCCAACATGGACCAGTTCAAGCTCCTTTGGGACGAGGCCCATCGCGGCGGACTTCCGCTCATCATGAACTTCGTCAACAACTTCTACGGCATGGGCGGGCAGCCGGTGGGAGAGACGATGGGCTTCGGAATCCTGGCCCGGCTCGGGGCCGGCTTGGGTCCCCAGCAGATGCACGCCGAGCGGATCGACGGGTACAGCCCGCTGGCCGTCGTCGACGCAATCGCCCGAAAAAAGAAAATTCTCGAAGACGGCGAAGGCCCGGTGTTGCTGGACACGGTCACCTACCGTTTCAGCGGCCACTCCCCATCCGATGCCAGCAGCTATCGTGAAAAGTCGGAAATCGAGGCCTGGCAGCAGGTCGATCCGCTGAAAACTTTCGCGAACGACCTGGTGGCCGCAAACGTCTGCAAGCAGGGAGAGATCGACGAGATCAAGGCCTGGTGCGACGAGATCGTGTTCCGCGCATTCAAGAAGGCGATCGACGATAAAATCTCCCCGCGAGCCGACCTGAAGAAGGCGGGTTCGCTTCTGGAAAAAACGATGTTTTCCAACCAAAAGGTCGATTCGATGGAGACGGGCCGCACGCCCGACTCGCTGATCAGCCGGGAGGAAAATCCCCGCGTCAAGCAGCTGGCCACGCGCAGCCGAAGCGCTTTTGACGAAAAGGGAGTGCGCCTGTCCAAGGCGAAATGCGTCGCCATTCGCGATGCGATCTTCGAGGCGGTTATCGACCGGTTTTACTCCGATCCCACTTTGGTGGCGTACGGCGAGGAGAACCGCGACTGGGGTGGCGCATTTGCCGTTTATCGCGGCCTGACCGAGGCGCTGCCCTACCACCGCCTGTTCAATTCCCCGATCAGCGAAGGCGCGATCGTGGGCACGGCGGTCGGCTACGCGCTTGAGGGCGGGCGGCCGCTCGTCGAGTTGATGTACTGCGATTTCATGGGCCGGGCCGGCGATGAAATCTTCAACCAGCTCGCCAAATGGCAATCCATGTCCGGCGGATTGCTCCGGATGCCGGTCGTTCTCCGGGTCTCCGTCGGCTCGAAATACGGCGCCCAGCACAGCCAGGACTGGTCCTCGATGTGTTCCCACATCCCGGGCCTGAAAGTCGTATTCCCCGCCACTCCGTACGACGCCAAAGGCCTGATGTACTCCGCCCTCACGGGCACCGATCCAGTCATCTTTTTCGAAAGCCAGCGCATCTACGACCAGCCCGAGGAATTCGTCCCGGGCGGCGTGCCCGTCGGCCGGTATGAAATTCCCATCGGGGAACCGGATGTCAAAAAAGCGGGCAAGGACCTGACAATCCTTACGATCGGCGCCACCTTGTACCGCGCCCTCGAAGCCGCCAAGACCCTTGGGGAAAAGTACGGAGTCTCCTGCGAGGTGATCGACGCCCGTTCGATCGTGCCGTTCAACTTCGAGAAGGTGATCACGTCGATCAAGAAGACGCGGAAGATCCTCCTCGCATCCGACGCCTGCGAGCGCGGCAGCGCGCTGCAGACCTTTGCCGCGAAGATCACCCAATTCGCTTTTGATGAACTGGATGCTCCGCCGGTGGTCGTGGGCGCCCGCAACTGGATCACGCCTGCGGACGAGGTCGAAGACGCGTTCTTCCCGTATCCGTCCGACATGCTCGATGCCGTCCACGAGCACCTGATTCCGCTGAAGGGCTACGCCCCTGTGCGCCCCGGCAATGTCGCCGATCTGATGCGCCGCAGCGCCGAAGGAGTCTAAGCCTGACCGCCTTGCGTTTGTGCCGTTTGCGCTTTAAATCGCACGGCATGAAAGACCGTGCATATTCGCGGTCGCATTGTCCGTTTGATCCGTCAATCGGTTCAATGATCCAAGGCATTTCCCCAATCCCCATCCCCCAATGAAAAAGATCGTATTTCTCCTATCCGCGATCGCGGGCATCGTCGTCTCCGCTCGTTCTCAGAATATCCCCCGCCCTCAGGATCTTCCCCGCGAATGGATCGACCCGGACACCGGCCATCGCATCGTGCAGCTCTCGAACGAGCCCGGCCAGGAGAGCGTGTATTTCACACAATACTCGTTCACGGCGGGCGGCACCAAGATGGTCATGAGCGCGCGGCCGGGCAACATCGACCTCGTCACGCTGGATACGGGTGAGATCGAGCACATCTATAAGGATCAAGGGGCTCGCATCCTGCATACAAACCGGAAAACAGGCGCGATCTACTATACGAAAGCGGGGTCGCTCTACGCCCTCGATCCCGCCACGAAGGTGTCGCGCTTGCTGGTCAAGATACCCGAGCACGGCAATATTGCGTGTGTCAATTGCGACGAGACCCTGGCTGTCGGCGAAATCACCGAAGGAGGCGGCGAAAGGCGGGGCGGCGCCGGCCAGGGGAAGGGCGGCGGCCAAGGGAGGGGGGCCGCACCCGTGATCCTGCCCAGCGGCGTGCAGCAAGGCGATATTCCGAGCCAGGTGGCGAAGCATGATATGATGGACCGCCGCCTCGCCGAGCACATCCCGACAACCCTTTACATGATCAATCTCCAAACCGGCCAAGTCACGCCTCTGGTAAAAGGGACCGATTGGATAGACCATGAGCAGTTTTCGCCGACTGATCCCAATCTGTTGATTTATGCGCACGAAGGCCGCCAGTGGAAGATTGACCGGGTCTGGCTCATCCGGACCGACGGCCAATCCCAGCCCATGCTGGTACATCAACGCACGATGAAAATGGAAATTGCCGTCCACGAATACTGGAGCGCCGACGGCCAATGGATCTGGTACGATCTTCAAACCCCGCTATCGGAGGACTTCTGGGTGGGGGGCTACAACGTAGTCACACAAAAACGAATCTGGTACCACCTGCCGCCCAACCACTGGTCGGTTCACTACAATACTTCGCCCGATGGGACGCTGTTCTCCGGCGACGGCTCCGATCCGGTGATCCACTACGCCCAGGCTCAGGACGCGAAATGGATGTTCCTGTTTCATCCCTCGCTCATTCCGGACATGCCGGATGAAACGCCCGATCAGCAGCACATGATCCAGACCGGCAAGTTCACAGCCGAGCGATTGGTCAACTTTTCCAAGCACGACTACTCGCTCGAGCCAAACGGCTTTTTCACGCCCGACGGCAAGTGGATTGTCTTCCGGTCCAATTTCAGAGGCCCGATCGCAGTGTACAAGGTCGAGGTGGCCAAAGCGAATTAGGCCCGCCGGTGCCCAACCGTTAATCGACGGTTTCGAACTGGATCGGCACCTGCATGTGGGTGTTGACCGCCTTTCCGTCCTTCCTGCCCGGGCGAAACCGCCACTTGGACACCGCCTGAACGGCGGGCTCCGCAAATTCGTCGTGGGATGCAACCACGGCGACGGCGTTCCTCACGATGCCCGTTGCGTCGACGATGAAATCAACGGTTACCGAACCCGAAATGCCGGCGCGGCGCATTTCGAACGGATACTGAGGGTTACCCTGAACGACGACGACAGGGAGCTGATCCAGCTTTGAAATGTCGAAAATCTGCCCGATGCCGGAGCGCCAGGATCCCGTATTTTCGGGTATGGTGATGGCTCCCTTCATCGCCAAATTCTCCGGCGGGGGCGGTTCTAGCTTTTGCACAAATGAAGTGTCCGTTACGATCGACGGCACATCGTTTTGCATCGGCGGAGCAAGATCGACGGGGGCTTGGGGCTCGTCCGTAACTGTTGGATCCGTTTCGTCCGGCTCGATTTTCGGCATTTCGATGAGCTCGATGGTCGCCTCCTTTGGCTTTGGCTTCGGCGGATGCGGGCGATGAGCCGCAATTTCTCCGTACCACGCGGCGCCTGCGTG
>Ga0182024_10012918_pt1 | contig 16432 bp, 18 predicted proteins | sample P32metaG_FD_120480 | JGI IMG/M metagenome (GOLD analysis project Ga0182024, IMG submission 120480) | Permafrost microbial communities from Stordalen Mire, Sweden - P3-2 metaG (Illumina Assembly) | ecosystem: Environmental > Terrestrial > Soil > Wetlands > Permafrost | place: Sweden: Stordalen... | reverse complement strand
TATCTCCTTTGTTCCCTAATATTTGCCTGTAACCCATTTGTTTAGAATATTTTAGCAATACTATATTTGGTATGTTATTGCAAAAAATAGACTTACACCATAGTACCCCCAGGGGGGAGGGGGGTGACCACCGCAAACTCCCGACTATCCGGTCCAAAAGAAAAGGGCCTCGCAAAATGCGAGGCCCTTTTGTACATAGAGAAGAGAAACTACGAATGATTGCCGCCGCCCTGAGGTGCGCCAGAGCCCGAACCGGGTCTCCGTCCTCCACGACGGCGTCTACCTCCACCGCCTGGCCGACGCTGGCCCCCAGGACCACCAGTCGCAGAAGATCCGCCCTGCGCTCCAACGCCCTGCGCAACTGGCACGGCGTCGTCAGCACGGTTGAAGTTAGGCTCCTCGGTCGACTCATCGCCGTCGTCTTCGAAGTCGTCACCATCGTCAGCAACACCGGCATCTGGCAACTGGTGAGCATGCTCTTGGGACGCACCGGCCTCGACGCTTGCTCCGTCGGTGCCAATCTGCCCCGGCTCCGGCAAGCCCAGTTTTGCACGCTGCTCACGCAAAACCGCTTTTCTGGAGAGCTTGATGCGATTGCCTTCAATGGCAAGCACCTTGACCAGGATCTGATCGCCCTCGCGAAGCTCATCCTTGACCTCCTTCACGCGATGTTCTGCGATCTCGGAGACGTGCAGGAGCCCATCGGTTCCGGGAAAGATCTCGACGAAGGCGCCAAACTCAGCGAGTCGAACCACCTTGCCCAGATAGGTCTTCCCAATCTCGGGCACTGCCGTAAGATCGCTGATCATCTGAATCGCGCGCGCCAGACCGTCAGCATCGCTCGATGCAACATTGACCCGTCCCGTATCGTCGACATCGATCTTCACACCCGTTGCATCGATGATGCCGCGGATGACCTTGCCACCCGGCCCGATAAGATCCCGGATCTTGTCCGTCGGAATCTGGATCGTGTGAATGCGCGGTGCGAACTGCGACTTCTCTTTACTTGCGCTCGAGATCACAGCGTCCATCGTGTCCAGGAGGAACAATCTGCCGTGGCGAGCCTGCTCAAGAGCCTCCCGCATAATCTGCGGCGTAATGCCCATGATCTTGATGTCCATCTGGAGCGCGGTGATGCCCTTTCGCGTTCCCGCAACTTTGAAGTCCATGTCGCCATAGTGATCTTCGGCGCCCGCGATGTCCGTCAGGATTGCGTAGTTGTCACCTTCCTTGACGAGACCCATCGCCACGCCGGCGACCGATCCCTTCAGGGGAATGCCCGCCTGCATCAGTGCGAGCGATGCACCGCAGACCGTCGCCATGGAAGAAGACCCATTGGACTCAAGAATGTCCGAGACGACGCGCAGGGTGTAAGGCGACTCGTCTTCACCTGGCAAGACAGCTTCAATCGCCCGGAATGCAAGCGCGCCATGACCAATCTCACGTCTGCCAACACCGGTCATCCTGCCAACCTCTCCAACCGAAAACGGCGGGAAGTTATAGTGCAGCATGAAGCGGCGTTTTTGCTCGCCCTCATAGCTCTCCATACGTTGAGCGTCGTCCGTCGTACCCAGCGTTGCGCTCACAAGAGCCTGTGTTTCGCCACGAGTGAAAAGAGCAGAGCCGTGAACGCGCGGGAGCACCCCAACCTCGATCGTAAGATCGCGAATCTTGTCGAAAGCACGGTGATCCGGTCGAATCCGTTCCTTCAAAACCTGCTCACGAAAAATATTTTCGCGCAGGAGCTCATAGTATTTGCTGAGCTTCTTTGCTGCAGAGGGATCGTCTGCAGGAAGATCTTTCTTGAGCTCATCCTTGATTGCCTTGACCAGCGCATAGCTCTCAAACTTCGGGTGCTTCTGCGTGTCAAGCGCGTCTTTCAACTGCGCACCAATCTTCGCAGTCAATCCATCGAGGTATTCGCGATCGACCTCTACATCGGCAACGGTGCGCTTCGTCTTACCCGCGCGGCTGACCAGGTCTTCGATTGCCGAACAGATTTTCTTGATCTGCTCGTGCGCGAACTCAATGGCGTCGACAACACGGTTCTCAGCAACTTCTTTCGCCCCGGACTCGATCATCACAATGCCGTCTTTCGTACCGACAACCATGATGTTCAACAGGCTTTTGGCACGCTCGGCGTAGGTCGGATTGACGACGAATTGATCATCGACGATACCGATTCGCACAGCTCCCACAGGTCCGTGGAACGGAATGTCGCTAAGCGCAAGAGCACAACTGGCCCCATTGATACCAAGGACATCAGGATCGTTTTCCTTGTCGGCCGAATAGACAAACGCGACAACCTGCGTCTCATTCCGGAAGGCCTCAGGAAAGAGCGGACGAATAGGACGATCAATCTGACGGCTCGTCAGAATCTCCTTCTCACTGGGACGGCCTTCGCGTTTGATGAAACCGCCTGGAATACGTCCGCCCGCATAGGTGAACTCCCGGTATTCGACAGTAAGGGGAAAGAAATCGATTCCTTCTTTAGGATCCGGCGAGGCCACGGCTGTCGCCAGAACCACGTTATCGCCGCTCGACGTAAGCGCCGCACCTGGGGCCTGTTTCGCCATGCGCCCGGTCTCAAATTTAATCTGCTTGCCGCCGGCAAGCTCAACTGTCACATCCTGTTTCATGTTGCCTCTCTTCTCTCTTATCGATTTATATAAGCTTGGATCGCGTCATCCGTAACACGGGCGCGAAAAAGCGCAGCTCAACTAGACGGCTGTCACGCCGTTAGAGAGCTGCACTGAAAGGACCTTTTATGACTGGCCTCTGCCGGATCCAAAAACGAATGGAGACAAACTCTGCATCTGCCATCGTCAGCAGCTCCAGCGACAAGGCTCTGCTTGACCTTGCACAAAGTTTGCAGCCGAGCGAGAGCGGGCCGTGTGTGCTTCCATGGTTTGAACGGTGTCTCCGGAGATGATGCGGTTACTTGCGGATTCCCAGTTTGCCGATGACCTCGCGATAGCGGTCTGCATCGCACTTCTTCAAGTAGTCCAGCAAGCGGCGACGCTTACTGACCAGCATCAAAAGTCCGCGGCGTGAACCGTGGTCCTTCTTGTGCTCCTTGAAGTGCTCAGTCAATTCGCCGATGCGCTCGCTCAAAATAGCGATCTGGACCTCAGGACTCCCGGTATCTGAGTCATGCGTGCGAAACTTTTCAATAATGTCTGTCTTCTTAGCGGATGCCAACACAGCTATTTCAACTCCTGAATCTTCTAGTCCACTCGTTAGTGTCTGCATAAGGATAGCACCGCTGAGGAGACGCGGCAATAAGCCGTCGGCGCGGAGAACACAACGGCCTGAGGATATAGCACTTACGCTATATGGTTCTTCAAGAACGTTAGCGTACGTTCCCGTGCCAGAGCAGAGGATGGACCATCATAGCTGGCACGCGCACCACAGTTAAATCCGTGGCCCGCACCTTCGTAGACATAGATCTCGACCTCAGGATGAGCGGAACGAACTGCCTCAATCTGATCCTGGCCGATATGAGAATCTTCAGCACCGAAATGCAACATAACAGGACAACTCGGATCCTCAGACGCGACCTGTCCAACGCCGCCGGGATAATAGCCGACGCAGCACGAAGGCTGCATCTTCAAAGTCTCTCCCCGTGTCGCAACCAGCCAGCTCATAAAACCGCCATAGCAGTAGCCGATAACGCCAATTCCCCTTCCGGACTGTTTTGCCCAGCCATAGGCTGCAGCAACATCCAACAGCGCCGTCTCAGGACTGAGCTTCTGATAAAACTGATAAGCCCGCTGCAGATCTTCACCCTCGTACTTGAGCTCGACACCACGCTCAGTGCGATCGAACAGTGCGGGAGCAACGACAAGAAATCCGTCCTTTGCATATCCGTCCGCGACGCTACGAATATGGACATTGACGCCAAATATTTCTTGAATCAGAACCAGCGCTCCGACAGACTGGCCCGCAGGCTGTGCGACGTATGCACTCAGCTCATGTCCATCTTTTGCCTTCAACTTCATCCACTCGCTCATGGCATACATCATAACGAATTAAGACAAAATGTGACTTAATGCGCTCACAGACTAAGGCCAAAGAGCTCTGATGAAATTGCCGATTGGTTCAGTGGCATGTCACTCTCATTTGTTTTGGGGATCGGAATAACGTTTGATCTCACGAGTCCATCGAAGGAAGCGGAGAAGTTGCCCTTTTTCCTTCCAGAACAGATTCCAGAAGTCGTGCGCACGCACCGACTTCGCGCTCTGACCGGAGTAGGTTTCGAGTCTCCATTGAAGGTAGGCGCTCCGCCACGGTCGCAGTCTGTTGCCGCGTGTCGCATTCCACAAGAATCGAAGTTCTTCGCCCATATCGATGATCACAACTGCAATAACGTGTGCAAACAAGTATTGCATTCATAGACGGCCAGCTACTATCTCATCAGGCTAAAGAGATCTTGGCTTCCAAGGGTATTGATTACGCTCAAGAGTGCCTGGTGCTGGGTTTCGGCAGAGGATAATTGCGTGGCGACAGACGCTGGATTGGCAGACACCAAACTGCTTTGTGCCACCTGAAGCTGGCTTTCTTCCGTTTGGGTGTATGTGCTTGTCGACTGCAATCGGTTCAGTGAACTGTCGAGCGTGCTACGTTGGTCGGACAGTTGCCCGAGAGAGGTTGTCAACGCAGCAGTGTCTGTCGTAATACTGGCCGTCGAGGCACCGCCAGAGAAATCCGCGATCAGCTGGTTGAGGGCGCCCAGCGCTCCGGAGCTTCCCGACCCAAAAACAGATGATCCAGGAAGATTGACTTGAAGTTTCTGTCCATTCGGCGTCTCAACAAACTGGACCTGTGTATCACCAGCATAGTTTGTTGTTCCAGGACTGGTCGACGTATCGAGCGTAAAGGGTTGCACCGATCCCTGGCTACCGCCAAACAAGTATTGTCCCTGGTAGCTGGTGTTCGCCAGTGAGAGAACCTGATCACGGATCCCGCTTAGCTGCTGTGCGATGGTTGTGGTGTTTGAGGCATTCATCGTCCCATTATTTCCCTCCACTGCGAGCGACAGCGCAGACGTTATCTGGGTTACGACATCGCCCAAAGTCGAGTCGGCGACCTGCATCAGGGACGATTCCCCCGATGCGGTCTGTACGAAGGTGTCGTCTTGAGCGATCGAACTGGCCAGAAGCGTGCTTTGCGCCACTGCGACCGGATTGTCTTGCAGCGTCACTACACTCAATCCACTCGACAACTCTGAGGTGAGCGTATCCTCCACACTGCTTGACTGGTTCAGCGCTCCCGCTAGGTTGCTGATGTAATTCGGGTCTACTCTCAATGCACCCTCCTGATTTGTAATTGCGAGCCCAAAAGAATTGCCGAGTCCCTATTAGGTCACTGTTGTTTCCACGCCAAGATTGATCGCGCTTGCCATAAGTGAATCCACTATCGTAAAAACCTGAGACGCCGCTTGATAAGAACGCTGGTATTGCGTCAAATTCGAGGCTTCCTCATCGAGGGATACACCGGAGAGAGAATCGCGCTGCGTCGTAAGTTGTGTGAGCGTCGCCTGCTGCGCTGTGTTGTTTGTCGTCGCTTCAGCAGTATCGCTGCCGATCTGACCGAGGAATGACGCTAAGAAGCCAGACGCCGTCTGACTCCCGACTATATTTGCGGTCGATAGGGTGGCAAGGGCCGTGGCGTTATCATTGGCTGCCGACCCCTCCCCGGACATAGCGGCCGCTATTGCCCCTGGATCAGTTGGCGAAACATGGATCGACGAAGCAGCACCAGTCTGAGTGGTTGGAAGAGTAAAGATTGCCTGGCCAGGATTGCCGCTACTGTCAACTCCCAGTTCATTCTGTTGATTCACCTGAGTTCCGATTCCGTAGGCTAAGCTGTCCAGGGCGCTCGAATAGGCAGGCAATTCCGTATCACGTGCTTGCAAGACGCCACCCAGATCTCCACCGGTTAGGTTCGAGGTCACATCTTGAGGAGGGTCTCCTGCAAGAACGTCGGTATTGCCTCCTACCTGTGTTGTGCTTACTGCGTATGACTGATTGCCGCTCACTAAAACAGCACCGCTGCTCGTTGTCAAGGTAATGCCATTCTGCGGTGTCGAAATCTGGTCCAATCCGACTAATTGAGAGAGTTGGGCAATTGCCAACTGACGTTGATCCTCGAGCGCCCCAGCGTCTGCATTAGGGCTAATGCTAGCGATCTGTGCGTTGAGCGAGGCGACCGTGGCTGTGAGCGAATTCACCTGACTGACATCGCCGACAACCTGTTGGTTGAGACTCGACGAGACTTGCGCCAACTGATTTGCCGTCGAATTAAAGTCTCCGGCTAACGTGTTCGCTGCAGACAGTACACTTTGCCGCGTTGCTGTATCGGACGGATTGCTCGTCAGCGCGGACAGCGAACTGAAAAACGAGTTTACGTCGGTACCAAGCTGCGTCGAACTTGCCGACGTTGAAGTAGAACTCAACCCGAAAATATTCTGCACCTGCTGTAAGGCTGATTCAAGCGCACCACTCTGTGCCTGAGTCTGCGTTTGCTGCTGCACGCGCTGTTCAAGAACGCGATCTCTCTGTGAGACAGCACTCGCTGTGACCCCCGCGCCATAGGAACCGCCACTCAGCGTCACGGCATCCGCCGACTGAAAACTCACTACTTCGTTTGTGTAGCCCGCAGTGTTCTGATTCGCAACATTGCTCGCAGTCACATTCAGCGCGACTTGATCTGCAAGTAAGGCTTCCCGAGATATGTCCAACAGCGATGTTAGCGTGCCCATTGATCTCTCATGTTTCTTCCGTGCAGGCGATTGAGTGCCTTCAGATTTGTTTCGCAGTTCTGAAGGACAAGTTCGAGTAGACGCTTCTTTGCCAAGATCAAATCGAGGCTATCTCCACTGCACTCAGCACCAGCATCCGCGAATGCAGAGATCCGCGCTTCCAGGGCCTGGAGCCTCTTGAAATCCAAAAGAGTAAGCGCCTGGATGGTCTCGTCGAGTACGTCGGCCACTGCTTGATCGATTGCCATCATTACTCCAATAAAGACTGAATAATCTTGCCCGCCACGGCCGAAGACGGCACACTGTAAGTCCCCGTTGCAATGGCCTGTTGTAGCGATGCGACCTTTTCGGATCGCGTGTCAGAGCCTTCTAGGGCCTGTGCTACCAGGCCTGCCGTGGCACTCAGGGTAGTTTGGTCGGCATGTTGCACATTTGAGCTGGATAATGCGCTGTCGTTGGCTTCGCCGGCGGATGCAGTTGTCTGTTTCGTTGGCGTCGCCTCGGATGTGGTGATCGGGCTGATTGTCTGTTGCGGGTTACCGATGCCATTTGCATAACTCATTGTGTGCCTCCGTCTACTTGAATGTATCGGCTAGGAATCCACAAACTTTAGTACTCGGATGTTTTCTCTTCGGAATTTCTCTGATGCTCCAGTTTGACCTGCGAGATTACCTGTTTGGCAATGCCAAATCCACCCCCTTTGGAGATAGCCTTGGCAAACGCCTCCGTCCCAAAGCTGCTTATGGTGTCAGAGGCGCTATCGCTATCGGTGCTCTCCTCACCACCACCCCAGCTGTCCTTCCCTCCACGCATTGGCTTCAGCATCTCCTGCAGCATCATCGCCTCGAATTGCTGCGCTGCGTCGACCAGCTTGGCCTGCTTTTGCAGCTCAACGCTGGTGTCGATTTGACTTGAAATATCCGATGTAATCTTCATAGCACCTCAATCTCGGCTTCCAGTGCTCCGGCAGATTTCATAGCCTGGAGAATCGAGATGACGTCCCGCGCCGAGGCCCCGATGGTCTGGAGGCTTCGGACCAGGTCATCGACGGTCGCACCTTGTTTTAGCTCAATACGGTTGACAGGTTTATCCAGCGCATCGATCCGTGTCTGCTGTACAACCTGGGTTGTACCGCCGGACCGGCCATTCGGCTGCGATACCTGAAACTCACTCACGACATTCACTACCAGCCCGCCGTGAAGAATGGACACGGGTTGTAATACAACAGTCCCCCCGATGACAACCGTCCCCGTGCGCTCATTCACAACTACTTTTGCCCTGGGATAAATAGGCACTTCGATCGACTCCACCTGCGCGAGAAGAGCTGGAATATCCTCACCATTGGCGACCGATAGATCAATCTGCCTACTATCGACGACATGCGCGGCTGCTCGGCCCAACTCGTGATTAATCGCCTCTTCCATAGCCTCTGCACTGTGAAAATCTGCGTCTTCCAAGAGCAGCGAAAATTGCTTCCTGCCGGCCAGCTCTAGCGGGATACCACGCTCCACCATCGCACCGAGAGGAACTCTTGCAGTGTTCGGATGATTGAACTGCTTCACATTTCCATTCACATTCACCGAGTACCCACCTACAACCAACGGACCTTGCGCTTGGGCGTAGATTTTTCCATCCGCTCCATAAAGTGGTGTCATCAACAGTAGTCCGCCCTCAAGGCTTCTCGCGTCTCCAGCAGAAGACACGGTAATATCCAGCTTCATTCCCGGTCTTGCGAAGGGTGGCAACGTCGCGGCCACAAAGACTGCGGCAAGATTCTGTACGCGAATCGACCCCGCCGGCACACTCACTCCCATTCGCAGTAAAGCTGCTGCCAGAGTTTGAGCCGGAAATGTTGTTTGTTGACTGTCTCCTGTGCCCAGCAGCCCCACCACAATGCCATAGCCGACAAGTTGATTGTCGCGAATGCCTTCAATCGAAGAGATATCTTTAATCCGGGCTTCCCTTGGCGCCGCAGCTGGCGTGTCCGATGCAAACACAGCAGCGTTCAAAGCTAAAAACAGCGTCAATAAGCAGGCACGATGAACAAGGACTGCTTTGCTGATCTTATCCTTCGACACGGAACGATTTTTCGATCCAATCATTTCAACCTGCATAGTTCCCCACTAGAAGATCAAAATCTGTTGCAGAAGCCTGACCAGAGGATTCTGGCGACGAGTGTAGTCGTTAATAATTCCCTTGCCGCGGACTTCAAGTTCGAGACTCGAGATAGCAGTCGAGAGCACCTGATTTTGTTGAGAGATGTCCTCAGGGCGAACAAGGCCACGAAGCAGAATCGTCTGAGTCTGCTGACTGAACTCGACCTGCCGCTCTGCTTCAACCACTAGCATTCCATTCGGAAGCACCTCAACCACCTGCCCGCCAAATGTCGTGCTTAGGCTCGAATCTGTTGCGCTGGTGCCCTGTGCGTTCAATCCTGCCGAGGAGTTCTGCGTGATTATGTTTTGAAGGGCGTTCCCGGCTTTTAGTGTTCCGAGTAAGCCCGAGATCCCAGAGGTCGCATTCGAAGCCCTTGAATTTTTCACTGTACCGTCTGTCGAAGCCGCAAGATTTTCCGCGACCACAACTTGAATGAGATCATGAGGCCGCATAGCGCGAACGTCTGTGGTCATACGAGTAAGCCGCCCACTATCGGTCCAGATAGATCCAGGTGTAGCCTGGACGGTCGAATTCTCCGCACGCACCCGCTCCAGATAGGAGGTCAGTGATGCCGCAGCAACATTTGGTTTTGGCTCCAACGCCTTGCGAATCGAGGCCACCTGGGCCCGCAATGACACCGCAGCCAGCAAGAGGAGAAGCACGACCACGACTCCAGCAGCGAATCGACCCACACCGCCGGGCTGCGGTGTCTGCCGTACGACTGGTATCACAATGAATTGCATGTTCCCGTCCGCCGACCATTCGCTCACCTTTGCCCGCGAACCTTTCTGTATGAGACCCATCATGGCTGCATCTCCACATCCGACGGCCCGCGAACAATGCCGAAAAACTGCTCTGGGATTACCTGGCTGTCTGTGTTTTGGCGCAGCAACCGCACCCGTATCGTCTTGCCTAAGCCGCCGCTCTCCTCTGAGACTCCAGCGACTTCGATGCGCAAAATATCTTCCTGTTTCCACAATCGAACAATGTCTCCTGCATGCACCACAGGAATGGAGCGAACGCTGCCCCCTCGCATCTGATTGGTTCCTAACGGCATAACTAAATCCGAGTCGGAGGTTTGAACCGCCAACACAGGCCATTCTGAGTGGTCACAACTAGCCACGATTGCCCAGTTCCGGCCCAGCACACGATCTGCCTGGACACCCGTTACGCGATACCCTCCACTTTGCGAAACCGGTGGGAGTGGAGAACCGGGTTTAGCCGAGTCAGCCGCGGCACTTGGCGTACTGTAACAAGCGGCCCGCGCAGAACCGATTGCAGCTGTGGCGTTCATGCTGAGAACTAAAATCCAACAGAGAGCGTTCCACACCCGTGAACGAAGGCTATGTCTCATAAAGCTCCTAACGAATCAGTCCGTTGATCTGGGAGTACATGTCATCAGCCACATGAATCACCTTGGAGTTGCTCTCATAGGCGCGCTGGGCCAGAATCATCTGTACAAACTCCGCGACGACGTCGACGTTCGAGTTTTCGACGTAGCCTTGTTGGAGCGTCCCCATCCCGCTGGTTCCTCCCGGCGTGTCCGTAATGGGATTGCCGGAGGCGGCTGTCTGTTGCAATAGATTGCTGCCGATGGAACTCAACCCTCCGGGATTGGCGAAGGTTGCCAGTTGCATCGTGCCGAGCTGCGCGGCGTTCGTCTGCCCAGGAAGCGTCGCTGTCACAACCCCATACTGCGAGATCGTAATATTGCCTGCGTTAGAAGGAATTGTGATCGCGGGGATGATCGGATCACCGTTTGAGGTCGTGAGTGTTCCTTGGTTATTCACTTGGAAGTTGCCAGCCCGCGTGTAACCGATGGTCCCGTTCGGAAGGGTCACCTGGAAGAAGCCTGTGCCCTGAATCGCAAGGTCGAGCGGATTGTTCGTCTGGTTGAAGTCACCCTGCGTCATGATCACTTCGCTGGCTGATGTCTTGGTTCCTAAGCCAACCTGAAGACCAGCAGACAGGGTCTGCTGAGTCTCCGCTGAGCCCGGCGTAATGAGATTCTGGTAGATCATGTCCTCAAACTGCACCTGGCGCTGCCTGAATCCTGCGGTCGCCGAGTTGGCCAGGTTGTTTGCCACGGTGTCCAGATTGGTTTGCTGGGCACTCATTCCACTTGCCGCGGTATATAAAGCACGAATCATTTCAATCTCCTTGTCTAACGTTGAGCGAGCGCCGTCATGGCGCACCGTTATGTCACCCGAGGTAGGTCCTCTGACGCAGTCTTGTCGAAGTCGTTGTTGAAGACGCTGAGTGCCTTCTGCATCATCTCTGCCTGACGCTGCACGAGCACTAATTGCATAGTGCCGTGAACGGCATCCTCATTAGCCCCTTCGAGGGAGCCCTCTTCTATCAAGGCGTTCGCCGCAATCGGCTTTGCGCCATTCGCAGAGAAACGGTTCGCTCCTTGTGCGGCGAGAGCAGACTTGTCTGCAAAGTCAAAGATTCCGACCTTGCCGACAATTACGCTTCCGTCCGCGTTGGAAACGGAGATGGTGCCATCCTGCGAGACCCGGATTGCACCGGTTGGGATGGTAATGCTTTTCTGGTTTGCGTCGAGGACGGGCTCCCCCTGGCTGGTATGGAGGACGCCTGTCGACGAACGCGAGAAGGCACCGTCTCTGGTGTAGCGAATACCGTTGGCCGTCTGGAGGGCGAAGAAGCCCTGGCCTTTCAGGGCGAGATCCAGCGGATTGCCGGTCGCTTGGAGTTCACCCTCGCCGAGATCGAGCCTGTTTCCACCAAGGACGCCGAAGCCGTTTACGGATTGACCTACCTGCGAGGCGGTTGCAAGGTCCTGATCCGCACCCCCGGCGAGGACGCCGCTGAAGTAGTCACGTTGGGCGCGAAAGCCGTTCGTGCCGGCGTTAGCCAGGTTGTTGGCCGCGGTGTCGAGCGCCTGTGTGCGCGCCAGCAAACCTGTGTATGCAGCGTAGAGTCCGCTATCCATGCACAGACTTATGCAGGTCTGGGGCCGAAGTGAGGGCAATGCGGGTTAGAGGGCACTAAGATCCGAAGATTGGACCGTTATTCATGCTTGGTTTATTCTGCCATGCAGGTCTACACCGCTGGCGTCGGTTAGACCTCACCACGCTCGTACCCGATAAAGACATCCTCCATTGCTTTTGGTGCTCAAAAGCCATGGTTGATGAAGTGGTTTAAGATGTCTAGCCTTCAATAGCAGCACACCACTGATGGTGCGCAAGCAAGCCATGGGGCATCGAGCGTACCTATCCGAACGTGCTCAGCTACGAGGCAATTCTGGGAATGGAACAGAATAAAGCTGGGCGACGGGGCAGCCCCGTAGATCGCACGGTCTTTCCGTTCACGCGCATGATAGTCGGGCCACTGGATTACACCCCTGGCTGCTTTAACAATGTCACAGAAGACAACTTTGCAAGCTGTTTTTTCTCTTAGGGGTGTCCAGAGGAGATATTTCTCTTTTGATAACTCGGCTCTTGCTTGAGTATAGCGGAGGTGCACGTTCACGCTCGGACGCCATTCCCATCTGTGGTGGGCACCATGACGCTTCTGTACGACCATCATGTTCCGAATCTTTCCGAAAAACTGACAGAGAGTCAGCACGCAGCGGGGGCGATGGTTTTGGCGGCTGCGCACGTGCATCTGGATCACCACTATTGCCTGGAAGTCATCATCATGAAGGGACGCAGCAAAGACATTCAGACGATAGCAGACCGTACCATCCCATAACGCAATCCGTTCCCGCGCACTCCGATCCAGCAATCGAAATTTTTGCTCGACTTCACGAAAATCCGTAAGCAACTCGCGAGCGAGCTGCGTGAATTGCTGAAAGCGATCCTTCACCGCGGTGTCATTCAGTATCGGCACATCGCCACTCTGAACGCGAGCGATCTCAGCATCAATCTCGTCGCGACGGCGTTGCAACTCCTCAACGCGCTTGGAGGGATCGGTTTCACTGCCTTCACTTATCTGCCTCAGCAAATCGAACAATGTCAGCAAGCGCGATTCCGTCCCTACGAAGCTGCGGTCGGACAAAGTACAAATCCAGGCAATCGCCTTCTCGGTCGAGGGAGTCAGATCGAAGTGTGGCTCATCCGACCCGGTACGGTAAAACTTGCGCAACCAGCCCCGTTCCGGACTCGCCCAGTCATTGAGATAATCGATCGCCGTCTTGCGAAAGGTGGCTTCAACCGATCCTGTCCGCAAGAGATAGAGATCGTCTTCTAGTGCTTCCGCCAAGTCAGACGCCGCATCGAACGAGCGTTGGGCAGCATGAAGACACGATGGAGAAAGCTGACAACCAACGCTCCATGGTCCGCTCGCAAGAGCCGCCATGCCGGATGATAGGTACGCAACTCCTCGAATTTGGCGTAGTCATAGATCAAGAGGAGCAGGCACCGTTCCGGTTGCTTCTATATGAAATCCCCAGCGGCAAAAGTTCATCAACTCTGCCACTTTGCATAAGCTTCAATAAAAGCGACGTGAGCTCATCAGTTTCGCCTTTCATTCACTATAATGCTTTTGTGGCGCTCTTCAGCACAATTGCATCACTTCGGATTGCCGATCTTTGGCAGAGGGTTGATCGCCGACTGCGAACGCTTATGGCGGCCGAAAAGATGGTGGTCGAAGACCCGGAGATTTTAGGCGGTACGCCTGTCGTCCGAGGAACCCGCGTGCCGGTACATATGGTTGCTGCGCAGTTCGACGCCGGCACTCCAATCGAACGCATCCTGAAGTCCTATCCGAGCTTGACTGAGGCGCAGGTGGGAGTCGCGTCTGTCTATGCAAAGGCTGTGCCCCAGAGGGGCCGCCCGAAGCGTCGAGAGTTCCCCGCTGGAACGAAGGTCTTGAACGTGAAACGCGGCTCTCTCAAATCCGGAATTGCAGGATAAAGTGTTTACCAAGCTTCACGAATGTCAAGTTTTGTAGCAAAAAAACTTGACATTCGCCGCTATGGAGGCGGAAAGTTAATGCATGGCTCAAGTGGCCAGAAAGCCAAACCCGAGACGCACAACCGCCAGTTTCATTCGCCATCAGGTGGAGCTCGGTGGAGAGCGCTTATGGCGTCTTGACGATTTTCGAGACCAGCCTTTTCCCGCAGCCGCGCAGGCATTGTCTCGTCTCACGCGGGCGGGCCTTCTGGAAAGACTGAGCAAGGGGGTTTATTACCGCTCGCGGCCAACTACTCTTGGCCCAAGTCGGCCCAGCCCCGCAGCAATCAGAACATTGGCCGGGCGGAATCGGACAATCTATCCCTCTGGTATTGCAGCGGCAAATCTGTTGGGTTTCACCACGCAGACAGCAAAACGCGGTGAGGTCTCGACAAGTTCTCTTAGTCTCCCTCGAAAACTCGTCGGCGCGGACCTGCGTGTCCATGCCCGACGACCAGAAGCGTGGAGGAGTCTCGACGAAACTGAGGCGGCCCTGCTCGACTTCTTACGAAAGAGTGGGAAGATGAGTGAACTGTCTCCTGAACAGACTCTCAAAAAAACTCTCGCCTTTCTCTCGACAGAAGGTCATCTGGAGAACCTCCTCAACGTTGCTGATTCAGAGCCCCCTCGTGTCCGCGCTTTGCTGGGCGCGCTTGCCGAGGAATTGGGACGAGGGGATGCAGTGCTCAGGCGTATCCGTGCTTCGCTGAATCCATCCTCTCGATTCGATTTTGGAAATTTCGTATCGCTCACACACGCCCGGAAATGGCAGGCAAAAGAAAGGAAGGGACGTGAGGCTCTTTGAACATCCCGATTTTGGTCAGGCAATCCTTCAAGCCGCAGAGCATTTTCAAGATGCGGGGCTGCGGCCAGCCATCATCGAGAAGGACTATTACGTAACGGAGGTGCTGCGCATTGTCGCCACGACAGCCGCTGACAAGGTGATCTTCAAGGGTGGAACAAGCCTCTCGAAGGGATGGAGCCTAATCCAGCGTTTCTCCGAAGATATTGACATCTTTCTTGATCCATTGGCATTCGATCCGGCCCTCAACAAACGTGGTATTGATCGTGAACTTAAGGCTTTACGCGACGCCGTTGCAGCACATCCTGCATTGGAATTTGTTCCGGGGGAGAGTCAAACAATCGGTGGGTTTGGTCGTAACGATCGATTTGCCTACAAGCAGCTTTATGGTGGTCCAGGTGAGGTAGTGAACCGAGTTCTCCTTGAAGCGGGAGCGGCAAGCGGTCGTCAACCAACGACCACAGTGGAATTGCGTTCATATCTGAGCCAGTTCCTCCAAGAGAAGGGCCTAACCCTTGAAGCCGAGGACGAGAGCGCTTTCCCCATGCGACTGCTTCATTTTCGAAGGACCTTCGTCGAAAAGATGTTTGCCATTCATAGCAAGGTTGAGATTATGAAACGCGACGGACGACCTTTGGGTACATATGCGCGACATTACTACGACCTGTTTCAGCTTTCGTCCCAGATCGCTGTTCTAGAGATGTTGAAATCCACAGAGTATGGGGAAATCAAAGAGGACTATGACCGCATCAGCCGCGCTTCCTTTCCCAACAGCTACTTCTATCCCGAGCAGATGAGCTTTGCGAATAGCGAAGCCCTATTTGCCGCGGATTCCTTATCGTCATCTTTGGGGATCGAGTATGAGCAGCAGTGTCAGATGCTTTGTTTCGGGCCACATCCGTCTTGGGAGGAAATCCGAGCTCGATTCCTGGAGCTAAAGGACTTGCTTTAGGTCCCGCTGGCCTGTGGTGCGAATCAGTCACCGGTAGCCCGACGGCGACGGGATTTGATCCCCCGCCCTACCAGGCTGCGTCGCCTTGGTGCCACGCATCTGAGCCTAACGACGGGCGTGACGCTTAGTTCTACTCCGGAAAGAAGTATTGGATGGGCTTCCCGTATAGCTTTGCGAGTTGCAGCAAGTCAATGACGTCAACACTGCGTTCCCCGGTTTCGCACTTCGACAGGAAAGAGTGCGACATGCCTAGCAACTCTGAGACCTCGCGCTGGGTCTTTCCAGATTCCTCCCGAGCTTTGATCAACAGGGCGAGTAGGTTGTCATAGGTCTTCTGATGAGGAACCGTCCTGGCCTTTCTCGATCTTCGGGTTTCACTTGGCTTGGACTTGCTCACCTTCCAAGTCTGTGAAACTCTAGCTGAATCCCCTAATAAGGGGCAGACTGGACAGGCGGAGCGTACATCATGAACGATCGCGAGATTTTGGTTCCCGAGGTTGAAGGGAAAACGATCCGCGCAATGCGCTTGCAGCTCACCGGGGCTACTGGTGAGACGGAATTTTCGATTGATTTCACAGATGGAACAAGTTTCTCTGCGACCGCATGTCAGCGTACCGAACTAGAAGCCGAGCTTTATATCGGGGGCGCCGGCGAACCACAAATCATCAAACGATACGGCGAAATCTAATCCAATGTTCTGCGGCTTAACGGTCGCTATAAGCGGGCGGAATAACGCTCATCTGAGAAGTGATTGGACTCCCTCACTCGCTGCCTTTAGCTTTGCGCCATAGCTGACGAATTCCAAGTCAGCGGAGGTGCAAAGTGATTCAGTTCCGCCG
>Ga0182024_10012917_pt1 | contig 16432 bp, 13 predicted proteins | sample P32metaG_FD_120480 | JGI IMG/M metagenome (GOLD analysis project Ga0182024, IMG submission 120480) | Permafrost microbial communities from Stordalen Mire, Sweden - P3-2 metaG (Illumina Assembly) | ecosystem: Environmental > Terrestrial > Soil > Wetlands > Permafrost | place: Sweden: Stordalen... | reverse complement strand
TCGCTTGCTGCTCAACTTCCAGGCCGAGGCCGAGAGCGTGTCTTCCGAATCGATCCTCGAGCAGGTGATAAAGCGGCTCAAGAAGCCGCGCACGTAGCCGATGTTCGGACTGCCCGATGAGTTTACGCCGGGATTTCTAGCCCGGCTCGAAAAGCTCAGGATCAGAACGCGCCAGCGCTATGCCGGGCTGGGCCGGGGCATGCACCTGTCGCCCAAGCGCGGCTCGTCGCTCGAGTTCAACGACTATCGCCACTATTCGCCCGGCGACGACTTCCGCTACATCGATTGGGGACTCTACGGGCGCAGCGACAAACTCTACATCAAGCTGTTCCAGGAAGAGGAAGACCTGCTCACGTATATTTTCGTCGATGCGAGCGCGTCGATGGGATATCCGGCGGGCGACCGCAAGTTCGAATCCGCGATGCTGACCGCGCTCGCGCTGGCGTACGTGGCGCTGGCCAGCGGCGATCGCGTGATGCTGCGCGTGCTCGGCGGCAGCGGGGCAAAGGTCAATCCGTCGTTCGTCACCGGCCGCCATCGAATCGTCGAGCTTGCGCGCCGCCTTGCCGATCTCAAGCCAGGCGGGCAGTTCGACTTCGCGACTTCGCTGGCGACGGAACTGCTCGCGATTCGGCGCGCAGGCAAGGTGTTTATCGTTTCCGACTTCCTGATGCTGCTCAACTCGGTGACGCGCGGGCTTGGGATGTTCACTGCGGCCTCGATGGATCTCACCGCCGTGCAGATTCTCGGCGGGCGCGAGCTTAATGGACAAGGGCTGGACGGCGACGTCGAGGTGATCGATTCGGAATCGGGCGAGCGGCTACGCGTATCGATCGGCGAGCGCGAACGCAAGCAATATCGCGAGACGATGCTGCGGCTGACGCGCGAAATAAAATCATTCTGCCTCAAGCGTGGGCTGCATTACTCGCTCTACACGACCGACCAGGACTTCCAGCAGTTCTTTGTCCGCGCGACACGCGACCTCGGCCTGGCGCACTGAAGAGTTACGATGGGACTTCTTTACCCAGGCGCGCTCATATTTTTCGCTCTCGTGCCAGCGCTCGTGCTGGCATATCTCGCCAAGGAGCGGCCGGCGCGGGTGACGGTCTCGAGCGTGATGGCGTTTCGCGCGCTGCGCGGTTTTCGGCGCGAGCGTTTCGGCGGATGGCCGCGGCTGGATTGGATGTTCTTCGCCGAGATTTTGATCCTGAGTCTCGTAGTGCTCGCGATGGCGGGTCCGTTCATCTGGAAAAAGAGTTCACCGCTGGCAGTCGTGATCGACAATTCCGCCGCGATGCAGGCGCTGACGCCGTCGGGCAAGAGCCGTTTCGATCTCGCGCGCGAAAAGCTGGACGCCGCATTGTCGGTCGAAGATGACGGCGGCGAAGTTTCGGTTTACGTCACCGCGCCGCAGCCGCGCCGGGTAGCGCCGCCGTTCACCACGCTGACGGAGGCACGACTGGCGCTGTCGCGAATCAAGCCGACTGATGCGCCCAACGATCAGACGACGCTCGAAAACTTTCTTGGCAACCTCGCCTCGGAAGCGCGCGTCGCTAAGGTGATCTTCGCGGGCGCTGACGCGCTCGCCGCGCCTGTCCCTGCGCGAATTCATCCGATTGCGGTAGGCGACGCGGTCGCGAACTCGGCGATCGGATCGTTCTCGCTGCGGCGCGAAGTCCTTGGCGCGGAAGCTCTTCACGCGAGTCTCACTATCGCCAACTTCAGCCCCCAGACGCGCACGCTCGAACTCGTCGTGACGGGCGACGGCAAGGAAGTCGCCCACGCCAAGGAGGTACTCGGCGCGCGCGAGACTGCGACGCTCGAATTTCCGGCGATTCCGCCCGCACGCATCTACGAGGCGAAACTCGCGCCCGACGACGCGCTCGCGCTCGACAACGTCGCCTATGCGACCGCGGGCTCCGTCAAGAACGTATCGATTCTCTTCATCAGCCCAACGCCCGCCGATGCCAAGGGACTGAATTCGATTCCCGGCGTCGCGGTCACCGCAAAGAGCCCGGACGCTTATGCGCCGAGCGAACTCGCCGACTTCGATCTCGCCATCTTTGAATACGCTACGCCCAAAGAAATCCCCGCGGTGAACACGATGCTCGTGATGCCGCCGCCGGGCGATCCCGTTTTCGGATTGACGGTGACGCCGACCGCGAAGGTCGAGATTGCCGGATGGCACACGACCGACACGCTCACCGACTCGGTGAATTTCCGCCTGCTCAGTCTGCGCGGCGGCGAGTATTTCGGGACGCATCCGTGGATGAGCCAAGTCGTTGGCGGCGACGGCGGCGCGCTGCTGCTGAAGGGCGAGCGCGGGGCACATCGTTTCGTCGCGACCGGCTTCAATCCGTTCCCGTATCTCGGCAAGCGCAACCTTCCGATGTCGGTGCTGACGCTCAACGCGATCAGCTATCTCGCGGGATTGGGTGGAAGCAGCAGTGGCTACCGAACGGGACAACCGTGGCTGGCGCCGGCGGGCGTCGAGCGCGTGATACTGCCGTCGGGAAAAAAGAAGGCCGCTCATCCCGGCACGCTTTTCAGCGACGTGTCGGAGCAGGGAGTCTATGAGCTGGTCGGTGCCGGCGGCGCTGAGACGCCGCGCGCCGTGAACCTTGCCGACTTGACCGAGTCGGATCTGTCGAGTGCGCCGCTGCTCAAAGTCGAAGCCGCAAATTCGGGTTCCGCTGCCGCGCCGGTAATGGGGAAATCCTCGCTGAGCGACTACCTGCTCTTTGCGATCATCGCGCTGGCCGCTCTGGAAGCACTCATCGTCTATCGACGCCGGCGCGCCGTCGAGGCCGCGCTGTGATTCCTGCAGGCATGCCGCACGATCTGACCTTCGCGCATCGCGAGGCGCTCTACCTGCTTGCGATCCCCGCGGTCGTCCTGCTGTGGGGACTTATCCACGCGCGCGAACCTCGCCGGGTGTTTGCGCCGATCATGCGTGCGATAGTGCTCGCGCTGTTCGTCGTCGCGCTGGCGAATCCGCAGCAGGTGATGCATTCCGAGGGCGCGGCGCGGCCGGCGATCGTCGATGTGAGCGCGAGCATCACGCCTGCGATGCGCGCGTGGACGCTCAAGCTGCTGCGCGACGACCTCGGGCTGCGCGCGGGAGATCCCGCATACATGTTCGCGACCAGCGCGGCCCCGCAATCGATCGGCGCCGTTGAGTCGGCCTTCGCCAACAACACCGGATGCGCCGAATGCGGACCGGGCGCGACCGATCTTGAGAGTGCGCTCTACCGAATCGCCGCCGATCCCGACGCGCACGGCGGTCCGGCCGTGATGGTGACCGACGGCTGGCAGAATCGCGGCGACGCCGACCGCGCGATCAGCGCAATCGTAAACGCCGAGATTCGGCTCGACATCTTCACTCCCCCCGGCGCGCGATCGATTCCCAACGTCGCGATGACGGCGCTCTCGCTGCCGCCCGCGCTGGAGAAAGCCGCGCCGTTCGAGCTCGGCGTCGCGATGGAAAATCTCAACGACGCTCCCGTGACGGGGGCAATCACCATCACGCGTGACGGTGCGACTATCGATCAGCGCAAAGTGACTCTGGCGCGCGGCTCGCAGCGCTTCGACTTCCCGGTGCGCACTGAAACCGTGGGACTCGCTTCGTACGGCGCGTCCTTCAAGCCCGACAATCCGGCGCTCGACGCGTACCTCGAGGACGATTCGCTCAAGGGATGGGTCGGAGTCGGCGCGCGGCGCAAAGTCCTGATTCTTACTGACAGCGCGAAGGACGCGAACTATCTCGGCACCGTCGTCAATCGGATGGGACTCGAGCCGACCGTCGTGCCAGTCACCGGCGGGACATGGGACGGCACCGTCGCGGGTTACGACGCAGTGCTGATCAACAACGTGCCGAGCGAGCGCATCGCGCCGGCCGCGCAGAACGCGATGGCGGCGTACGTGAGTCGCGGCGGTTCGCTCGCGATGGTCGGCGGCGACTCGAGCTTCGGCCTTGGCGGTTACGCGGACAGTCCGCTCGCGCCGGTGATGCCGGTGACGATGAAGCCGCCGCAGCACAAGGAGAAGAAACGCGCGCTCGTTCTGATTATCGACAAGTCGGGCTCAATGGGCCGCAACGACAAACTCACTTACGCCAAGGCCGCGGCCGAGACCGTCACCAAAAATCTCAACGACAACGACCTGATCGGCGTCATCGGATTCGACTCGCAGCCGTTCGTCGTGATTCCGCTGCAGTCGGTCGGACAGAGCCGCGCGTATTTCAATCAGATGATCGACCGGCTCTCGGCGCACGGGCAGACCTTCCTGATTCCCGCGCTGCGCGAGGCCGAACGCACGCTCGGTGCGAGCGGCGCGCAGGTCAAGCACGTCGTGATCCTCACCGACGGCGAGACGGGCGGCACCGCCGAAATGTATTACGACCTCGTCTCGCGGATGCATCATGACGCCGACACAACCATCTCGACGGTCGCCGTGGGCACGGAAGCGAACGTCGACCTGCTGCAAGCGATCGCGAAGTACGGCGGCGGTTCGTACTATCAGACCGACAGCGCGAGCAATCTGCCGCAGCTTTTCGTCGAGGACTTCAAAGCCCACGGCGGCGAGATCACGATGGTCGAAAAGGAATTTACGCCGCGCACCGAAAGCCCCGACGCGATTCTGAAAGATCTCGCATCGCGCCAGATGCCGCCGCTCAAGGGCTATGTCTCGACCGAGATCAAACCGAGCGCCACGATGGACATGTACGTCGAGCGCAGCGGTACGCGCGAACCCGTGATCGCGAGCTGGAAATATGGCGCGGGCAAGGTGATGGCGGTGACGACGGATGCGAGCGGACGATGGTCGGGCACGTGGGTCACAACTAATCTTTTTGCACCGCTGTGGGATCGGCTGCTCGCGTGGATGACTCCGGAGATACCCGCCGAGCCGAAGATTGATGTCGCGCTCGGCTACAATGCGGGCCGCATCAACATGAAGCTCACCGACTACAGCGCCGAACCCGGCAACGCAGCGCGGCTCGTGACCGTGCTGGTGACGCGGCCCGACGGAACTCGCACCGAGACCGCGCTCACCGAGGAAGTCGTCGGCGAGTTGTCGGGATCGATCGACGCGCCGGCGCCCGGCAACTACTACTTCGAAGTGCGTTCGCCTTCCGGCAAGGACAAGAAGTTCCCGCCGCTCGCGTTCACCGTCAGCCCGTCGGTCAACGCCGAACTGCCGCGGCCCGAGCCCAACTACGGCCTGCTCGAAAAGCTCGCATCCGCGACCGGCGGCCGTCTGAATCCGTCGCCGGCGGAAGTCTCTACCGAACGCGCGACGCTCGAGCACCGGGTCTCGATGAATCCGTACCTGCTCGTCGCCGCAATGATTCTGCTGATCGGAGAGGCGCTCGTCCGCCGCCTGACTGCATGAAGAAACACGACTCAATCCACGCCAACCATCGCGTGCAGCGCGACTATCCGGCCAAGGTGAAATTCTGCCCGCTGTGCGGCGCCGCGATGGAGTCGCGAATGCTCATGCCCGAAAACGCCGAGCGCAAAGTCTGCACGCGATGCGGCTTCGTGCTGTTTCCCGGACCCAAGCTCGTCGCCGGATGCTTCGTAATCGACGACGGACGCGTGCTGCTGCTCCGCCGCGGCATCGAGCCCGCCGTAGGCAAATGGACGTTCCCGGGCGGCTACGTCGATTTCGGCGAGAACGCCGCCGATGCCGCACTGCGCGAGACGCGCGAGGAAGTCGGGATGCGCGCCGCGCTCGGCCCGCTGCTCGGAGTGTTCAACGATTCTGCCATCACCGTCGTCGTCTATCTCGCCACGCCTGGCAAGGAACCACCGTCGCTATCCGACGAAGCAACCGAAGTCCGCTACTTCGCGCCCGACGACGTTCCATGGCACGGCCTCGCCTTCCCCACTACGACCGACGCGCTCACCGCTTGGGTCGCTTCGACCCGAAAACTCAGCCAATCACGCTGACTTTCACGCATTCGAGCATTAGCGCTACTGACGCGACTGTGCTAAATAATTTATCTTGAACTCCCGGCACCTGCGGCCATTCGAAGTAAGGAAGGTGGCTCTTATGGAACGGGTTGAAGTGGTTGGCGGCAACGTTTTCGTCATTCGGACGCGCCAGTTGGGTCCCGACTGGTGGTGCTGTGACCTCTACGAGCGAGTCGAAACCGACGCCGGGGTCGAGGCGTTCGTGCTCGAGGATTTCGGCCGATCGGAAATCGAGGCTATCGGGATGGCGCTGAGCGACGCGCACGAACCCAACCACGTCCAGCATCACCATCACTGATTCGCAACGCGTCGAGCAGTGAAAGATTAGACTTTTCTTGCCGACGGCAAAATTTTCTGCCGCTCGTAGTCCGCAGTCACAGTATCGATTGAATCCGCCTGCTCGGGCGACTTGTCGTCGCGGATGCGTACGATTCGCGCGAATCGCAACGCCATCCCGGCATCGTAGTTCGGACTGCGCTGGATATCATTGTACGCAACCTCGACCACGACCTCCGGGCGAACGGTCACGACGCCGTGCGACTCTGCGGTCTTGAGCGCGAGCAGACGCTCGGTCATCGCGCGAAATTGTTCGTCGCTGAGACCCTTGAACGTCTTGCCGAGCATCGCGAACCCGCCATTCCTGTCGCGCGCGGCGAGATGATAGTTCGAGAGCCAGCCGTGGCGGCGGCCGTAGCCCCACTCCGCTGCGACGATCACCAGGTCCAGCGTGCGCGTATGCTTTATCTTGAGCCATCCGCGACCGCGCGCGCCCGGCGTGTACGCGCTCGCAAGCGACTTCGCCATCACGCCTTCATATCCGGCCGCGACGGCGGCGGCGTAAAATTTTTCGGCGGCGGCGAGGTTGGGCTTGATGATTCGATCGACTATTTCCAAACCGGCTGCCGACTGCAGCTCTTCGAGCATGGAAATTCTGTCCGCCCACGGGCGATCGATCGTAAGAGCGCCGTCAAGCGCGAGCATGTCGAACACATAGAGCTTCAACGGCTGCTCGACGCGAGCCTTCTCGACGTCGCGAGTGCGGCCAAACCGCCGCATCAGGTCCTGAAATGCGGCCGGCCGTCCCGACGCGTCGACCCCGATCACTTCACCGTCGAGGATCGCGTGACGCGCACCGATTCGACTCAGACTCTCGACCACGTCGGGAATGCTCTCGGTGATCTCGTTCAGTCTGCGCGAGAAAATTCGCACACCGCCATCACCCCCATGATGAATTTGCACACGCGCGCCGTCGAGCTTGTGCTCGAACGATAGCTCCGGGCCAAGCGTCGCGAACGCTTCCGCGATGTCTGCGACCGGAAACGCAAGCATCGGCTTGAGCGGCTTGACGGCTGACGAAGTCGGCGAAGATTCTCCGGGGACAGATTTTTCCGCGCCGGCTGGCGAGCGGATGATTCGCACGACGCGTCCGAGATCGGCCTCGAGCATGTGAATCCGACGCACCTCAGTGACCGGCCGCGCACTCATCCTCGCAATCGCCTCGAGCATCAGGCCTTCGCTCACCCCGTGACGCATCTCACCGATAAGAATCTTCGCGATGTACTTGCCCTCGAACGCCGACGCCCGCGCGAACAGCTCGCGCAGCGCGTCGAGCTTGCGGTTGCGCGCGTGACGCCCTTCGATAGCGGCAATCTCGGCGAATTTTTCGTTGAGCTCGCGAATCTTCAGCGTGGGTTCGGGATCGGCCGCGCGAAGCTTGAGCGTCATCTCGACCGCCTCGCCAAAGTCTTCGGCGGCGGTGAAGATGTCCTCGCCCTGGTCGGCGCTGTCAGTCATCTCGGCGACGATTTTCCAGACCGCGCGGCCGCTAATCTGGAGACGCTTCTCCTCGCCCTGTTCGACCGCGCGGCCGACCATGAATCGCGCCGCAATCTCGGCTTCATCGACCTCGAGCGAGGCGAGGAAGGTGCCCACCTCCTCGGCCATCTGCAGCCGGCTCTGAGTCTGGCTGAGCGATTGGCAGACGATCGCGAAGTCGTAAAACGAGGGCATACGTACGAGATTAATGCTGCCCGCGACGCCTCGCGCAAGCTCCGCGACGATCGACTGCTAAGCGGCCATCGGGTGCGACTTCACGAACGGCAGAAATACTTTCAGAAATTCCTCGCGGGCATCCATGAACGCGTGTCCCACTCCGGGGATGAGGTGCAATTTCGCGCCGGGAATCTGCGCCGCGATTATTTCGGAGTTTTTCGCCGGGATCAGCACGTCCTCCGCGCCGGTTACGACCAGGGTCGGCGCCTTGATTTGCGGCAGTCGGTCGAAAGTCTTCAGCGTGTAGGTCGCTTCGAGCTGGCGCTGGAACGCGAACGGCGGGGTCGGATATTTCAACAGGCGCGGAATCGCAGCCTCGAGCACGTCGCGATGCTCCGCGATGTATTTCGGCGTATGCCCGAGCGGCCATCCGCGCCGAATCACCTCCTCCGGCGAAACACCTTCGCGCGGCGCGGTCAGAATTTTCAACGATTCGGGCGGCGGCGGCACAGAATGCGTACCACCCGCCGTGGTGCATCCGAGCGTGAGCGTCGCTGTCCGCTTCGGATGGCGCAACGCGAACTCCTGCGCGATCATCCCGCCCATCGATACGCCAAAGATGTGAGCGCGCGGGACGTCGAGCTTGTCGAGCACCCCCGCCGCGTCATCGGCGAACATCTCGATCGAATACGGTGCGTCAGGCTTGTCACTCTGCCCGGTGCCGCGATTGTCGAAAGTGATCACGCGAAGCGTGCGCGCGAGTTCGGTTACCAGCTCGGGATCCCACATCGCTGAACTCGCGCCGAGGCCCATTATCATCAAGAGCGGCTCGCCCTTCCCGGCAACGTCGTAGTTGAGTTTCACTTCACCGACTTGAATCTTTGGCATTTCGATTTCCTCTACTGGTTACAGAATCCCTGCTTCTTCATGTACTCGACGGAGTTCCCGCTCAGTGGCGATTGCGCCGTCGCATCGGCCCGATAGACCGAATTGTGCTGCGGATCGTAATAACACATCAATTTGATAGTCTCGCCGGCAGGAATCTGAAACTCGATCGACTCTGGCAGGTTGGGCGGCCCGTATGAACTCGCCATCGCGGGCTGCGGCGCCGCCGACGCCGACGATCCCGTTGCCTGGCACATCTTGACCGCGTCGATTTTGCAGCTGCCGGCTGCGGCAGGCGACATTTGCGTGCTGGCGACATCCATCGCCGGCGGTTGCTCCTGCTTGCTCGAGCACGACGCGGTACATGTCGCGATCGTCACCAGGACCGTCAGCGCACCGGCCAGTCGCGACATGTATCCGGCCATCATCGGGGCTCGTTCACTTATTCAGGCCGCCGTCGAAGCAACCGCCGCGACGTCGCCGGGCGCGCTCACCTCGCGTCCAGCTTTGCGGCACTTGAGGATCAGCTCGCTGCGCGCGATGTAGGCGGTTTCCTCGATCACGATTCCGTACCGCGCGAGGATCTCGCGGAGCTGCGCGAGCGTGTAATGCGTGATGTGCTCGTCCTTGTATCCGCCCGGCATCAGGAAGCCGTAAATCGGTTCGATAATCCGCCAGCCAATCGTCGCGTAGTCGGGCGTGCCGAGAATCAGCGTGCCACCGGTCCGGAGCACCCGGTACATCTCGCTGAAAATCGACTCGTCGTATCGAATATGTTCGATGACCTGCGAGCTCATCACGCAGTCGAACGAACCGTCCTTGAACGGCAGCGCGAAGGCCGAGCCCTGGACCAGCGGGATTTCGTAGCGGCGCAGAAACCGGAGCTTTGCGTAGTTGAAGTCCATGCCGACGACGTTGTTGAGGCTCTGCACGATCAGGCTCGAGCCGCATCCCGCGTCGAGCACACGTCCCGCACCGCGCGCCCATAGCACGGTGATGCGATGGCGTCGGCGCTGCCAGTAGCGCTGCGGCGGAATCAGGCTGTAGAAGGCGCGCTCGTCGTAGTCGGCGGACATCAGTGAGTTGCGGATTTTCCACAGGCTTAACGACGAACGGAAGATCTTCCAGCCGAAGCTGAACAGCTTCGCATGCGAGCGTCCCGCGCCACGCGGAAAATATGTGAACGGAACTTCCACGACGCTGAATCCCCTGGCGTAGGCTTTTACTAAGATTTCTTCCTGCACCTCGAAATTCGAGGAGGTGAGTTCCAGCTCGGCGAATACCTCGCGCCGGTACAAGCGATATCCGCTGGACATGTCGAGCACCGGTATCGAGAGCATCCGCCGCAACGCCTGGTTCAGAAACCAGCTCGTCGAGCGGCGGATGAAATCGGAGTAGGCGACGCCTCCGAGCATGTAGCGCGACGCGACCACGATGTCGCCGCGCGTGCGGGCCCGCCACATCTTGACGACGAAATCCGGGTCGTGCGACTGGTCGGCATCGAGCGTCAGCACGTAGTCGCCGCGCGCCTCCGCAATCCCCGTCTCCATCGCGCCCGCGTATCCGCGCCGGCGTTCTTCGACGACCCGCGCCCCTAATTCTTGCGCCACTTCGCGAGTGCCGTCGGTGGACGGGCCATCGATCACGATGATCTCGTGAGTAATCCGCTCGCGGTCCAGCAACGCGGTGAGCCTGGGGATCAATATCCTCAGGTTTTCGGCCTCGTTCATGACCGGTAAAATTACGGAAATGTTCATTCGGGCTCAGTTTCCTTTATGCTGTGACGCGAGAAAAGGGAATACGCAAGTTGGCGATGCCCGAAACGTCGCGCGCCGGGCTCTCGCGTAGTAGTCTCTTCAAAACTGACGAGGATGGGCGTGCGGAAAAAATCAAAGTCGAAAATTATTGCGTTTGCGACGATCGCTATTTTGGCGGCGAGTTTCACTTCTTCGTTTGCGAAAGTCATTCACCGCCATCCTGTTGCACCGAGGGTACATGAAGATGCCCCAGCGGTTCCGCTGACTTCGATTCACGTGCTCGGGGACCGCCCGGCGCCGTTCGCCCTCGACGCGAAGGCCGCAATCATGATCGACGCCGACACCGGCACGGTGCTGTATGCGTACAACGAGCACCAGAAGATGCAGCCCGCCAGCCTCGCCAAGATCATGACCTTCTACCTCTCCCTCGACGCGCTGAAGAACGGCGCAATCGCTCCGACTACCGACGTCACGATCAGCGAGAATGCCTGGCGGCTCTCGATGAACGACACCGTCTCGCGGATGTTTCTCGGCGTCGGACAAAAGGTCGCGGTGAACGATCTCCTTTTCGGCCTGATGGTATCGTCGGGCAACGATGCCGCCGTGGCGCTCGCTGAACATCTCGGCGGCAGCACCGACGCTTTCACGAAAATGATGAACGACAAGGCCAGCGCAATCGGCCTCAAGGAAACGCACTTCGACAACCCTGACGGTTTGCCCGCAGAAGGCGAGTTCACGACCGCGGCTGACATGGTCGCGCTTGCGCACTCGCTCGTGACCCATCATCCGGAGGCAATCAAATATACCTCGGCCAAGGAATTCACCTTCGATAAAATCTCGCAGCCCAACTTCAACAAGCTGCTGCTGCACGACGCACGCGTCAACGGGATTAAGACTGGTCACGTTGACGAGGCGGGCTATCACCTGGTCGCGTCGGCGGGATCTAACGGGATGAATCTGTTGTCGGCCGTGCTGGGCGCGCCGAGCGAAGCGCATCGCGTGACAGAATCCGAAAAATTGATCGATTGGGCATTTCGCACTTTCGTCAGCTACCGGCCGGATCTGAAAAAGTCGGTGCCCGCCACAATCCCGGTGCACGACGGCGTCGCCGAAACTGTCGCTATCGGCCCCAACGGCAATGCAGCGTTCACGCTGGGCCGCGGCGAAGAGACCAAGGTGACGGTCCAGTTCGAACCGTCTGTAAGGTACCTGGATGCTCCCGTTCAACCGGGAGTTTCGGTCGGCGATCTGACGGTCCTGCTCAACGGCAAGCCGCAAGCGACGATTCCGATCGTAGCCAAGGCTGCAGTGGCTCGCGCTGGATTCTTCGGCCGCATGCGTCAGAAGTTCAGCCGCATGCTCTAGGCAAGCGCTAAGCTTCCAATTCTTCGAGCAATGCTTTCGCCTCGCGCAGATCGCTGGTCTCGAATCCCTCAGTGAATTGCGCGAACGCCGGCGCAAGCGCAGCGCGAGCCTCGTCGCGCCTGTCCATTTTCACCAACAGCCGGGCCAGGCTCGTCGCCGCGCGCATTCTCCACGAGTTCGCTTGCTGATGCACCGCAATCTCGATTGCGCGCCGGAAGCATCGCTCGGCATCGGCGGCGCCGTCCGGACGCAGCAAAATCGCCTCGCCGCGGATCCTGTGAACTTCAACCTCGAGCAGGCGATGGTCCTTCTGCTCGATCCGTTGCGCGATCTGGTCGAGCGCTTGCAGACATTCATCTGCTCGTTTCATCGTGAGGTACACTTCCGCCAGCATGATGAATGAGAACGTGTAGATCAGGTCGGCGCCGCTGGCAGCCAGCTCCTCCACGGCCTCTTTCAGCATCGCGAGCCCGGAAATCATCGCCGCTTCATCGCCGCGAAACTCGCCCTCGCCGGCGACCGTGCGCGCCAGGCACATCTTTCCCGCCGCCAGCCAGAATGGCAGTCCGTTTTCGCGCGACAGCTCGATCAGGGCCTCGGAACGGGGACGCACCTCGGAATACTCATGCCGGAAATGCATCAGCACGATCGCGTAAAGGTTGGCAAACGCGACGCTGAAGGGACGGCGAAGCTGCACCGCCATTTCGTTCGCCTCGTTCATCCTGCGTTTCGCCTGATCCGGAAATCCGGCCATGTGAAGCGCCCATGCAAAGTTACAGCGCGACGGCGTGACCGGCGTCTGCATCATTGGCACGTAGCGCGGAAGATCGCGGTCGAAAACGTTAGCAGCGATCTCCAGATGCTCGCGCGCGGCTGGAAATTCTCCCAGCCACAGACATGACGCCCCCATCGCGTTGTGCGCGACCGCTGTCGCGAGATCGGTCTGCATGCGCCCGGCCATCACGAGCAATCGGTCCGCGAGTACGCGACTTTCGCGCAGCTGCCCGTTGGCATGATCGAAGCTCCACAGCGCCGCCAATACGCCGAAGATCTCGGGAGTCTCGCCGGCTCGCTTGCATAGCTCCTGCGCGCGCTCGATGTTGGTCGCGAGCTGCGGCGATGAAAATCCCTGCACCGCGACGACTAGCGGCCCCAGCATCATCTGGATCTTCAGCTCAATCTGATCGCGCTCGCGCGATTCCGGCAGCGTCGCGATCAGGCGTAACGCCTCGCGCGCATACCCGATCGCGTCGTTGTATGCCGAGCGCGCGCCCGCCTGCTCGGCCGCGCGGCGCAAATATTCGATCGCCTTGGACGCGTTGGCGCTGCGGCTATAGTGATGCGCCAACCCGGCCAGATGGTCGTCGAGCGTCGCCGCGAACATCGCCTCGAGCGCGGCCGCCGTGCGCTCGTGAATAATTCTCCGCCGCTGCATCAGCACGGAGTCGTACGCGACCTCCTGCGTCAGCGCGTGCTTGAAGGTGTATTCGTTTTCGGGAAACGCCGGTTGTTCGTAGATGAATTCGGCCGCCTGCAGGTTCGATAGCATCGGCGCAAGCTCGTCATCGGGCTTGCCGACCACGCGGCGCACCAGCCCGATCGGAAATTCCTTGCCGATCACCGCGAGCGATTGCAGCAGGTCTTTGTCCGCCGGCGCGAGCTTGTCGATTCGCGCCGCCAGTATGCCCTTGACGGTTGACGGTATCTGGATCGACGTGAGCGGCTTGGCGATTGACACTGCGCCATCGCGCACCAGCACGCCCTGGTCGAACAGCACCTGCACCATCTCCTCCATGAAAAACGGATTGCCCTGGGTGCGCTCGATGATCGTCGCCTTGAGCGAATCGAGCGCGACGTCGTCGCCCAGCATCGCCGTCAGCAGCTCGCCTGCGTTGTCGGCCCCGAGCGGATCGAGACGCAACTGCGTGTAATAAGTTTTGTTGCCCCAGTTGTGGCGATACTCGGGCCGATAGTTGACCATCATCAGGATTTGAGCGGTGCCGATCGAGTCGGCCACCAGCTGCAACAGCGCTTCGGACTCCGCATCAACCCAGTGAAGATCTTCGAAGATAAGAATCAGCGGCTGATTGAGGCTCTCGCGCACGATGAGACTTTTGACCGCTTCGCGCGTGCGGCGGCGGCGGATCGAAGGGTCCATTTCGTCCAGCCCGGACCCGACGGTCGGAATTCCCAGCAGCGCGAACAGATGCGGCAGCGTATCTTCCAGCGCGCGGTCCAGCGCCAGCACTTTGCCGGTAACCTTCTCGCGCCGCGTGCGCTCGTCGTCGCGATCGGCGATTCGAAAATAAGTTTTGAGCAGGTCGACCACCGGCAGGTACGCCGACGCTTTGCCGTGCGAGAACGAGAACGCCTCGAGCACCAGGCACTCGCTCTGCCGGCGCATCTTGAATTCGTAAAACAGGCGCGACTTGCCGACCCCGGCCTCGGCCATCGCTGCGACGATCTGCCCATGTCCGCCGCGCGCCAGCTCGAGCGCCCTGTCGAGCTGCTCCAGTTCCGCACGCCGTCCCACGAACTTTGACAACCCGCGCGACGCCGACATCTGGAGCCGCGTCCTGAGCGGGCCGATCGCGATCACTTCGTACACGTTGATCGGATCGCTGACGCCTTTGATTCGCACCGGGCCGAGCGGCTTCAAGTCGAAGTAGCCGGCCGTTAGTTTCTGCGTCTGCTCGGTGATGACGATCGAACCCGTCGGCGCGAGCGTTTGCATTCGCGCGGCCAGGCTCATCGAGTGCCCGATCGGCGTGTACTCGGTGTGCGCGTCATCGGTGCGAATCGAGCGCACCACCACTTCTCCGGTGTTGAGCCCGACCCGAATCTCGACCGGCGGATTTCCCGCCGCGCGCAGGCCGGCCGAATACTTCGCCATGTCCTCCTGCACCCGCAGCGCCGCGTAGAGCCCGCGCTGGGCATGGTCTTCATGCGCAACCGGCGCACCGAACAGCGCGAAGATTCCGTCGCCGGTCGACTGCACGATGTAACCGTCGTAGCGATGCATCGCGTCGATCATCAGCTTCAGCGCCGGATCGACAATCGCCCGCGCCTCTTCGGGATCGAGACCCTCCATCAGGTCCATCGACCCCTTGATATCGGCAAATAGCGCCGTCACAGTCTTGCGCTCGCCCCCCGACGCGTCCGCGGCGTCCTGCTCAAGCCTGACCCGAACTGCGGCCTCGGCAATCGGAGCAGGTGATTTCGCGCTCGCGATGGCTTCTCGAGCCATCGTCAACGCCATCCCGCATTCACCGCAAAATTTGAAGTCGGGCGGATTTTCCAATCCGCACCGCGGACATTTGTTCGGCAGCGCGACTCCGCAACCGCCGCAGAATTTCATCCCACCCGGATTCTCAGCGCCGCAACTAGAACACCGCATCGCGATTGAGTTTATCCCGCCGGTCTCGTTAGACCCAACCGTCTAACTGAGCGCAGCGAGGAATCCTGAATCCTAACCTCTCCTTGTCCGAGGAGAGGTTAGGATCAAGCTCCCACCATCACCACTTCAGGCCCATCGCTTCGGTGAGGAATTTCATAAACGGCGACGACGACGCGCATGCTTTGGAAAACAAATCCATGAACTCCCCCGAGCAGACTTCCTTCTGCGTGAACTCGGTACCGCCGACAAAATCCTTGCGTTTGAGATCATCGATCATCGGATGGCCGGCGTCGTAGCCCTTCGGCGGACGCGACAGCATATCGCCCATCATTTCGAATCGCGCTTTGAATTTGCGATCGTTGATCGCGCTCTTCCACTTCGATGGATGCGCGACAATCGCGTCGCGAATCTTCGCGACTGTGTCCGCCTGCGGATGCCACACGCCGACGCCGGCGAACGCCTCCGCCGGCGACAGCGAGAGGTAAAACGACGGCGAGTTGAAATGCGCGCCGTCGCGATGCCCGAACGCCGCCGACGCGTTCGTATGGTACGGCGTCTTGTCGCGCGAGAACCGCAGATTGCGATAGATACGCATCATCGATCCGCCGGTCGGACGCGGATCAGCGACGTAGCTTGCGCTGATCTTTCGCAGGCGCGGCGCGAAATCCGCGATGAACGCGAGCATCGGCTCGCGCACGTCTCGCTCGTAGCGCGGCTTGTTCGGCATGAACCAGTCGCGATTGTTGTTGCGGCTCAGCTCCTCGAAAAATTCGAAAAATCGCGGAGTGAAGTAGCGCTGCGCCATCGCTCGCGAGTCACGCCCGAAGGAATTCGTTGAAAATCTTGAAGAAGCGATCCGGCTGATCGCGATGCACCCCGTGGCCCGCGTTCTCGAACACTTCGAGGCGCGCCACCCCGGGCGTCATCGCCGCTGCGATATCCTTCGAGTCGGCCACCGGCAGGATCGGATCGAGTTCTCCCGCGGTAATCAGCGTCGGGCATTTTATTTTTCCAAGGTCGGGCAGAAAGTTGAAGGTGTGCGATTCGTGCAGGAAAAAATC
>Ga0182024_10012916_pt1 | contig 16433 bp, 13 predicted proteins | sample P32metaG_FD_120480 | JGI IMG/M metagenome (GOLD analysis project Ga0182024, IMG submission 120480) | Permafrost microbial communities from Stordalen Mire, Sweden - P3-2 metaG (Illumina Assembly) | ecosystem: Environmental > Terrestrial > Soil > Wetlands > Permafrost | place: Sweden: Stordalen... | reverse complement strand
CAAACCGGATTCGGTCGACGCCAGTGGCGCTGAGGTTGCCGCTGATTCGCTAAACGGCCCTCCTCTGTCGGGATCAACGAACAGAGTGCGCGTCTTCACGCTATGGAGTGCCCGGCGGCTTTTGTACCAGCGGATGTGAGACAAACTGGTATGAGAGGCTCCTTGAAGGGACTCCTCAGCTTTTTCGCCCATCTCCTCAAATAGCCGCCATCGCTTTAGTCGATTTACCCGAGTGCCCGTGAGTCTCCGGGATCACGATTGGTAAACCCCCATGTCACCGGGAGCGATTTTCGCTTTACGCCAATTTTCGCCAGTGCAAGCGCCTATTTCCGGAGTCATAAGAGAACGGCCACTAGTTCGTCGTTCAAAAGAGCAACGCTCTGACCGAAAAGGGCGAAACCCGAGTTGAGCATCAATAGTGAAGGGTTCTCTATTGGTCATCGCCTGGAGCTGGGAAACAGTGGATTACATCGGCGAGAGTGGGAGGTTCGAAGGCGAGCCTCTTGATTACTGGCTGCGTCGTCAAGAGCTAAATGATACAGACAACCTCGTCACAATGATGGTGTTCTGAGTGGAGAGGTCGGGGGAGTTGTCTTCGCCTAGGTGCTAACCCGGATGGAGCTCGGAGACGCGGTCATTAACGAACGTCGTCTGGGAGAGCGGGGAAATGTCTGCAGAATCACTCTTCTGCACGATTGAAACGACCACTCATTGATTGAAAGCGGCGCTGCTGATCTCCGACTCTCACTGCAAACACCAAGCTTCGAGCTCATAGGATCATGAGAAGCTGCTTATAAATGGAGCGGACTATGAGGAAGGGACCGAGTAGCCCCTTCTTGGTAAAGGCGACTTGCCAATCGGCGATGCCCCTCACTTCGAACCCGCCGTAGATCGTCCGTGGCAAGGATGAAACAAATGGCACAAAAGAAGAAATCAAGTCCGGCATCTTCCAAAACGCTGCCGAAAGCATCCACAGGCATACAGGGTTTGGACGAAATCACGGGGGGAGGGTTGCCACGCGGCCGTCCCACTCTTGTGAGTGGAGGCGCCGGTTCCGGTAAGACACTGTTTGGACTGGAGTTCCTGGTTCGGGGCGCTACACAATTCGACGAACCCGGCGTGTTCATGTCGTTCGAAGAATCGATTCCGGACCTGACCAAGAATGTCGCATCGCTGGGGTTCGACCTGGACCGGCTGGTGGCGGAGAAGAAACTGTTCGTCGACCACGTGTCCATCATGCGCAGCGAGATTGGGGAAACCGGCGAGTATGACCTCGACGGCCTCTTCATTCGAATTGCCGACGCAATCGATAGCGTAGGGGCGCGGCGAGTCGTCCTAGACACCCTTGAAGCGCTCTTCGGCGAATTGCCAAACCCAGGTATCGTGCGCTCCGAAATCCGCCGCCTGTTCAACTGGCTCAAGGAAAAAGGACTGACCACGGTCATTACCGCCGAGCGGGATCAGCCTGACAGACTGACCCGGCACGGCATAGAGGAGTTCGTCTCAGACTGCGTGATCCTGCTGGACCATCGCATACGGGAAGAGATCTCGACCCGGCGCCTGCGCATTGTCAAGTACCGGGGATCGACCCACGGGACGAATGAGTATCGTTCCTGATCGATGACCAAGGTATTTCAGTCCTGCCGATCTCTTCGCTGGGTCTGAACCACGATGCACCTGCCGAACGAGTATCGAGCGGCGTTTCCCGGTTGGATGGCATGCTGGGAGGCAAGGGCTTTTTTCGGGGGAGCAGCATTCTGGCATCCGGCACCGCGGGAACCGGTAAAACCACCATTGCGGCATGTTTCGTAGACGCGGCCTGCCGCCGCGGCGATCGCGCCTTGTTTTTCGCTTTTGAAGAATCACCCCAGCAGATTGTCCGCAATATGCGTTCGATCGGCATCGACCTTGAGCCATGGGTCCGCAAAGGGCTCCTGCAATTCCATGCAGCGCGTCCCACCTACGGGGGGATCGAACAGGTCCTGTTGCTGACCCATAAACGCATCACCAGCTTCGAGCCTAGCGTCGTTGTAGTCGACCCGGTTACCAATCTGCTCATGGTCAGCACCCAGAACGAAGTGCGGTCCATGCTCACGCGATTGGTCGACTTCCTGAAGACCCAAGGGATCACGACGATTTTCACGAGTTTGACTGCGGCTGGGTCCTTGGAAGCCAGCGAGGCGGATGTCTCCTCCCTGATGGACACTTGGCTCCTGCTGAAAAACATCGAGGTCGGGGGAGAGCGGAACCGCGCGCTCTACGTGCTGAAATCGAGAGGCATGGAGCATTCCAACCAGATTCGCGAATTCCTGCTTACGGACGACGGCCTCCGATTGCTGGACGTTTACCTCGGAGCCGAGGGCGTGCTGACCGGTTCCGCCCGAGTGTCGCAGGAAATGCGGGAGAAGGCAGTGGTCACGTTCCGCCGCCAAGAACTGGAGACCCAACGACGCGAGCTGGAGCGCAAGCGTCGGATCTTCGAGGCCCGCATGGTCATGCTCCGGGCGGAGTTTGAAGCGGACGAAGAGATAATTCAACAGACCATCTCGGAATCGGAATTGCTCGGCGAGGAAGTGGTGCAGGACCGCGGGCAAATGGTGCTGAGCCGGCAAGCGGACTCATCCTCATACAAGAAGGAGGGGCGCGCGAAAGTCGCGCCGGTGCGCTGAATGCTGACAACCCAGAAGAAAACTCGGACGCGGCCTGACAAACCGGACCCACGGGAACCGGGAGTTTGGAATCTACGGCTCTACGTGGCGGGCCAGACTCCCAAGTCCGTTCGCGCCTTCGCCAACCTCAAGGCGATGTGTGAAGAACACTTGAAGGGCCGCTATCAGATCGAAGTGATCGACCTGAGGAAGAATCCGCAACTGGCACGCGGCGACCAGATCGTAGCAATTCCAACCCTGGTAAGAAGGCTACCACTACCGCTGCGAACGATCGTTGGAGACCTGTCCAACAGCATATTGCTGTTGGTGGGCCTGGATCTGCGAAAGGTAGGTTGACCCAATTCAGGGAGGCCTACATGAAGAAAACCCCGAACAAGAGCAACTCGGCTGGAAAGCGAAAGCCCGGATTGGCGGAAAAATTGGCGCTGTCAGGCTCCAATTCTCGCCAGGCAAAGTACGTCTTGCGTTTGTACGTAAGCGGATCCACGTCGAAATCGGCCCTGGCCGTAGAGAATATCAAGCGGATTTGCGAGCAGCACTTAAAGAACCGGTATGCCCTAGAAGTCATCGACATTTACCAGCAGCCGAATCTGGCCAGGGACGAACAGATTGTGGTCGTTCCCACGCTTATTAAACAGTCCCCGCTTCCGCTGCGAAGGCTCATTGGGGATCTGTCAGACCTTAAGAAAGTTCTCTTCGGACTGGACCTGGGAATGCGGGAGTAATAGTGGGCAGAAGGCGGAAAAAGTTTGGCTGACAAGAAGAGAAAACGCTCCCCGCAAAAAGTCCCGGCCATTTCGCGCCGGGAATTGGTCGCACGCTTGGGCGAAGCCGAAGAAACCCTCCGCGCCGTTCGTTCCGGCGAAGTCGATGCCATTGTTGTGACCAGCCACGGCGGGGAGAAAGTGTTCACGCTGCAGGGGGCCGATCATACCTACCGTGTTTTCGTGGAGAGGATGAACGAAGGCGCCGCTGTTCTCAGTAGCGATCACACCGTCTTGCACTGCAATGGCCGTTTTGCCCGGTTCCTGGGAAGGGGGCTCCAGAGCGTTATCGGTTCCTCCATGCTTGACTTGGTTTTGCCCGACGATCATCCCAAACTCTATGCCTTACTCGGACGTGCGGCGCAAAGGAACTGCCGGGGCGAGATTCGTCTGCAATCGCGAAAAGGTGCTCCTTTGCCCGTCCATCTCTCCTTGAATCCTCTCCGTCTGAACAGCACGCGGGCTGTTTGCCTGATCGCGTCGGACCTTTCCGAGATGAAGCGCGCCGAGCAGGCGCTGCGCGCTTCCAGCGAGCAGTTCCGGAATCTTGCGGCGCACCTGTTGTCCGTTCGAGAGGAGGAGCGGGCGAGGATCTCCCGGGAAGTCCACGACGAACTGGGCCAGTCGTTGACCGCGGTGAAAATGGATCTCGCCTGGCTGGCGGGGCGGCTGCCGCCCAGAAACGGCGAGATGCTCAGAAGGATCCGCGCCACGGGGCAGTTGGCCGACAGCATTATTCAATCCATTCGCAGAATCTCGACAGAACTGAGGCCGCCTGTCCTGGATTTGGGTTTGGCGGCCGCTGTGGAATGGCAGGTCCAGGAATTCCAGGCCCGGTCCGGCATTCAGTGCAAAGTCCGGCTGCTCATACGGGAAGTGGTTACGTCGAGCGTTGCGACCGCCATGTTCCGTATTTTCCAGGAGACTTTGACCAATGTTGGGCGCCACGCCGAGGCCACGCGGGTGGAGGTGGTCCTACAGAAGCTACGGGACCGGCTGGTTCTACTGATACACGATAACGGCCGGGGTTTTGATCAGGCGGACCCTTCCCTCTCCAAATCCCTGGGCCTGCTGGGTATGCGGGAACGCGCAGCCGTGCTGGGCGGCCAGGTGGATATTTCCAGTGCACCGGGAAAAGGGACCACCGTCGCCGCCTGGATTCCCCTCTCATCTCCGGACGAATTCGGCGCCCTGCGCGCCGCCACCCCATGATGCGAGTCCTCATCGTCGATGACCACGCCATTGTCCGGCGTGGTTTAAGGGATCTGCTTTCCGATGAGTTCCACGGGGCCATATTTGGAGAAGCCTCCAACGCCCCGTTGGCGCTCGAACAGCTTCGGAAAAAGGAGTGGGATGTCGCGCTGCTCGACATCGCCCTGCCAGGAAAAAGCGGCTTGGATCTCCTCAAGGAATTAAGGGCTGACTGGCCCAGGCTTCCGGTTCTGGTCTTGAGTGCTCACCCGGAAGACCAATTTGCAGTTCGTTCCCTCAAGGCCGGTGCGGGAGGCTACATGACGAAGGAAAGCGCTCCCGAGGAGTTGGCGAAAGCTATCCGCAAGATCATGGCCGGTGGGCGATACGTAAGTCCCGCGCTGGCCGAAAAGCTGGCCTTGGGAGTAACAAAGGATCTTACGCACATGCCGCACGAGAAGCTTTCCGACCGTGAGTATGACGTCATGTCCCGTATCGGATGGGGAAAGACAGTTACGGAAATCGCCGAAGAGTTGTCACTGAGCCCAAAAACAGTCAGCACCTATCGCGCTCGGGTCCTGGAAAAGCTCGGCGTTAAGAATAGTGCGGAAATCGTCCAGTACGCGATCCGAAACGGCCTGGTTATTTGAGAATGTCCCAGAGGCAGTTGGCCATCCAGGGCGCAGACTCCGTCCGGTTTTCAGCCTTCCTGTAAGACAAACACCGACAAATCTTTCAGCCGGCGGCCTACTAAAGAATCAGCCTGACGCGGACTGACAGGATTGGCGCCCCGCTCTATTGTGAAAACACAAGACAGAACTTCGTAACTGTTTTGAATTGAGACAACGAGAAAAAGGGTGAGAGCAATGACGAACCGTCCGATGTGGTCGACGGCATTTCTGCTGGTAGCATGTGGGAGCGCATTCGCAGCAGGACCAGGTCCAGCGCCGGTGAACCTCAGATCGGCTGGCGATTTTGTGATTCTCACAAAATCGGGAATTACCGATGTACCGACTTCAGCGGTCACTGGAGATGTAGGGACGAGCCCAATCACTGGGTCCGCAGACCTCTTGACCTGTACAGAAGTAACTGGAATTGTTTTCTCAGTAACTGCCGCCGGCCCCGCGCCATGCAGCCTAACAAACCCCACCAGATTGACTGCGGCTGTCCTCGACATGCAAACCGCATATACGGATGCCGCGGGACGGTCGAACCCGGATGTCACCGAATTGGGCAGGGGAGATATTGGCGGCAAGACACTCGCTCCTGGCCTTTACAAATGGGGCACCAGTGTCAATCTACCGACGGATATCACCCTCTCCGGCAGCGAAAACGATGTTTGGATCTTCCAGATCGCGGGCAATCTTATCGAGAGTAACGGTGTCTCCATTCACCTTCAGGGGGGTGCGCAGGCCAAGAACGTATTTTGGCAGGTCGCCGGCCTGACGATGCTCGGAACTACCTCACACTTCGAGGGAATCATCTTGTGCAAGACATTGATCGCCGTGCAGACTCACGCATCAATCGACGGCAGACTGTTATCGCAGACTGCAGTTACATTGCAGATGAATAAGGTTACGCAGCCAGCCCAGTAAGGACGCATGCCTCACATGTGGGTTTACGGCCCACTCTCACCCGTAATATCAAAGGGTTACAGATTTCGGTCTGTAACCCTTTTTTCGGGCTCATCGCTATCCACAATGGGTTGAACCCTGCTGCTGTAGTTGCGCACCGCGTGGAATTCTCAAACGGTCCAGAACTGGTTCGATCACGGTCGTGCTGAGGCTCAATCACCCCTGGGAGTCTTGAAATACTTTCTTGGTTTCCAATCTGATACCGGTCCCTCGTCCATCGAGCCATAACAGTCGCGGTCCCTGCGTCGGATCTCTGCAAGAGATCCTTTGCCGCATTTCGTGCAAGGCTTCCCAGTGTCAAGTTGTTCGCCAATTCTTATCGATCTCGCGAGTCCCAAGTTCAAAAGTTGAAAGCGGGCAGACCCAATAACTCAGACTTGTTCTTGGCCCATTTAATAAGCAGCTCCGAGTCAGCGGACAGATCCAATAATTCCAACCTGCTTTTCTCCTTTGCATTAAGCAGCTCCGATTCGGATTTCTTCAAAACCAACGTTGCTGAATTTACCAGGTCCTCCCAGTAAGCGACCTTGAAGTTACGCGATGGAGATAGCACACATGCCCGGTGGGCAAATTGCGCTATCGGATCCTCCGCGTGAACAGTTTTGTGGCGCTTCCTGACAAGGTTTACCAACACGAACAATTCGCAACTCAAAGCATCCGCAAGGCGCGTCCCCAGTGCCCAATTGCGCAGCAACTCGTACCATCCCTCCCGGACGGCTTCGCGCGCGCCCTCGGGATTCAAGTACTTCGCCCCCTGTTCTTGCTCGATGTAACGCTTCGCCTTCCGCAACTCGTCCTCCCGCATTTTAGGATCAGAACAATTGGCGGACCGGAACTTGGCTTCAACGACGACCAGCATCTTCTTTGGCCATAGAAAGATCAAATCGGCTTCTGAACGAGCAAATGCCATCTCACTAAAGTCGCTACAACATCCAATCCACGGTTTCCATATGGAGCCCTCGTGGGTGGTCCAGAAAACCGTTAGAGGTTCACCCGACGGGCACGCCGAAATGTTACTAATTGCAGCCGACAGCATACTGTGGCGCTCAAAAAAGCGAAAGACATTCCAGGTCACGGCATCTTCTGAATGTTCATACCCCATGCGAGATTCGCGTTTGACTCGCAGAATAGCGTCAAGATGTTCGCGGTCACGGGACTCCCGCCACAAGAGGTTCTCATAGAAGTCATCGTACACATATGTAAGGCCACCGCGCGTTCGGTGAACCTTGATTCGATGGTCTGGACAAGGGCTTTCTTGGGCGCATCCGCGCACTGGGCATGTGGCAATTCCTCGATTCCATAGCTCTGCGACTCCGAAGGGCATGCAAAACGCACGAAGCTGCTTGTCGTCCGACCTCTCATCGCCCATTTGCGGGCTCCCGAAACTGGATTCGCCAGTGAGTCACTCTGCCTCCTCCGCGTATTCATCAAGCACTCTGTCTGACAGATGCGCAAGGTGCTTTTGGGCGGCGACTTCACGGAGACTGTCATAGGAAAGGTACGTACAACTCTCAGCCAAAGGCCCTCTGTCCAGAAGTGAAAAAACCGGACGGCGGATTTCGTTGAATACCTTCTCACGCCTGGCCAAGGGGGCCACGAGGTGAAGTTTGATATCCATGTTGGGCTGAAGAGCCAAGAGGTCCGCCATTCGCAGAATTCCCGAATAAACTGAAGTTGTATGCTCCACCTCGAAGGCTCTAGCAATTGAACGCCCTCGAAGCCATAGCACATCAATCTGCTCAATCGTTCTAAGGGTCGTATCGTCGTAGTTCAGTGGTAGCCTGTCAAGGAGTTGTGGGGCATCAACATTTAACTCCTTCAGGACGGCGGCTCTATCGTTCCGGGGGATCCAGATAGAAAAGCCCATTGAGGTCCCGATGCTTGCGATGAGTGCCTGGACGCGAATTGATTCCCTAACCTCAGCTTCAGGCAGAACCTCAGATTCTTCCGGAATGGCCAAATCCTCCGGCACAGATACGGCTATAATTTTGTCGGACCGATTAACTGTGTGCGTCGCAAGCTTTCGGAGATCATTCTCATCAAGTGGGTAGAGTTTGTTATTCCCCGCCTGCCCATTGAGCTTGTTCGCAAGAAATTGCCCATCACCGTCGTCGAGGTGAATGAGGCTGCTTCTGACCTTGCCAGTCCAAGCGATCGACCCCGCTTCCAGGGTCCGTGTGAACGACAATTTCCTCCAGATCTCCTCGTCATGAATGGGAATGGACTTATTCGGGTCAAGGATGATGAGGGGACGAACGTGGAAACGAACTACAAACGGATCATCTTTCGGGACGAAGATTGGCTTGCTGTCAATGTACGGTCCCTCGATCACTTCTAAGAGACCAAACCACCTGGACAGCCGAGTCATATAACACACGAAAATGTCGCCCGCTTTTATCCTCTCGGCGATGGCTTTCTGGCGGAGGCGAAATCCTGATACATCGCGCGAAGAATTCCTGAAGGCCTCGTAAGTTTCCGGAGAGAACAAGTCGATGAAATATGCCATAAATTGTGATCCGGGATACCCAGGCTGTTTCTCCCGCCGCTTCGCCCTGCTGAGTGATTAGAACTCTCGCCAATAGGCTAAGCAGTGTCGCAAATCACATGCTCATACCTGCGACGCGAACTATCTCCGGTGGTCAATGTTTTAAGCGTCGCGTGTCCTACAACATGTGCCATTTCCGCGTAGCGACAGAGCGCATTCGCGAGTTGCATTTGTCTTGGACTGCGGCATTCGGGCTCCAGTAGGAGCGGGCTACCGACAATGATCACCATCGCTTGCGCGCGCGAGGTTGCCACGTTAAGACGATTCAGGCTGTACAGAAACTCCATTCCGCGAGGTGCGTCCTCAGGCGATGAGGTTGTAAGTGAATAGATCACAACGGGCGCCTGCTGTCCCTGAAATTTATCTACCGTACCAATCCGGCCTCGTGGTATCCGCGTTACAAGGTCAGACACCTGCGCATTGTAAGGAGCGACGATGAGAATATCCTCTAGCTGCAGCGTGCGGCTCTGCCCCATATCATCGATCCAGTTGACGCCAGGTTGAATGAGCGTATCGATAATATCTGCGATGCATGCCACTTCTTCGGAGGCTGAATTCTGATTACCCTCATGTTCTACGGATACGAACCAGAGATGGGAGTTGCTCAGCGTGGGATGCCCATAGATACTCTGCCGTTCCAATCCGTCGCGCGCATGCAAACGCCCTTCATAGAAAACCTCAGACGTGAAATCGCATATTGCCGGATGCAGCCGCCATGTCCTATCCAGGAAAAGACCTCTATCGAGCGGGATAGTTTTTGCTCCAGCCAGCAGGTGCTCAAGTGCCGAGACCTCAGCGCCTTCGGGATGGCTGCCCTTCTGGGGCTGGTCTAGTTGCAGCGGATCGCCCAGCAGTACCAGGCTCTTAGCCGCTTGTGCGACAGCGAGTACATTTGCAAGAGACATCTGCCCCGCCTCATCGACGAAGAGGACATCCACCGCCTCAAAATAATCCTCGCGCGACCACATCCACGCAGTGCCCGCGACCACATGAGCACCGGATCTCAATGCGGCAAGTGGTTCCGCGTTTTTGGTAGTAAAGGTGATGCCGGGCGCATCTTCTTCGTGCCCTTCATTCACTTTCTGGATGCACTGCATGCCAGAAATACCAGATTCTCGAGCTGCTTTGACCACCTCATCGAGAAGATGGCGGATCACTTTATGGCTCACAGCAGTGATACCGACCTTCTTGCCTTGCCGGATTAGCTCGCAGATCATGCGTGCACCGACGAACGTCTTACCCGAGCCAGGAGGTCCCTGGATTGGTAACACCGAATCCTGGAGAAGGCCTGCGATCCGCTTGGCGGATTCTACAGTTGATTCACCTGCCTGCACGAGAGTCGTACTACCATCTTTCAGACGCGGCTGACGGCGTAGGAGCAGATCTCGTGCCGCGCGGTAAGGACCGACCGCGTCCACACCGTTAAAGTCAACCCAGGAACCAAGACGGTAGAGGGCGTCGGCGAGCACGTTTGAGTTTGGCCCTGTCTTGTCCACGGCCACGGCGCTCGGATGTACGTTCGCGGTCTTCCTTGTCTTCTTGATATCGACAGTGCGTGAGACGATGTCAATGGCCGTGACTTCTCCTATTTTTTCGCCACGCTGGCAGACTTTATCACTGGGTCTGACGTCCGTCTCCTGCTTATCGAAGGAATAACGATCCATCGGAATCTTACGTACTACCTCGAGCGTTCTGACGAAATCTAGCCCAGAAAGGGCCGATCGCTCATCGAGAAGGTCTTCATCGGTCAGATCCCGCAGCCGATAATACTCCCACCAGTCGGATCTTTCTTCACGTCGGTGCCAGTCCAGCAGGTTGGCAAGCAGCCAGCAAGCAGCCTGTTCACTCGTGTGGAGTTCTGGTTCAATCGGGATGTTTCGAATGAGAGCCTCTGCCAGCGTCGTAACTCTCTGTTGACGCTCGCTCAGTGCCTCTGCCGCCACACCGTCCGATGCCACAGGACGAGCCAAGCTGTGACCCGCATTCTCCAGCTGAAGGCGCTCTCGTTCCAGCCAGTCACGCAAGGACCATGTGGAGAAGCAGTCGTCGCCATTGTATTGAACGATCGCTTCTTCTACAGCAGCACTCACCTGCGGCGCGCGCTCAGCTTCGAGAGCGTGTTGCACCGTCCGCATCGCCCGCCCAGCTTCCTCCAGCGGGATCCTTCGCGTAAAGCCGTGAAACTGCTCTAATGCTTTCAGCGAATACTGCTCGACGCTGGCACGGACCGACCGCTTTACCACCGTGTGCAGATCAATGAACAGCTTTGCGCGTAGCATCCGGTCGATTTCGTCCTCACGTAAGCCATATCTACCCATCAGGCGCTTTAATGCTGACGGCTCGTAGGGCGCGAAATGGTAAATGTGCATTGATGGGTGCTGTGCCCATCTGGCCATGACCAAATCAACGAACCAGGCGAATGTATCCCTCTCTTTCGTTGCATCCAGAGCCCACCGGCATTCATAGCTGCGCTCGTCGGCTCCTGCGAAAGCAACCCCGAACAGGTACTCCCTGCCGGTCAGGCCCACAAACGGATCTCCCTCCAGGTCGAAGAAAATGTCCCCGCGCGATGGCTCCGGCAGGAGGTTCAGCCCATGCTCATCGGTCACCTGCAACATTTCATGTACTGGGCATCCGGACTCGCGGCCTTGAACCTGGACGCGCGCTTGTTCGCGGACACGCACATAACCTTCACGGGAACCCCGATCAGGGCGGTGGGGAATGGGAATCGGGAATGAGGCGAGAGCTGCCACTGTTTTGGTTTCCCAGATGCCAAGCTGTTTGCGCTGGGATTTGGTGATTCCTGCGACGAGAGAAAGGTGGTCATCGGTTCGCCGCTCCTGATCACATTCCTGCTGCCACCGGCAGACCTCGCAGTGCGGTGTTGGTTCTGGATATGTTTCCGCTGCACAATCTGTTTTGACGGCTGCCCGAAGCCGGGATTTCACGTATCGGTAATACGCAGCGTAATCCAACACCCGGTATTCTTCCGGCTCATAGGTTTCACCGGGCGGCACGACATACATGGATTCAGGAAGTACTCCCTGGACCGCTTCTACCAGGTGGGAGTAAAGGGACAACTGAAGGATGGTGGCTGCTTTAGTCTCACGAGCGAGCTTACAGTCGTAGGCCTCGTAGGACCAACCACCTAACCTGCTCGGGCGCGATACCTTGCGCAGAACATCGGCCCGGCCAAACCAGTCGCTCTCACTGAACGTTGCCTGTACGATGATATCCACTCCAGATTGCATGGCGACGATTGTTTCAGCGACCGCTCCCTCATCACTGCCATGATCCCTAAGGCTAACGACAGCAAGGCCGCTGGACCGCAAATGTTCGACATATGCGTTCTCGTGAGCAATACCCCGCTCCCGCAGGATCTGCGCATCTGGCGAATTCCAGGCAGGTGCAAGACGCGCGCCAGCCGCGACGTCCAAATCCAGCGCAGTGAGATGACGACATGCCAGGTGGTTGCTCAAGTCACTTGCTGAAAGTCGGAGGACTGTGGAGGTTCTCTTCATAGTTGGGTTCAATGGTCAGAAGGTAACAACTTGGCAGCAGCTTTTGTTGACCTCTTGAGCACACTATCCATAAGACTTGACTTCGCTTGGGGAAATGCGCCGACATACTCATTTACACGATCCACCAATTCGCGATAGCATGTCGACTTCCAGAGACAAAGTGTTAGTCGATCCAGGATATGATCATCGCCCCGGTCAGTCGCGAACAGCTTCTCGTAACCATACATCCGGACCATCGCCTCTTCGTATCGCGTGACTGCCTGCGCGGGATCAGAGATTTCCAGCGGGCGCGTCTCTGCAACGAATGCACGGTTGGCGTCACGAACAGCGTTGTATTTTACGGCTTCGCGCCAATGGAGTTGCGGGGTGGACCACTGGATCTCTTCACCGATTCGGCTTACTGAAGAGGTAAAAACGATCACGGTGCGCTTGCAGTCGCCGAGAGCACGATGGGTATCGTCATCCGATAAGTTCCCCATTTTCGCAAGGGCAGCAAGGCGATAGCTTGGAAGCCCGGGCCACGCTCGACGAACCATCTTGAGAGCACAGGCGTAGCGGTTTTTGATGGTAAACCCATGTAGCGCTGCAGCATTCCGAAGAAACCCCAAATCAAAATCTGCATTGAAGGTGACGAGTGGAAGGTCACCAATGAACTCGACAAATTGAGGGAGTGCTTCCGCTAGCGGAATTCCATCGTTATCGACCATTTCCTGCGTAATACCGGTCAATTCTGCGATGTTCCGAGGGATTCTCCGCACCGGCCTGACGAGAGCAGAAAATGAGGCATGATTCTCTTTGTCGCGATCGACACGAATGGCACCAAATTCTATAATCTCGTCCGTTTCGGGGCTCAGTCCCGTCGTCTCCAAGTCCAAAACAATGAACTGTTCTGGGAGCAAGGACAGATCAAGAGCCGGCGCCAAGGTTGGGTTAATTGCTGCACGAGCTTCGCTTAACCCTGTAGGGATACTCAGGTTCGCATTAGAGTCAGGTTTACTTCGGGACCAGAAGAATCCGATGATCGCAGCGATCGCGATCAGCACAGAGATAATTATGGGCAATTCCATCGTTCGCTCTTTCAAAGAATTAAAGAATTCGGCGAGATTAAATCGTCGCTTAAACTTGACCGCGGCGCCCCCGCGATCGGAGGAATCACGAATGGCATGGCCACCGGAAGCAACTCACCATCAGAGCATTGAATGCGGTGCCGCCTAATGCGAAAGTTAGGCTAGTCGTGAGCATAGCGGCTAGCTACATTGGCGCATGTGCGTGACATCACGATCATCGTGCCACTTAGGTTGTAGCAGCAAAACGCCTGAGAGTGCCTAAATACGGCGAAATACGTGTAAGACGGACCGATCACGGGTGGAGAATGCACGTGGACAAAGGTTTTGCGCAACTCCTGTGGACTGATGTTGTCGAGAGCGCATAAGCGATCGTCGAAATCTCATTTCGGACTTATCCTAATCCAGTGTCTGCAGAGTAAACGCGCGCTTAGATCTGTCGCGTGTGAGAGCTGACGGCGATGCCGGTGTTCAGGATTGCAAAGTCAGCTTTTTCCATAGCCGATCTCCTGCTCAATTCCCAACCGTTCAATGATGAGTCCGCTTTCCGAAGTGCTGCAGCAGCTTCGTCGTCTGTTTGCGCATCGCTCAATTCGCGAGCAAAATCGAGCAGCGGTGCAGCGAGTGCGATGTCAATCTCACCCAATGGGGTTGTCAAGTCCAGCCAGGTATCCTCTGCTGTTCCTCCTGAAGGCGAAGCCCTTGTGCGTCGTTTAAGTTCTTGCTGGGCGATTTCGAAAGTTCGTCTCACCTCGTTTGATTCCACTGTAGTAGCCTTTTTGTCTCTTGACCTTACTCGGAGTTCTACGGAGTGGGCCACAGCAGCGGCCGCTATCGGGAGGTGGAGACCCCTGAACAGGCCGAAGAGATGGGCAGCAGCCACGTCTGCGGCAGCTGTACTTGAAAGGTGCTCCGCCTTACCGTCCTTTCTGTTCCACGCTCGCAGTTGGAGCCGCCGGGTTTGGGGACGTGCCGCGTTCGGGTTGACCCGGGTGCAAATAACAACGTTACGCGGGATCTTCACGACGACGCCATCCACCGTAACGACCGCGTTTCGCACCTGATCCGACCATGCCTGCGGAGCGGTATGCATGTTTGTCAGCGCAGAGGCGGTTCCTTTCGCCTCCGCGACCGCCCACTCATATCCGCTAGCGATTTGACCCCCTGTAACAGGACGCAGTGCTAAGTAATCGGGTCGAAGAACACTTGCACTGCTCGGATCGCGCGATACGCTCATGCTACTCGGGGGAAAGGGGAAATCTGCAGGAATTGCGACCTGTTGGGTATTGTTCGGGTAGAAAGCACTCATCGGTGCAATCCAGCGGTAACCTTCAGATGCGAGCACGTGCCGGGCACCGGCCACTCCCAGCATCCACGATAGAACTCCCTTCCACTGACGCTCGCTCGTCCTCGCTACAGAGGCGAGAGTGAGGAATTGTTGGGCTTGGAGGTTCACTGTTTCGATGAGAAAGCTCGGCCACCCAATAAACGATGAACTCAGAGCTAATGGAAACGATGGAATCCAATCGGCGAGCAGGTGTCCGGATATATCGCCTGCTGTCATCGGCAGATCAGTGGAAGTTGTTGCTCCAACTGCCCAGGACTGGACAAACATTCCGTGCGTGACCTCTGTAGTAGGTTGACCCGACAATCCTATTACACTTCCCGGTAACCGAATACATCCGGGTTGTTTTTCGGCGATGATGAAGTTCTGTCAAGCGCCTGCATTTTGATTTCCTCACTGTTGAGACAAGGCGCCTGCGCTTCGGGTCTTTGTGGGTCTGAGCAGGACGAAAGGCTGACGGGGCGAGCGGGTCTCACGAGACGAAGTTGCTGAATGAGCGGAAAACCCTGCCGCGATTTGCCGGAATGAGCGGCACTTCTAAAGGACTTTCGCATGCTCTGGACATGAGCGGAAACCTAATGATTGACGCCCGCAAAGAGTTCACGCTTTCCATTTTGAAATCCGCTTTGGAAGTTTCGTCATCCAAGCCCGAACGTAAGTCTCCGCTTCCCTGCAGGCTCCAATGCCATCCTATACGTCCGAACCCAACGGAGAAGCCCTCCCTGAACCTGCAGCGACCGTCGCCTCGATCACAGGCGCCAACACCGACCAAACGGCATTGACAGCATTTCCTCCAGCCATTGTCTGCTGATCGATCCAGCCAACGGTGTATCCGTGCTTGAATTGTCTCGTTGGACCTTTATAGGTTCTGAGAAATGCCTCCATGACTTCAGGCCCCCATCTCTCAGCCACGCCAAAGCATAGAGGAAACCTATGCTCGGTCCAGAAGAGAGTCCACACCCCGAACCAGAATGCGTCTCTTCCTTGTGCGTCCTGGAAATACAATCCGTATTCCGACGGGCACAGTGACGTCGAACCCTCGCGCCGTACTTTGAAAACCGATCCGCATTCCTTGACTCCGTCCACTACGCCTTGGAGCTGCAACAAGGCACTGGGGATTTGACCGGAAAACAGCATATTCAGTTCCTCGTGGGAGAAAGTCACTAGTCGAGGTGCTACCCGACCGATGAGAAGTTGTATGAACTCACTCAGGCAAATGAATGGAGATATTCGTGTTTGTAAGGCCACGCCACTCGAAGAAGAACTTGCCTTCTTCGCTTTGGATATACCAACCAAAACCTTCACCATACAGTAGCGTCACAGAAGTCTAACCGGCCTTCCGTGGACATAGGCGACATTCTCGTAGCAAAGCTGGCGCAGGCTGTTAGTCAAAGAGGCTGCCCTCTATCTTGGCTGAACTTATGCAAAATGACACTTCAGTCTTTGAGCGCGATATCCGTTTGTACTTATCCAACGGGCTCGGTGCGGCAGCGCGCCTCTTAGCATGCGAAAATTCTTCGCTTTTGTCATCGCTGGAAAGATCGTAAAAGTTGCATGATCGAGCAACGAGTGTTTGGTTGTCATCGATCATCTGAAAACGTAGTTTTCTGAACAGCGCCGGATGGAGGATATTCTTGATATCGTCCGCGCCGCAGGCGCGCGTCATCAATCAAGCATCGTTCTTGGATCATTTCAGGTGT
>Ga0182024_10012915_pt1 | contig 16433 bp, 14 predicted proteins | sample P32metaG_FD_120480 | JGI IMG/M metagenome (GOLD analysis project Ga0182024, IMG submission 120480) | Permafrost microbial communities from Stordalen Mire, Sweden - P3-2 metaG (Illumina Assembly) | ecosystem: Environmental > Terrestrial > Soil > Wetlands > Permafrost | place: Sweden: Stordalen... | reverse complement strand
TACACGGCGATGTTCAATCAGTATGTGCATACGGAGCTGGGATATAAAACGGACATGACGTATTATGTTCTAGGTGGAGGCATCCTGGGTTGGGATTATGGGGAGCAGAATAAGAATCGCTATGTCGATGTGTCCGATTCGCTGCGCAGTGCGTTTGCGAAGAATCCGCACATGAAAGTGTTTGTCGGGTGCGGCTATTATGACATGGCGACGCCGTATTTCGCGGCGGAATATACGTTCAGCCACATGGGGCTGCATCCTAGTGTGCGCAAGAATGTGGTGTTTGAATACTACAACGCGGGTCACATGTTCTACATCGACGTTCCTTCCCATAAGAAGCTGAAGAGCGATATTACGCAGTTCATAAAATCGGCGCACTAAAGGCGTGTCCCCTCCCTCACGGTCGGGGTTCGGTGGGGATATTGAGATGGTGCGCCTTAACCGAACCCCGACTGTCAAGGAGGGGACATGCTGCTAGTTGGCTGTCTTCCTACAAGACGCGTGTTAAGTTGGGTACGCGCTTTTATGATTGAGGTTCTAGGGCTTTCCAAGACGTTTTCCGGTTCGCGGCTGGCCGTGGACAATGTGAGTTTTGAGGTGCGCGCGGGCGAGGTGTTCGGTCTGCTGGGGCCTAATGGCGCGGGCAAAACAACGACGCTTCGGATGCTCGCTACATTGCTGAAACCAACGGGCGGCACAGCGACGCTGAATGGATTCGAAATCACGCGCGACCCGCAGAAGGTGCGCGAACAGATCGGATTTCTTTCGGGCGATATGGGGCTTTATGGGCGATTGACGCCGCTAGAGATCCTCAATTTCTTCGGGAAATTGAATGGAATGGATGCGGCTCATCGCGAGAAGCGGATTCAATTCCTGGTAACGATGCTCGATATGCAGACCTTCGCCGGGGTGCGCACGGACAAGCTATCGACCGGCATGAAACAGAAGACAGCGATCGCGCGGACGATGCTGCACGATCCTCCGGTGCTGATTCTGGATGAGCCGACCTCGGGTCTGGATGTACCGACGGCACGAGCTATCGAAACGGCGATTGTCGACGGGAAAAAAGCCGGGAAGTGTGTGCTTTACTCCACGCATGTGATGGAGGAGGCTGAGTATTTATGCGACCGCATCGGAGTGATCAGCGGCGGCAAGATGAAGATGATCGGCACGATGGAGGAGTTGCGTGCGGCCACGGGAAAACAGCGGCTGCGCGAGATTTTCCTGAACTTGTTGGAGGAATAAGACATGCGATTTCCCATCGTTAGCGCGATTTATCAAAAAGAAATGCTCGACCTGGTACGGGACCGGAGGACGCTCATCAGCATGTTATTCGTGCCCACGCTGCTGATTCCGCTGCTGTTCAGTGTGGGTACGCGGCTCATCTCGCGAATGCAGACGAAGGCGGAGGAAGAAGCGAAATCGATGGCGGTCGGAGTGAGGGTCTCGCCATCCTTGCGCGAGGCGCTCGAAAAGGCGCAAATTCAGATTGTCGAAACGGACAATCTGAAGGATGCGGTTTTGACGAAGACGATCGCGGCGGGAGTCGAGGAAATTTCGGGGACGCCGGTCGAGGTCGAGATCTATGCGGACAACTCCAATCCCACTTCGAGCGCGGCCGCGGCTCGAGTGCGTGTGGCGTTGGACGATTTCAAGGATGAAAAAGTCCGCGAGTCGCTGCGCGGTTCCGGAATTCCGGCAAGTGTGCTCACGCCTTTCGTTGTAAAGCGGACGAATCTGGCGGGAGCCCGGAAAATGGCGGGGATGGCGTGGGGAAGCATTTTGGGCTACTTGCTGCTGTTGATGATGTTCACGGGCGGCATGTATCCGATTATCGATATGACCGCGGGCGAGAAGGAGCGCAAGACAATCGAGGCGCTGCTGGCTTCGCCGGCCACCCGCCAGGAGATTGTGCTGGGAAAGAATCTCGCGGCGGTCACCGCAATTCTTATCACCGCGATGCTGACTTTGGGGAGCATTGTGTATTCGCTCAAGGGCAGCAACATAAGTTCCAAAGTTCCTGAAGCACAGGAGATGATGCGAACAATTCCGCTCGATGTCCATTCGGTGACGCTGATCGCGACGACGCTGGTCCCACTGGCGATGTTCGAGGCGTCGTTGATGTTCGCGATCGCTCTGTTCGCCAGGAGTTATAAAGAGGGGCAGAGCTACCTGATGCCGCTGCTGATCGTGGTGGTTTTCCCGGCGCTGATGGGCGGGCTATCGGGACTGAAGATGACACTCCTGCTGTCCGTGATTCCGATTTTCAATGCCAGCCAGATGATTCGAGGCATCCTGCTGGGCGATGCGTCGACGGCCAATTTCGCGATTATGACGGCCGCGAATCTGGTGTACGCGGCGGTCGCATTCGTGATTGCGACGAGGCAGTTTGAGAATGAGAATGTGCTGTTCCGGTCTTAAGCTTTTTCCAGCGCTTGCTCAAAATCGCTGAGAAGGTCGCGCCAATCTTCGATGCCGATCGACACGCGGACCAAGCCGTCGGTAACGCCGGCTTGCGCAAATTGTTGTTCGGTGAATCCGGAATGTGTGGTCGTCTTCGGATGGCACACCAGCGTTTCGACTCCGCCGAGCGACACTGCGTTGCGAGCGATCTTCAACCGACGGAGAAATTCGAAGGCGGCGGGTTTGCCTCCGCGGAGATCGAGCGAAAACATCGCTCCTGGAAAATCGCACTGGGCTTTATAGATGCGGAGTTGCTCGGGATCGTCGAATAACGCGGGATAAAGCACCTTTTTGATCTTCGGATGCGGGGCGAGGCGTTCGGCGATCCTTTGTGCGTTTTTGCTGGCGCGATTCATGCGGAGGCCGACGGTGGGCAGGCGGCTATTGAGCATCCAGCACTCATCGGGCTGCAGAATATTCCCAAACAGGCTCCTTTTGGCATGCAATTTGGTTACTAAATCGCCGTTATTTGCCAAAATAACGCCTCCGATGAGGTCGCTGAAGCCGGAAAGATACTTGGTGGCGGAGTACAGCACCAGATCCGCGCCTAATTGGAAGGGATGCTGGAACGCCGGTCCGAGCATGGTGTTGTCGACCATGACGAGAGGCTTAATTCGATGTGTCGCGGCCGAATCGACCGCGCTGCGAATATCGGTCATGAGGCCAGTGGGATTGGCGGGAGTTTCAATGAGGACGATGCGCAGGTTTTTCGTGTCGCGAATGGCTGCATCGATCAACGACGTCTGGCCGGCTTCGACGGCGACGCCCTTTACGCCCCACTCCGAGAGAAAATTCTCGATCAGCTTCTGCGTGCCGCCATAAATAGGCACGGTATAGACGATCGAGTCGCCAGGCTTGAGGAACGTGAACAGAGCGGTCATGATTGCGGCCATGCCGGAGTTGAAGGCCAATGCGCCCTCGGCTCCCGTTTCGAGGGGGAGAATCTGATCCTCGAGAATCTCCGCGTTGGGATGATTGAAGCGCGAGTAGACTAAATCGACCTGCTCGCCTTGCTCCGCCGTGCCCCGGCCGGCCATCAGATCGAAGGCGCGTTCGGCGGCCTCGGGACTCGAAAAGACATAAGTCGAGCTGCGGAATACGGCGGGCCGGGCCGAGCCTACGGACAAGGTAGGGTCGAAGCCACGAGTGAGGATTTCAGTTGGCGGGCGAAGCATATATTTTTAGCATAGCCCGTGGATACAGCGCGTCTTAGTACGTTCGTACCTTAGGCGATACCGAAGCGTAAGTAAGCACTCTCCCCGATTGGGGTACCGGTGCTCTCGCCCTACAATGCAAATAGTAGAGAAACGAGGATTTGTATTTTGCTATTGACGAGAACGGGGAAATCTCAATACTCGGAGACGGAAGCCGCCGAAGAACTCGGGGTTTCCGTTGGTCAGCTCCGCACGATGATCAGGAGTCATGTGGTGGAGCGCGATGAGGACCTGACCAACGTCCCGGTCACGACATTCCAACCGTCCGATTTACTGATCCTAAGGCTTTTATCGGGGAAGCAGCTTCAGAGTTAAGCCGGTTCGAAGGCGCTGTACTTCCAGCACGGCTGTCGCATTTTTCCGCCGCCATCATCATCGACATTCGCGGTGCCGATAAGGGGTAGCTTCATTCGCTAGAATCTACTCTATGGCACAGTTAGGATTTCTCGGACTTGGCATTATGGGCGCGCCCATGGCTCGGCACTTGCTGAAGGCGGGTCACGACGTTGCGTTGTGGTCGAACACGGCGTCGAAGGCGCAGGAGCTGGCGAAGGAGGGCGCGGGGAAGGCGTCCGCAACGCCCGAGGAAGTCGCGAAGGTTGCGGACGTGATTTTCTATTGCGTCGGCGATACGGAGATGGCGCGGGAGATTGCGCTCGGTCCGAAGGGACTTCTCGAAGGAGTGCGAAAGGGAAGCATCATCGCCGATTGCAGCACGATTTCTCCGGCGGTGAGTAAGGAGATCGGCCGGGAGTTTGCGGATCACGGGGCGCATTTCTTAGACGCGCCTTGTACCGGATCGAAGCCGGGGGCGGAGAAGGGGACGCTGACGTTTATGGTCGGTGGCGAGCAGGCGGCGTTCGAGCGGGCTAAGCCCTATTTCGAGATTATGGGGAAGGTTTTCTACTACTGCGGCCCGGCGGGGCAGGGGTTGCAGGCCAAGCTGACCCAGAACCTCATCCTGGCGAGTATCATGCAAGCGTTCGCGGAGGGAATGGTTCTGGCTACCAAAGGTGGAATCTCCCCTAGCCTGATGCTCGAGATTCTCGATAACAGCGCGGCGAAGAGCGGACTTATCTCGTTTAAAGCACCGTACATCCTGTCCAGGGACTTCGGTACAAATTTCGCCACGAAGTGGATGCACAAGGACGTCGGACTGGCGCTTGAATCGGCGAAGGATCTGGGGGTGCCTCTTCCGGTAACCGCGTTGACGGAACAAATGTTGCGGGCAAATATGGCTTCCGGTCGGGCTGACGACGATTTCTGTTCCGTGATCCGGGTTTTGGAAGACTGGGCTGGAGTGGAAGTTAAAAAGACATAAGCCATATGTCCAATAGAAACATGGCTGTAAGAAACAGGTGGCTGGGGTGGTAAAAGTATTTTAAGGTTTTTCTACAAAAAACTGTTGCTTTTTGGATCGGGATATCCTAATATTGGAATCAAGCCGGGGAGGCGAAACTCCCACCAAAGCGAGACTAACCTCATAAAGACCCCTGAAGCAATCCTCCCCGGCGCCCCTTTGGGGTCGAGGTCAGGCGGTCAAGAGGCTCAATCAGTTATTAGTTAGTGTGTACAGAAACTGCTCCCTGCGGTCGCGGTTGAGTTGTGGTGTTTTCATAGCAGGTAGAGCGGGGATTTATTCGCTATGTAATGCGGATGATGGGTCGACTCGCGAGGCTCGTTGGGCGGGGAAATAGCTTGCGGTCAGGGCGACCGTCACGAGTAATAGAGCGACGGAACCTAGCGTCCATACGTCGGTCACTTCGACGCCGTAGAGCAGAGTCTTGAGATAGCGAGTCAATACCAGTGCGAGCGCGAGGCCGACCGCGACTCCGGCCAGCACCAGACGTAGCGCGTTTCCGATTACGAGCGCGAGTACCTGGTTGGTGCGCGCGCCTAAGGCCATTCGGATGCCGATCTCCCGGGTGCGGAGTGTCAGCAGATAGGACATGACTCCGTAAATGCCGATCGCGGCGAGCAGCAGTGCGATTGCGGCGAAGGACGAAAGAATAATCGAGTTAAATCGCTGGCTGCTGACCTCGCTGTCCATTTGTTCGGCCATCGTACGAAATGTGACCGGAGTATTTTTATCTAGCGAGCGGACCTCTGCGCGGATCTGGTTGGTCAGGCTGAGGGGGTTCGTCACCGTTCGGATCACCAGAACCGATACGTCGCCTTGCTCATCGAGGCGGTAGAGTTCAGACTGTGCGGATTCCTGGAGACCGCGATTCTTGACGTCGCCAACTACTCCGATGATGGTGCGGGTCCGGTCGAAAGTTCCGGATGAGACTTGCTTGCCGATGGGATTCTGGTTCGGGAAAAAGTGGCGTGCGAGCGCTTCATTGATCACCGCGACGTCCGGCGCGCGGCGATCCTGCGGGTTGAGAAGCCGGCCGGAGCGCAAGGGGATTGCGAGCGCTTCGAAATAGCCCGGAGTGACGTCCTTGAAGCTGACTTCGTCGGCTGGTTCGGGCTGCACGGGAGCAGGCACGCCTTCGACGGTCAACGTGTTGGTCATCGTTCTATAGAGAGGCAATCCGGCGGTCGCGCCAGCGGCGATGACGCCGGGCATGGTGGAGATACGGGTGAGAACGTCGGCGAAAAACGCCTGGCGCTGGGCGGTGGAATGGGTCTTATAGTTGAGGAACACATCGGCGGTCAGGACGTGTTCAGGGACGACCCCGGTGTTGATATGTTCGAGCCTCCACAAGGTTTGAATCAGCAATCCGGCTCCTGCGAGCAGCACTAAAGAAAGCGCCAGTTCTGACACCACAAGGGTGCTGCGCAAGACGCGATTCTTCGCCGTGGTTGAGAGAGCGCTGCCTTTCAATGCGTCGTGAAAATCCGTGCGGGCGGCGCCGAATGCGGGAGCTAGGCCGAAAATCACGCTGACCGCGAGTGAAGTGGCGAGGGTAAATGCGAGCACGCGCCAGTCGATCGCGACGTCCTCGATTCGCGGAACTGTGGGTGCGAGATGAATCATCGATTTGAGGGTTAGCGCAGCGAGTAGCAGTCCCATCGCGCCGCCTGCAAGGCCGAGCAATACGCTCTCGGTAAGAAGTTGGCGCACGAGCCGCAAGCGTCCAGCGCCGAGCGCCGCGCGCACTGCGATTTCTCTTTGGCGAGCGGCGGATCGCGATAACAAAAGGTTCGCGACGTTGGCGCAGGCCATCAGCAGCACGCATCCGACTGCTCAGAGCAAGGCGAGCATCGCGAGACGGACGTTGGCGACTTGCCGGTCCTGCAAACGGATCACCGACAGTTTCGTTTTCTGACCCGCGAAAGCTCGATTCTGAGGGCTGTGCGCGAAGAATCCTTCCATCTCGGACGAGGCTTGGCCGACGGAGACGCCGGCTTTGAGCCGCGCTGTCACTTGCATAAAGTACACAGCCTTGGTGGTGGTATTGAATGCTAATGGTGTGATGGCCTCGACGTTTGTGGAAAACGGAACGATGGCGGCATGATTCCGATGACGGTCGACGGCGCGTCGTTGATGGCGAGCGAGCGGCCGAGTATATCGCGGGCTCCGCCGAATCGACTCTGCCAGGACGCGTAGGTGAGTAGAATCACTCTCGGCGCACCCGGCTTGTCTTCGGCCTCCGTGAAGGGCCGGCCGAGCAGGGGCTGGACGCGAAACGTCCTGAAAAAGCTCACAGTCGCGCTGGCGCAGCGGATCTGTGTGGGCGTATCGAGGCCCGAAAGCGTTCGAGGAGACCCGCCTCCAAACATGGTCATGTCCTCAAATACCTAATTGCGCTCGCGCCAATCGAAGTAATCGGTGTGCGCGAGAATGTTGCCTTGGACGCCGATCGATACCAGGCGATCCGGCTCGGAATAGGGCAGAGGCCGCAACATCACCCGATCGACCACGCTGAAAATCGCCGTCGTCGATCCGATGCCGAGCGCTAGCACGGCCACAAGGGTGAACGAGGGGTTTGCTTTGAAGGCACGCAGTCCGTAGCGAAGGTCCTGAAAGGCATCGCGCATATTTGTTCCCCACATCATAGACTCAAAATCGCCGTCGGGGTTTGCTAACACGCTACGCTGGTTTTTGTCGCGTACGATTCTGGAGCCGCACTACGCATGGATCGCCGGGGGAATCGCGGTGGCGATCCTCTACGGGTCGTTTTATCCCTTCGGATTCTATGCTCACCACGATCCGCGGGGGCCGCTCGGAGTGCTGCTGGAGAGCGGATTCCGGTTTTCGCGAGACGATGTGGTCGCCAATATTCTCCTCTATATTCCGTTCGGCTTTTTTGTCGCCTATACTCTGGAAAAGCGAATCGTCGCGGCGATGGCGATTGCAAGCTTGGCGGGATTCGGTTTATCGCTGTTTGTGGAAGTGGTCCAGTTCTACGATTTCGGACGGGTGCAAGCGATTTCCGACGTCTGCTCCAATACTTTGGGCGCAGTGCTGGGGGCGGGCGCGGCTGCGGCGGCTCGGCGGCGGGTGTCGGATGTTTTCTTGGCGCTGCTTCTCGTGTGCTGGTTTGGAAGCAGCTGCTATCCGGCGTTGCCTCCTTCCTCTTCGATTCTCGTGCTTGATTTATTCCGCTACTTCGCCGCATGGCTCGCGGTTGGATTGATGATGGAAGGCTTGCTCGGTGCGTCGCGCAGCCGGGTCGCGCTTCCACTATTCCTGGCTGCTTCTCTGCTGTTGCGGACATTCACGGCTTTTTGGGAGCCGGCCGAGATCGCCGGAGGGGTGGCCGCGGCGGCGCTGTGGAGCGGTTTGTTATGGCAGATGCGAACTCGGGCAAAGATCGTCGCGACATTGCTTGTGACTTTGATTGTGTTGCTGGCGTTGGCTCCGTTTCATTTTTCGGCGAACCCGCGCGCTTTCGGCTGGGTACCTTTTCGCAGCTTCCTGGAATCGCCTCCCGCAGCCGCCACTCGGGTTTTCTTTGAGAAGGCGTTTCTATACGGAGGGATGATCTGGCTGATGGTGCGGGCTGGACTTTCGATCGGGGTGAGCGCGGCGCTCGGAGGCACGCTGGTGTTGGGGCTGCGGCTCTGCCAAGTCTATCTGCCGGCGCGGTCGGCGGAGATTACGGATGCGGTTCTATTGTTGATGCTTGCAGGGATGATGAAGCTCATCGCGCTGACCGCTCCCGAAGGTCGCGGCTCTATTTAATGTAGACGCCGATTAGATTGGACGCTGCGGGTACGAAATCGAAACCTCCAAGCTGGAACTGAAGGCCTACCGAGACGCGTGGTCCGGTGTTCTCGATCGATGCGGGCACTGGCACTGCAACCTGGAAGACGGACGAGATGTATCCGGGAATCGAGGTGACGGTCAACGGCGCGGTCTGGACATCGGGCATGAAGGTTTGCCAGGTTGAGTACACTGCAATATCCGGCACCGAATGAGTTGCCGCGCCCGTGCCAGCGACGAATAATTTTATGGTGGACCCGACGGGCGCCGGATTAGTCGCGCTGTTCAGCGTTCCATCCTGATTTTGTACGTAGCCGTCGGCGGTGGTGGAGGATGGATTCAACATTCCAATAGTTAAGATTCCAGGCAGCGCGGTTGCGACGGGCATCCATACCGGGTTTGAAAGCGATCCGTTGTAGGAAATCCGTATCGAGGTGAACTTCGGGGGCGCTGTGCCTCGCGCCGGTCTGATTACGCGTTCCGGTGCGGCTACGATCACGCGGCCGGGCGCGACCTCGAGGATCGATGCGGGTACGCCATCGAAGAGAACCTTCACGCCTTCGAGTTGCGTCGGCAGATTGCTGGTGGGGTTTATTCCGAGGTCGACGAAGGCTGGCTGAAATCCGGAGCCGGTGAGGGTGTACAGGCCTCCGGAGGCGACGGCGCTTTGGTCGCCGCTGAACGCGTTCGCAACTTGATTGATCGAAATCGCGGACGCATTGGGCGCGCCGAGATTTAGCACCGTCGCGCCGCCTCCGGGGTAGCTCAACGAGACTCCGGCGACAATCGATCCATTGGGGGCGACGGCGACACCGGGCGATCCGCAACTGTCGAGATAAGTCGCAAACTGGAGCGTCGAGCCATCCGCGCTGATTTTGGCGATCACGCTCGAATATTCCTCGCAGGTGGGGCCGGCTAACAGCGGATTTTGGAGAGCGAGTCCCGCACCGGTGGTCATGGCGAGCACCACGGCGCCCGATGGATCGACGGCGATGGTGCCAGCTTCGACGCCGCAGGCAGCGCCTAGTTGTGCGGTATAGAGTGTTTGGAATGTCGAACCGTCGAGCTTGATCAGAAAGGCGTCGCCTGCGTTCGGGCTGTCAAACTCCTCAGCCGTGCAGGGTGAGAGTGAGGGTGTGGAGGAATAGGCTCCGGGAGTCGCTGTGAAGTTGGACCCGACGAAGGTGGTTCCGAATATGAGGAGGTTCCCTTTGGCATCCATCGCCAATGCCAAAGGCACGGCACCTTGATTGACGATCGGGAGGTAAACACCGGAGACCGCCTGCGATGCGGATTGGTTCAGTTTCACGATAAACGCCGGAGCGCTGCCGGACGCCGACGGAGGAGGAAGGCCGGGAGCGGGGCCGGTGCCGGCGACGATCGCCTGATTGTTCGCGTCCACGAGGATCGCTCCGGGAGCGGTGAAAGCTGTTCCCAAATAGGTTGAATAAACGGGTACGGCGACGCCCGAAAGTTTGATGAGAAAGCCGGTGGAGGAGTCCGCGGCGAGGCTGGTGCCGAGGACGCCGGAGGTTACGGGAAAACTCATCGAATTGGTGCCGCCCGCGACGTAAACGTTGCCGCTGGTATCGACCGCGATGGCCGACGCACGGTTCGCGCCCTCCCCGCTGACGATTGCCGAGAATGCGATTTTTCCATCGGGCGAGAATTTAGTAATGAAGACGGATGACGCTCCTTTGACTCCAATTAGAGGAACCGTCGCTGGAAAATCCGACGAGGTAGTATTGCCGGCGACGTAACAATTGCCCTGCGCATCGACGGCGAGAGCGACAGGCACATCCTGGTCTGAGCCTCCCAGGTACGTCGCCCATTGCACGGTTCCGTTCGCGGAAACTTTGGCGACGAAAGCGTCGGTGGTGGTGTTCCGCGTGACATACGCTGCGCAACCTGGGCCCATCGCGACATTGTTGACACCAGTCAGTTGTGGCGTCGTCCAGGTCGCTCCGTCATCGGGACTGAAGTCGATTTTACCGGCCGAGCCGAAGGAGCTGCCGATCGCAAACATGCCCCCGCCCGGGCTGCACGTGTGGTTCACGAGAAGAAATGGATCGTGGTCCTCGGCGGAAAACGGAGCCGATCCTATCGCCTGGGCTTGCTCGGTCCACGAGTTCGCGCCGTCCGAGCTTTTATAAACCCCACTCGCCGTCGTGGCCACCAGCACGTTCGGCTGATTGGGGTCCACTTGAAGCTCGACGATCGCGGAAAATGTCGTCGAGGGGGAAGCCTTCGGGGTCCAGGTAGCGCCGAAATCTTTCGAAAAGACCAAAGTGCCGGAGACACCGATGCTGTAATCCACATAGATCCATCCGGGATTGGAGGGGTCGAACGCGGCGACGTTGCCACCGCCTCCATAGAGATTCTGGAAGGTCAGGCCCCAGTCGCGGGAAATGTAGAGCCCGAAAGTGGCGACGATCAGCGCGCCGGAGCCCGTGGGGTCCGCTATCAACGATTCTGCTCCGTCTCCTCCGCAGCTCGAAAGGCGACACGGTGGGGAAATGGTAGTCCAGGTATTCCCGCCATCGACGCTACGGATGAGATAGCCACTGGACAACAGAGCGGCGAGCCGCAAGTGATTGCCGGGATCGATCACCAGAGCCCCGGTGAATGAATTCGTATTTGGTAATGGATAAATCGTGGCCCATGTTTGACCGGCGTCGGCACTCTTGAAAATTCCGGCATTTCCGCCGGCAAAAATGATTTGCGGAGAGACCGGATCGGGGACCACGCCGTTGACATCGGAGGGGGGAAGTCCCATGTGGGTCCAGGGGAGGCCCAAATCCGCGCTGCGCAGGATACGCGATTCGCCGAAAACGGGTTGTGCGGCGTTCTTCACGGGGAAATCGGCTGAGCTGGTCGTACCTGTGACATAGATATTTCCGCTTGAATCCGTCGCGACCGCCTGAATCGAGGTTTGGCCGGAGCCGGTGAAGGAAGCGATGGTGAGTCCCGATAATACGCCTCCCGCGTCGGATGTCGCCGGTACAGGCGCGGTGAAGCCGGGAAACGCGAAGAGAATACTCAATGTACTGAGAGCGGAGAGACGGTGCACGGGAGATCTACCTTATAAGGTTAGCAATCGAGCTTCCGTGCGACCTATTCGACCTAATGGCGTGGCATGACATAACCGCTCCCTTTGGTCACGGCTCAGTCCGGACCGCTTTTCTGAGCCGCGAGCAGAGGAGGTGGTCCGCGACGCTCGAGGTGGCCGAAAAAGGTAAGATGGTCCATAAATAGGAGCCCCCAATGTTGCGTCTTCTAAGCATCGCTTTCTCGATCAGTTTGATGACCGCCCAAACTCCGACCGCGGCCCCTCGGCCGGCTCGCCCGGCTTCGCCGACCAGGGATCCTAATACACCTGGTTATGTCACTGCGAAAGACTTACCGGACGGCGCCAATGCTCCGGCCAACGCGGACGGAAACTTCATCCTCGGTCCGACGCACAATCCCGCACCGGAGATGACCGCGCAGGAAGGCGTGCCGCAGGGAACCGTGTTCGAGTTCACCATGGAGTCGACCGATAGCAAGATCTATCCGGGCATCGCGCGCGAGGCGAATACCGTTGCCAGGCCCGATCCCGATGACCCCACCAAGTTGATAGTCTCGAGCCACTCCGCCCCTTACACTCGCAAATTGGCCGTGTATGTCCCCAAACAATACGTCCCCGGCACGGCCGCGCCGTTCATTGTCGGAGCGGATGGACCTGATAAGGCGTTGTTCACGGCGCTGGATAATCTGATCGCCCAACATCGGGTGCCGGCGATGATCGCCATCTCCATAGGTAACGGCAGCGGCGACGCGCAAGGTAGTGAACGAGGTCTGGAATATGACACAATGTCGGGCTTGTATGCGGAGTGGGTCGAGAAGGAAGTGCTGCCTCTTGTCGAGAAGCAATACAACGTGAAGCTGACCAAAGATCCCGAAGGCCGGGCGACGATGGGCGGCAGCTCCGGTGGCTCCTGCGCCTTGATCATGGCGTGGTATCACCCTGAGCTCTATCATCGCGTTCTCACTTACTCGGGCACTTACGTAAACCAGCAGTGGCCGACGAATCCGCAGACTCCCCACGGCGCATGGGAGTTCCATGAACACCTCATCCCCAATAGTCCGGTTAAGCCGATCCGCCTCTGGATGGAGGTCGGCGACAGGGATAATCTCATCACGCGCGATAACCTCCACGATTGGGTGCTCGCCAATGAGAATATGGCCAAGGTGCTGGCGGCCAAGGGCTATCATTATCAATTTGTATTTGCTCGTAACGCAGGGCACACGGATCGCACCGTGAAACAACAAACCTTGCCCGAGGCGCTCGAATATGTCTGGCAGGGGTATCCTATGACGGCCCCGAAGAAGTGATTTGGGCTCGCGCTTCGGCTTCAGCGAGCCATCCGCGGCGCAGCTTTTCCGGTGGGACACTTGTGAGATAAGGCTTGATGTCGAGAATCGGAGTTCCCTCAAGCATGTCAACGCCTCTGACACTGAGCATCGGACCCTCGCGGCCAAGCAACTCGACCACTGTCAGGCCTATCGGATTCGGACGCCGCGGGGAGCGGGTCGCGAACACGCCGTGCGGGCGATCGTCGGTGGGCGGCTTTCCCACCAGGTTAAATCCTTCGGAGCGATCGAACGCCCAGATCACGATGAGGTAAGAAAAGCCTTCGATATCGGTGAGACCGGGCTCGAATTCCGGAAGCAGCTCGAGAAATCCTTCGGCCTCGTGTTTCGCGCCTAATCCTTTCGGGATCGCCTGCGTGTCGTTATAAGGACTTCTTACATAGCCGATCGGCTGCATGGAAAACATAGGGCGACTCTGATTCGTAGTCAGGCTATCACGCAATTAACGCAAATATTTTGCACACTTTCGCCTTCTTGGAGCGTACTTGATTATGAACGCCGAAGGAGCGCAAGAACTTGCGAACCATTTTCAACCCGTTACGCCACACGCTGCGGAGGCTCGCGCGGTCGCCGATGTTCACCGCGATTTCGCTGCTGACGCTGGCAATCGGGATCGGCGCCAATGCGGCGATTTTCAGCGTGATTGAAGGCGTGCTGCTGAAACCGCTGCCTTATCCGCACTCGGAACAGCTGATTGCTTTATGGCACACTGCGCCGGGCGTCAATATTAAGGACCTGAACATGGCGCCATCGCTGTATTTTATTTACAGCGAAGAGAGCCGCGTGTTTCAGGACGTCAGCATGTGGGAGAGCGAGACATCGAGCGTTACCGGGCAGGCCGAGCCGGAACAGGTTCCCGTGCTATCGCTGACCCATCGCCTGCTGCCGATTCTGGACGTTCAGCCCACGCTGGGCCGCCGCTTCACACCTTCCGACGACGATGCGAAAAGCGCGCGTACGGTGATGCTGACGGACGGCTATTGGAAATCGCATTTCGGCGGAGATCGCTCGGTGTTGGGCCGTAACATCGTGGTCGACGGCAATCCGCGCGAGATCATCGGCGTGCTGCCGCCCTCGTTCCAGTTCATGGACCGGAAATTCTCGATGCTGATGCCGCTGCGATTCGATCGCGCCGAAATTCGTTTGGGCAACTTCAGCCATCAGGGCGTGGCCCGGCTCAAGCCAGGCGTGACGCTCGAACAGGCCAATGCGGATATCGCACGCATGCTGCCGATGGCGTCCAAGATGTTTCCTCCTCCGATGGGATACACCGCGAAGATGTTCGACGATGCACGCATCGGACCTAATTTGCGATTCCTGAAGGACGATCTGGTGGGCGATATCGGCAACACGTTATGGGTGCTGATGGGAACGGTGGGGATGGTGCTGTTGATCGCCTGTGCGAACGTCGCGAATCTGCTGTTGGTGCGTGCCGACGGGCGTCAGCAGGAACTGGCGATTCGCGCTGCATTGGGAGCAGGTTGGGGTAGGATCGCGCGCGAATTGCTGTTTGAAAGCCTGCTGCTCGGCGTGGTTGGAGGCGCGCTGGGATTAGCGCTCGCCTATGGCGCGCTGCGGATGCTGGCGGCGTCGGAGCTGGCACATCTTCCGCGAATCGGAAGTATTTCTATCGACCCCTGGGTGCTGGCTTTCACACTCGGCATCTCGCTCGCCGCCGGATTGATCTTCGGATTAATTCCGGTGTTCAAGTACGCGCGTCCCCATTTATCGGAGGCGCTGCGCGGCGGGGGACGGTCGCTCAGCCAGAGCAAGGATCGGCATCGCGCGCGCAGCATTCTTGTGGTAGTGCAGGTCGCTCTGGCGCTGGTCTTGCTGGTCAGTTCCGGCCTGATGATACGCACGTTCCAGGCTCTTCGACATGTCGATCCTGGATTCACAGACGCCCGCGAAGTTCAAACGCTGCGCATTTCCATACCGTACACGCAGGTCAAGGAACCCGAGCGCGTGATTCGCATGGAGGAAGCCATCCTTAATAAAATCGGGGCACTGGCTGGCGTTTCCTCGGTGGGGATGACCACTGCGGTTCCGATGGACGGCGAGGATTCGAACGATCCGATTTATGCGGAGGACCGCGCCTACCGCGAGGGCACTCTTCCTCCAGTACGTCGCTTTAAGTGGATTTCGCCTGGTTATTTCGCGGCGATGAGAACCCGCATGATCGCCGGCCGGGATTTGTCGTGGGCCGAGACTTATAATCAGACTCCAGTGGCTTTGGTGTCGGAGAATCTGGCGCGTGAATTGTGGCAGGATCCGCGCGCCGCGGTGGGCAAGCGTATCCGCACCACACTTAAGGATGACTGGTGCCTGGTGATTGGAGTGGTGGCGGATGTCCGCGACGATGGCGTGCAGGACAAAGCGCCTACGATCGTTTACTGGCCTCTGCTGCAAAAGAATTTCGAAAGCGATGAAATCTCCGTGCGGCGCGGCGTTGCATTTGTGATCCGCACACCGAGGGCGGGGTCGACCGCGTTCCTCACCGAGGCTCGGCAAGCCGTCTGGAGTGTAAATCCAAATCTGCCCCTCGCCGGTGTGAACACTCTCGAAGCGCTTTATGACCGGTCGCTGGCACGTACCTCTTTCACCCTGATTATGCTGGCAATCGCCGGAGCGATGGCGCTGCTATTGGGAGTGATCGGCATTTACGGCGTCATTTCTTATTCGGTCTCGCAGCGGACGCGCGAGATCGGGATACGGCTCGCGTTGGGCGCGCCTCTGGATGAAGTCACAGGCATGTTCGTGCGCCATGGGCTGATTCTGTCCGGCATCGGCGCAGCGTGCGGATTGACAGTGGCATTCGCGCTCACGCGTCTGATGAGGTCGCTGCTATTCGAGGTCAGTCCGGCCGATCCGATAACTTATCTTGCGGTGTCGGCTGGACTGATTCTTGCGGCGATGCTCGCGAGTTACCTGCCGGCGCGGAGAGCCACGAAGGTCGATCCGGTCGAGGCTCTGCGCGCGGAGTAGTCATTCGCCGGCCTGTTCTAATTTGATTGCGCCGGCCCAATGAATCGCAAGGTCTTCGGCGCGCTGGCTTGGCGATACCAATTCAGACGGGTTCGGTACGACTGGCACTCGCGAGGGACTGCCGATGCTTCGCAACTGGCATGTGAGCGGGCGCTATCCCTTCCAAAGCGAAGCTTGGACCAGAGCTTCAGCGAAACGTTTAG
>Ga0182024_10012914_pt1 | contig 16434 bp, 14 predicted proteins | sample P32metaG_FD_120480 | JGI IMG/M metagenome (GOLD analysis project Ga0182024, IMG submission 120480) | Permafrost microbial communities from Stordalen Mire, Sweden - P3-2 metaG (Illumina Assembly) | ecosystem: Environmental > Terrestrial > Soil > Wetlands > Permafrost | place: Sweden: Stordalen... | reverse complement strand
CCGCAGCGGGAGGACACGCCGTGCCGTCCCACCACGCCCTACGCGATCGCAAAGCTCGCCGCGCACGAGCTTGTGGGAGCCATGCGCGAGCACGACGGGCTGCACGCGTGCTCGGGGATCGTCTTCAACCACGAGTCAGAGCGCCGTCCCGAGCGGTTCGTGACGCGCAGGATCACGCGCGGGGCGGCTGAGATCGCGCTCGGGCTGCGCGAGGAGCTGACGCTTGGTGCCCTCGATGCGATTCGTGACTGGTCGTTCGCCGGCGACATCGTGCGCGGCGCCTGGCTGATGCTCCAGCAGGAGCGTCCGGACGACTACATCCTCGCCAGCGGCGTGCCGCACACCGTCGCGGAGTTCGCGCAGGCGGCGTTCGCGTGCGTGGATCTCGATGCCGAGCGCTACCTGCGTGTCGACCCCGCGCTTGTTCGCCCCCCGGAGGACACGCCGAGCGTCGGCGATCCGCGTAAGGCGCGCGAGCGCCTTGGCTGGGAGCCTGAGGTCTCCTTCGCGGAGCTCGTCGAGCGCATGGTGCGGGCTGACCTGCGCTCGCTGCAGCACGAGGGGGTCAGGCCTTAGACTGCCCGCCCACATGACGACCGTCGGCGTGATCGGGCTGGGTTACGTGGGCCTGCCGCTCGCGGTGGCGTTCGCGAAGGAGGGCTGCGACATCGTCGCGGTCGATCTCGAGGAGCGCAAGATCGAGGCGATCGAGGCGGGGGACTCCTACATCGAGGATGTCTCCTCTGAGGAGCTGCGCGAGGTCTCCGAGCGTATTCACGCCACGACGCGGTATGCGCGGCTGGCCAAGGCGGACGCTGTGCTGGTGTGCGTGCCGACTCCGCTGACTCGTAACCGTGAGCCGGATCTGGGGCCGTTGATCGATTCCACGCGGGCGCTGGCGGAGGTTTTGCAGGCGGGGCAACTCGTGGTGTTGGAGTCCACGACCTACCCGGGTACGACCCGTGAGCGCGTCGCGCCGCTGCTGGAAGAGTCTGGACTGGTGGCGGGCAGAGACTTCCATCTGGCGTTCTCCCCGGAGCGTGTCGATCCGGGTCGCACGGACTTCACGTTGCGCAACACACCGAAGGTCGTGGGTGGTCTGACGCGGGCGTGCGCGGAGCGCGCCGAGGAGATCTACGGGCTGGTGTGCGAAAACCTTGTGCGTGTCTCGAGCCCGGAGGCGGCGGAGCTGACAAAGCTCTTGGAGAACATCTTCCGTTCGGTGAACATTGCGCTCGTGAACGAGCTCGCGATGTTGACCGACCGTATGGGGATCGATATTTGGGAGGTTGTGGAGGCCGCTTCCACCAAGCCATATGGGTTCATGCGATTTGAGCCGGGTCCGGGAATGGGAGGGCATTGTCTACCAGTCGATCCGTTCTATCTGAGCTGGCGCGCCAGGGAGTTCGACATGACCACCGAGTTCATCGAGCTCGCTGGGAAGGTCAACCAGCAGATGCCTTACCACTGCGTTGCGAAGGTCGAGCGTGTGCTTAACGACGCCGGCCTGCCGGTCAAGGGCGCGCGGATTGCGGTGCTGGGCGTCAGCTACAAGCCCGGCGTCGGCGACATCCGCGAGTCCCCCGCGCTGAAGATCATCACGCTGCTGCAGGCGCTCGGAGCTGACCTGCGCTACCACGACCCGCACGTGCCCTCGCTCGGAGACTTCGACCTGGAGAGCCGGCCGCTCGAGGAGGCGCTCGAGGACGCCGACCTCACGCTGATCGTCACCGCGCATCCGAGCGTCGACCACAATGCGATCGCCGAGCGGGCCCGCCTGCTCGTCGATCTGCGCGGCGTCACCCGCGGTACCCAAGCCGAGAACGTCATCCGCCTGTGAGCCTGGACACGCAGAGCAAGCTGGGCAAGGACGCAGTGAGCGTGGCGTGCTGTGCACGTGTGCTGGCCGATCTTCGATCGGTAAGGACGCCGATCCAGCGCCGCTATGCGTGTCCAGGATGCTGAGCGCCGACCCGCGTGCGCCCGGGCTGATGCTCGGGGAGGACGTGCAAATCGGCAGGAGGGTGTCGTTCGGCGCTCACGTCGTCGTGCACGAGGGCACCGTGATCGGCGACGGCTGTGTGATCGAGGACCACGTCGTGCTCGGCAAGCGGCCGCGCTTGGCCCCCGGCTCCTCCGCCGCGGGCGAGGTCGGCCGGCTGGAGCTGGGCAAGGATGTGAAGGTCTGCGTCGGCGCCGTGGTCTTCGCCGGGGCTCATATTGAGGAGGGTTCGATCCTCGGCGACCAGAGCTTTGTGCGCGAGCGCTCGCTGATCGGGTCGGGGACGGTGATCGGGCGGGGGAGCGTGGTCGACAACGATGTCTCTGTAGGCGCGCGCGTGCGCGTGCAGACGAGCGTTTACCTGACCGCGGGCACGGTGATCGAGGACGACGTGTTCGTCGGTCCGGGCGTGACGAGCACCAACGACGACACGATGGCCCGCCACAGCCCCGAGGATCCTTTGCGGGGCGCCACGCTGCGGCGCGCGTGTCGCGTGGGCGGCGGTACCGTGCTCACCCCCGGCGTGGAGATCGGCGAGGAGGCGTTCGTCGCTGCCGGGGCCGTCGTCACGCGCGACGTCCCCCCCCGGGCGGTCGTGATGGGCGTGCCCGCGCGGATCGTGCGCGAGGTTCCCGACGAGGACCTGCTCGAGCGCTGGCGGCACTGACTCACACGCTTGTGCTGGATGCAGTGCGTTTGGTCTGACCTGAAAGCTATTATTGCCCGATGGACAGAATCGGTCGAAAGGTGCGTTGATGGGAGGCGTCGTGCGCGCTTATCGGCGCATCGAGACTCTCGTCAACGTCATCGCGTTCGTATTGGCGACATATCTCGCTGGGGCGAGCGTGTTGCGAGCAGCCAAGTGGCCGAACGAACATGCCTGGCAACCGTGGACCGGATGGTTCATCGCACTACTCTTCTCGGCTGTCGTCGTACCGCTCTTTGCGCTGCTCAAGTACTTCGATGCTAAGCAGGCGGAGAAGACGGTGCAGGAAAGTCAGCTGGACGCCGACATGGCGCGTCTGTGTCAGGAGATGGCGGCTGCGCTTGCGCGCGTATGCCAGGGCCTGAGTCTTGACACAGTTGCCGTGCAGATCTGGCTTTGCGATGAGGCGTCGGGGAAGTTCGACCGACGATGGAGGTTCTTTCTACCGTTTGACCGTCCCGCGAGTGGCATCGTCTGGCGGAAGGGGCTGGGCATCGCCGGGACGGCATGGGCGCAGGGTCGCGATCTCGCTGTCTCGATCAAGAAGCTCAAGGAACTGCCTCGCGCCCAGTTCGAGGGGCTCCCAGATGGCGAGGGCTATGGAATGACCTACGCCCAGACCCAGTCGTCCGCATACACCGGCATCATTGCGGTGCGACTCTATAACCAGGAGGCTGGAGACGCGCTCTTGGGCATGCTCGTAATCGACTATACGGGAGACGGCCAGTGGGACTGCCTATCGGAAGCGATGACCAAGCCCGAGGTCTACAAGATTGCCGGTGCATGCGCGCGCCGGCTGAGCGCTGCTAAATTCTTGAGGAGTGACTATGCCTGACGCGATCGACATCCAGACAAGCCAGACGCTTCCCTACGGAGCGAAGGAGATTCAGCTCGGTGCGCTGGACTTCTCTGAAGCGCTAGCCATCCGACTCGCGGAGTCGGGGGCATCGGATGAGGCCATCGATGCTGCGGGTGGCCCCGGTACGGCCGGTCGATTGCACGACACCGACGTTCGAGCTCGACGTGATGCCGACGCTGCGGCTTCGGGCTCCGCCGCTTAAGCAGACCGTTCAAAGATCGGCGCGCGTCGTGCGTGATGTTGGCGAGGAGGATCTGCTGGAGCGTTGGCGCTGAACGTTCGCGCCGGTTGATTGCCCGCGGAGAAGAATCATTTATGAGCCGCCCGTCCGGGGGCCGCGTTGAGATACTCGCTGTTGAAGACCTCCTACATAGCTCGGCCTTACAAGCGCGCCGCGGCCACGACCGCATCGACCTGCTCACGCGTCAACACCGGGCTCATCGGGATCGCCAGGTGCGTGCGCGCGGCCTGCTCGGTCGCCGGCAGCTCCACCTCGGCGCCCCAAGCGCGCATCGCGGCCTGCCGGTGCACGGGTGTGCGGTAGTAGGCCTTGTGGCCGATCCCCGCATCGGCAAGCGCGCTTTCCAGTCTCGCGACCTCAGGGTGGCTGACGACGTATAGATGCCACGCGGGCGAAGCCCCCTCAGCCACGCGCGGCAGCGTTGCCAGCTCGTCCAGCCCAGCCTGCTCGTAGTACCGCCCAGCTTGGCGGCGACCGTCGGCCCAGGTGTCGAGGTGCGGCAGCTGCACGCGCAGGATCGCCGCCTGGAGCTCGTCGAGGCGCGAGTTGTAGCCGAGGAGCTCATAGGTGACCTTGTCGCGGGAGCCGTGAAAGCGCAGCGTGCGCGCCTGTTCGGCGACCGCAGCGTCTGAGGTCGTGATCATCCCACCGTCGCCAAAGGCGCCCAAATTCTTGGAAGGGAAGAACGAGAACGTCGCAGCCGTCCCCAGCGCGCCGGGGCGCCCGCCGCCGCCGGCGAGCGAGCCGGCGGCCTGGGCCGCGTCCTCGAGCACCGGCACTCCCAGCGCCGCGATCTCGGCGACCGGTGCAAGGTTGCCGAACAGATGCACCGCGAGCACCGCCTTCGTGCGCGGCGTCAGCGCCGCCCGGACCGTCTCGGCGGTCGCGCAGTAGGTCTCCGGGTCGATGTCGCAGAACACGGGCGTGGCGCCGGTTGGTGGGATCGCCTCGGCGGAGGCGTAGAACGTGAACGAGGGCACCACGACCTCATCGCCCGCTCCGACTCCCATCGCGCGCAGCGCGATCGTGATCGCGTCGGTGCCGTTCGCCACCCCGACGGCGTGCGCGGCGCCGCAGTAGGCGGCGAACTCCTGCTCGAACGCGGCGACCTCGGGCCCGAGGATGTAGCGCTCGGAGTCGAGTACCCGCTCGATCGCCCCGCGCAGCTCCTCACGCAACCCCAGCAGCGGCGTGGCGGTGTCGAACAGCGCCACCCCCATCGAATCAGCGCGGGGCAAGCAGCTCGAGATCCGCGCGGGTCATCAAGCGGATCAGCTTCTCGAAGGAGGTCTGCGGCTTCCAGCCGAGGTCGCGCTCAGCCTTCGCCGGGGTGCCGATCAGGTGGTCGACCTCGGCCGGTCGCACGAACGCCGGGTCGATCGTCACGTACTGCTCGAAGTCGCCGAGACCGGCCTCGTCGAACGCGACCTCACAGCACTCGCGCACCGAGTTGGCCTTACCGGTGGCGATCACGTAGTCCTCGGGGGTGTCGCGCTGGAGCATCAGCCACATCGCTTCGACGTAGTCCTTCGCGTAGCCCCAGTCGCGTTCCGCGTCGAGGTTGCCCAGGCGCAGCTCCTTTGTCAGCCCGTGCTTGATCGCGGCGGCGTGCCACGTGATCTTGCGCGTGACGAACTCCAGCCCGCGGCGGGGTGACTCGTGGTTGAAGAGGATGCCCGAGGTCGCGTGCAGGTCGTAGGACTCGCGGTAGTTGACGGTGATGAAATGGCCGTACGCCTTGGCGACACCGTAGGGCGAGCGTGGGTAGAAGGGGGTCGTCTCAGTCTGCGGTACCTCGAGCACCTTGCCGAACATCTCCGAGGAGGATGCCTGGTAGAAGCGCGCCTCCGGGCAGACTTCGCGCATCGCCTCCAGCATTCGTGTCACGCCGACGCCGGTGAACTCCGCCGTCAAAGTCGGCTGGATCCACGAGACCGCGACGAACGACATCGCCGCGAGGTTGTAGATCTCGGCTGGGCGCGCGGCGCGCAGGCTGTCGACGAGCGAGCGCTGGTCGAGCAGATCGCCCTGGTGCAGCGTGATGCGGTCGCGCAGGTGCTCGATTCGGTCGAACTTCTCCGTCGATGCCCGGCGCACCATGCCGTGCACGTCGTAGCCCTTCTCGAGCAGCAGCTCAGCTAGGTAGGAGCCATCTTGGCCGGTGACCCCGGTGATTAGGGCAGAGCGTTTGTCGGTCATGCCGGGGACCCTACAGAGCCATGTTGCCGAATCCACTCCACGGTCGCGTCGATGCCGTCCTCCAGCTCGATCCGCGCTTGCCAGCCGAGCAGCCGCTTGGCCTTCTCCACCGAGGGCCAGCGACGAGGGACGTCCACGGCGAAGCTTGGTAGGTGCTCCAGCGCGAAATCGGCGGGGTCCTCGCCGCAGGCCCCCCAGATGATCTGAGCGATCTCGGCGATCGTCAGCTCGCGCGAGGCGGAGATGTTGAAGTCCTCGTTGCGACCCTTCGGCGAGCTCATCGCCGTGACGACCCCGTCGGCGATGTCGTCCACGTGGGTCAGCGTTCGCGTCTGCTCGCCCGAGCCGAAGATCTGCAGTGGCTTCTGCCCCGAGAGGACCTTCGCGATCAGATCGGGCACTGCGTGGGCGATGCCCGGCTCGGCGTCTGGCGCCTCGCCCGGGCCGTAGGCGTTGAACGGGCGGCAGATCGTGTAGGTCAGGCCGTGCTCGTCGTGCGCGGCGCGGCAGTAGACCTCGCCGGTGAGCTTGGAGAAGCCATACGCCGACTCCGGCGTCGGGCAGTCCGGCAGGTGTGACTCGGTCGTCGGGAACTCGGTTGCGCGCTCGAACACCATCGAGGAGGACACGTACGTGAAGCGCTCGACCTCGAGGTCCAGCGCAGCCCTGATTACGGCGTTGTACAGCGCGTTGTTGACCTCCGTGAGCGTGTGTGGCAGGCGGTGGAAGTTGGCGATCCCGCCGACGATCGCCGCCAGATGGATCACGTGGGTGCAGCCGTCGGTCGCTCGCTTGGCCTCATCCAACACACGCAGGTCGCCAGTGTGGACCTCGCAGCCCTCCCGCATCCACTGCGGCGCGGGGCGCTGATCGGAGACGCGCACCTCGTAGGCGGGATCGGCGAGCAACCGCCGCACGACCGCCGCGCCGATCGTCCCGGCGCCGCCGGTGACCAAAACTCGACTCATGCGCTCCTTGCGCCCAGGGCCGCGAGCTCGGAGGCGTAGGCGAACACCTGGCCGGCGCCCCAGCAGTTCCAGGGGTCCACGACCAGGCAGTCGCCCGCCTGCTCGGCGATCGCCGCGAGCGTGCGCGGGTCGCGGAACTCGGCGTGGTCGGCGGCCACCACGACCGCGTCGGCCGCGTCGATCGCCTGCTCGAAAGAGGCCGTCGGCGTCGGCACGTGGGGATCGTGCACGGCGACGTCGGCCAGCTCGCGCTCGAGCAGGCGAATCAGCTTGTGGGCGAGCGAGTCGCGCTCGTCGTCGGTGTCGGCCTTGAACGCCAGCCCCAGCACGGCGATCTTGCGGCCCGACAGCGAGCCGAGGCGGCGCTCGATCCCCTCGACCAGAAACAGCGGCACCGACTCGTTCACGCGCGAGACCGCGAGCAGCATCCCGGGCGCGTGCGAGCGCTCCTCCGAGAACGCGAAGTCCTTGCGCAGGCACGTCCCGGCGGTCAGGCCCGGCAGCGCGATCCCGCCGCGGGGATAGTCGCGGTTGATCAGGTCGATCACATCGAACACGTTTGCGGCGTAGCGCTCGCAGTCCATCATCAAGAGGTTCGGCAGCGCGAAGTTGGTGTAGCGCAGGATGTTTGCCCAGATCTTCGCCAGCTCGGCCTGCACGGGCGTGCTCTGCACGATCGGCGCTTTGAAGGACGCGAACAGCTCCGCGGCGACTTCTCCGGAGCGGGCGCCGACGCCGCCGACGATGCAGGGCAGCGTGTCGATCTCCTCCAGAAAGCGTCCGGCCGCGATCCGCTCGGGAACGTGCGCCACGAACACGTCCTCGCCGATCTGAAAGCCGCGGTGCTTGGTCAGATAGCCGGCCACGAACTCGGTCGTCCCCGGCGCGACCGTCGAGCGCAGGATCAGCGCGTGTCCGGGCGCGAGCACCCCGAGCAGATCGTCGAGCGCCGAGCGGATGTCGCGCATGTCGATCTCGATGTGCGAGAACGACGGGGTGCCGAGCGTGATCACGATGTGGCGCGCCTGGGCGGCGTCGGCGACGCGCTCAGACAGCTTCAACCGGCCACTGACACGCACCCGGTCGAGCAGCTCTTGGGCTCCCGTCTCCTGGAACGGCATCGTCCCGTCGCGCACGGCGCCGAGACGGGCGGAGTCGTTGTCGATCCCGACGACCTTCAATCCGCGGTCGGCGAACGACAGCGCCAAAGGCAGGCCGACGCGGCCGAGGCCGATCACAGAGACGTCGGCGGTCGTTTCGAGGTTCGCCATCGAGGCCAGAGGTTAGCGGCAGCCGTTTTGCTAAACGGCGCTCAATTGGCTAATTTGGTTTCGGCGCCGAGCGACGCTCGCGCAGATACTGACGCGCGAAGCCCGCCACGAAGCGGGGGTTGTAGCGGGCGTAGCGCCGCCACAGGCGGCGGGGCTCGCGGTACAGCCGGTAGGTCCACTCCAGGCCATTGCGCTGCATCCACGGAGGGGCCTGCGAGATGAGGCCGGCGTGGAAGTCGAAGGCGGCGCCGACGCCGACGAGCAGCGGCGCGGACAGGCGGGGCCGCATGCGCGCCATCCACAGCTCCTGCTTGGGCTGTCCGATCCCGACCCAGACAATCGCGGCCCCGGAGCCGTCGATCTCGGCTATCACCTGGTCCTCCTCGGCGGGTGTGAGCGTGCGGAAGGGAGGGGAGTGCCCGCCGGCGATCTGCAGGCCGGGGAAACGCTCGCGCAGGCGCCGTTCGAGCAGCTCCAGCGCGCTCTGGTCGCGCCCGCCGTACAGGTAGATCGGAGCTCCCTCGGACCCAGCCGCCGCGGCGCGGGCACAGTAGAGGGCCATCAGGTCAGGACCATAAACGCGTGTGGCGCGGGCGTGCCCGAGCGCGTGCAGCGCCCACACGAGCGGCTGGCCGTCGGGCACGGCGAGCGTGGCGCCGAGCACGGCCGCGTGCACGGCGGGATCCTCGTGGGCCGACATCACGAGGTTCACCGCCGCCGCCGTCAGGTAGCCGCGCCCGTCGCCGGCGATCGTCGCGTCCATCCAATCCATCACCTGCTCGTAGTGGGATACCGCCAGCGGGATCCCGAGGATCTCCGCGGTCGCCGGTATGGGCATGGTGGAAGCGGCAGAGGAGGCGATTGCGTGAAGATACCCGGCCCCGTGCCAATCGACCACGACTTCTGGGCGCATCGGCGGGTGCTCATCACCGGCCACACCGGCTTCAAGGGCGCATGGACGGCGCTGTGGCTGCAGGCGCTCGGGGCGAAGGTCAGCGGTCTGGCCCCGGGAGCACCGACGCAACCATCCCTGTACGAGCTCGCGCGGGTCGGCGCGGGGATGGAGCACGAGCACGCGATCGATGTGCGCGACGCCGAGGGGGTGCGGGGGGCGCTGCGCGAGGAGTGCCCCGAGGTCGTGCTGCACCTGGCGGCCCAGCCGATGGTCAGACGTTCGCTGCGCGACCCGGCGATGACATACGCGGTCAACGTGCTCGGCACCGTCAACGTGCTCGAGGCCGTGCGCTTAGAGCCGAGAGACGTGCGCGCGGTGGTCGTGGTCACCTCGGACAAGTGCTACGAGAACCCTGAGGACGGAGCCCATCGGTTCGTTGAGGACGACCCATTGGGCGGGAGCGATCCCTATTCGAGCTCGAAGGCATGCGCGGAGCTCGTGACGGCGGCCTATCGCCGCTCGTTCTTCGACGCCGCCGGAGACTCGAGCCCGGGACGGGCGGGAGCTCGAATCCGAATCGCGACCGCGCGCGCGGGCAACGTGATCGGTGGGGGAGACTGGGGCGAGGACCGGCTGATCGGCGACATCGTGCGCGCTGTAAAGGCGGGCGAGACGGTGAAGCTGCGCAACCCCGAAGCGGTGCGTCCCTGGCAGCACGTGTTGAATCCGTTGAGCGGATATCTGCGGCTTGCGCAGGAGCTTTGGCACGAGCCGCGGGCGGCGCAGGCGTGGAACTTCGGCCCGCGCGAAGGAGATGCGCGCACGGTGCGCTGGATCGTCGAGCGCTTGGAGGAGCTGTGGTGCGGTGCACTGCGGTGGGAGCTGGACGGGAGCGAGAATCCTCCCGAGGCGGGCTATCTGGCGCTGGATTCGGGCAAGGCGGAGCGGCGCTTGGGCTGGCGCGCGGAGTGGGATCTGGGGCAGGCGCTGGAGCGGGTCGTCGAGTGGCACGAGGCCGAGCGCCGGGGCGAGGACGTGCGGAAGACGAGCCTCGCGCAGATCGAGCAGTTCAGCGGCGGGGAAGTCTGAAGCGGATCGAGCCGTTCGTTTGCGCGCCAGAGTGAGGGCACGCGGAGCACAATTTTGAGCAAATAGCGACATTTCACTGAGCCAAAGTTCGTGTAGTTCATAGGCTTTGGGTGATGAGCCCGTTGACCGTGCGTCGCTACCGCGCCGAACGCATGTTGCGCCAGGAGTTCGAGGGGCTGCGCGGCCGGGTGCTGGGGACGGTGCGGGGGCGCCTGCGGACGAGCGGCGTGAGCCTCGACGCGAGCGACCTGGAGGCCTGTTACGCGCAGGCGTGGCAAGGCCTGTACGCGGCGATGCTGGCGGGCGAGGAGATCGCCAATCCCACCGGCTGGCTTGCGCTCGTGACCTTTCGCCGGGCGATCGAGGAGCATCGCTCACGCCGTCGCGGCTACCCCACGGCGAGCGTGGGCGAGCCGGACGGGTTTCATGGCGAGGGCCCTGCCGGCGCAACCGAGCCGGCGCAGGAGCGCGACTTCGCGGATGAGCTCGACGACCGGACACGGCTGCGCCACGTGTTCGAGGGGCTGCGCGGGCGGCTGTCCGAGCGCGAGCTCCAGGCCGCGGCGCTCTGTTACCTGCAGGGCCTCTCGCGCGCGGAGGCGGCCGCGCGGATCGGAATTTCAGAATCGCGCATGCGTAAGTTGATGGAGGGCGCCGGGCCCGGGCGCCCCGGGGTGGCGGGCAAGGTGGGCGAGCTCCTCGAGACGATTCGCGGTGGTGGCTGGTGCGAGGAGCAGGGGTCGCTGATGCGCGGCCTGGCCTTCGGCATCCTCGACCCGGAGGGAGAGCGCTACCAGCTGGCGCTCGCGCACCGCAGCGGGTGCCCGGCCTGCCGGGCGTACATCCTCTCGTTGCGCGGCCTCGCCGCGGTGCTGCCGGTGCCGATGTTCCTGCCCGGGGTGCTCGGCGCCGGGGCGCTCGCGGGGGCGGGTGCCGGTGTCGGAGCGGGTGCCGGGGCGGGTGCGGGTGCGGGCGGTGCGGGAGCGGGAACAGGAGCAGGAGCGGGCGCGCAAGTCGGATCCGGGATCGGCGCGCTGTCGGCATCGGGCACCGCGGGAGCTGGGGCCGGCGCCGCGGGCAGCGGCTGGCTGCTGGCGGGCGGTCCCGTGGGGGCGAAGCTCGCCGTCGGCTGCCTGATCGCGCTTGGGGTCGGGGCGAGTTGCGTGGCGCTCAATGTCAACCCTGACCACGCGCTGGGCGGCCACGCATCGAGTCATCGGCGCCATTCGGCCGGCTACGGCGAGACGGGCGCGGCGCGAGCCGGGGCGACGGATTCATTGACGCCCGGCTACCTGCTCACGGGTGGGGTGTCGGGAGTTGTGCATGCGAATGCAGCGGCGTCGGGTCGATCTGTGGCGACGCCCGCGCAGGCGTTGACACCGGCCGCCAGGGCCAGCCGCGAGTTCGGCCCCGAGCGCGCCTTCGCGGGGACCTCATCCTCTTCGCCTTCTTCTTCTTCCACGCAGCAAGCACCCAGCGCAAGGGCCGCCTCCGCCGGTGGTTCGAGCGCCGGCGGTGGGGCGAGCGCTCAGGGATCCACCGCGGCCGGGTCGAGTGAGTTCACATCCACCGCTGCCTCGGTCGCTGGCGGGCAATCGGCCACGCCCTCCTCCGGAAATGGGAGGGCCGCCGGCAGCGCCGCCCAACTCGAGTTCGGGATCGGCTAGCGGGACGCCTCAGCCCCGCGGAAACACCTTGCTCATCAGCCGCAGCGCCAGCGGATTGCCGCGGGGACGCAGGCGGCCGGTGGCCATCGCGCGCAGCGGGTCCAGGCGCTGGCCGACGATGTCGACCCAGTCCTGGTAGGCGACGCGCAGGCGCAGGTCGGGACTGAGCGCCTCGCCCTGCTCGACGGCGGAGGAGCCGTTGTTGACGGTCAGGTGCCAGGCGGGGACGTCGGGATCGGTGAACTCCCATTGGAACGTGGTGGGACGCTTGAGCCCGTGCCCCGGATTGACCTGGCGGCGAATCGTGTCGAACAGCAGCGCGAGTGTCTCGGGATCGCGCTTGGTGGGGCCTTCGCGGACGCCGAGCACGCCGGCTTGGGCGAGCGTCCGCCCGCGCTGGGAGACCTCCAGGGGAGAGAGCCCGGCCGGCAGCAGCGGCGCTCCGGGAAGCGTCTCGATCGGGAGACCCGCGGAGCGCAGCTTGGTGGTCATCGAGGTCAGGCCCTCGACGCCGACCTCGTCGTAGGTGGCGTCGAAGACGGTTATGTAGCGTTCGTCCCAGCCCGGGGGCATCAGCACCTGGGCGGTGTAGCGCGTGACGTCGCGCAGGATCCCGGCAACCGCCTTGGGCACGCCGACGGGGTCTTCGCGCTTGAGGTCGGAGAGCAGCTTCACGCCGAAGCCGATGTGGCGCTGCTCGTCGACGGTGATGTTCGCCATGCCGGCGCGGAACGCCGGCAGCCGGTTGCGTTGCTCGAGGTAGGTGCAGATCATGTGCTGGCCGGGCTGGGCGAGGGACGCCTCGACCACGACGTGGTAGAGCGTGACCGCGGCGGCGAGCTTTGCCGGTGAGCGGTCGGCGCGCAGCTCGTCGGCCATCAGTTCGAGGCGGTTGAAGATCTTGCTCAGGCCCGGGGTGAGCTGGGGCTTGATCGCGTTCAGGCTGCTCGCCATCGAGCCGTCGCCGAGCCCGCAGACCTCGTGCACGAAACGCTTGAAGAACACCGCGTGGCGCGCCTCGTCGACCTGTTGGGTGGCCAGGAAGTACTTCTGCTCCTCCAAAGGCGCCGCGTCAATGTAGGGGGAGAGGGTGTCGGCGACCACGTCCTCGCCCCAGAAGAACAGCGAGTAGTTCCACAGCGCCGCGGTGCGCTCGAACTCCGTGAAGTCCTCCCGCCACTGGCGGGCATCCTCGGTGAAATCGAGCTCCATTGCGCTCCAGTTGCCGCGCTCCCAGCGCGCGTAGAGATCCGCGTAGGTGATCGAGTCGGTCGGCAGGTGGGCGTCCGCCGAGGGGGGTATGTCCGTCGAGCTGGAAGGGGGTGTCGCGGTGGTCGCCATCGGTTGCTCCTCTGTGCGCGGTCGACTTTGGCCAGGTAGCCAGTATGGAGGCTATCGAATCGAATCGAGCTGAGGAGGGGGTCTTAGAACTGGATGTCAATGTTCGTCAAAAAGGCGCCGACGAGGTCGGGAAGATCGTTCCGTGAGGCGGGTCAGGAGACCTCGCGCACCGCGCCCGTGTGCACGTCGTAGACAAACCCGCGCACGGAACCCTTGTGGGGGATGAACGGGCTCGCCTGGATGCGGGCGAGCGACTGGCGCACGTCCTCGTCGAGATCGTCGAAGGCCTCGACCGCCCACGCCGGCTTGATGCCGGTCTCGTCCAGAAGCGAGCGCTTGAACTCGTCGTCGGAGAACGTCAGCATCCCGCAATCGGTGTGGTGGAGCAGCACGATCTCCCGCGTGCCGAGCATCCGCTGAGAGATCGCCAGCGAGCGGATTGCGTCGTCGGTGACGACCCCGCCCGCGTTGCGAATCATGTGGGCGTCGCCCAGCTCCAGACCGAGCAGGCCGACGAGGTCCATGCGCGAGTCCATGCATGCGAGCACCGCAACTTTGCGGGCCGGAAGGATCGGCACCTCGCCCTTGTCGAAGCTCGCGGCGTACTCGCCGGCGTTCTGCAGCAGGTCGTCGGTCGCGCTCATAGCTGAGATCTCCTTGTCGATGGTTCGGGTGGCTCGCGACAAGCGCTCGCTACACGGCGCGAAGCGTGTACCCGGCGTAGGAAGTGAAGAGATAGCTCGGTCGCCGCAGCATCACATCGGTCCACGCGTCGTTGAGCGCTTCGAGCACTTTGCCGGGCGCGTGGGAGGACTCCCCGAAATATGCGACGCAATGCTCGACACTGAACCCGACCGTGGCCAACCGCTTGACCTGGCTGCTCGTGGGGCCATAGCACCAGTGGTAATAGGCGGGGAACTTGCCGGATGCGCCGGAGCTTTGACGCCACGGCTCTAGCCGCAGGAGAATGCGCTCTGCGATCGTCTCGGGAAGGATCCGGTTGAGGACGTAGGGTGGCCACCAAAGGGTTGGAAAGAAGTGCATCGCGATTCCGCCGGGACGGAGAAGACGGCGAGTGTTGAGGTGGAACTGCCGCGCATCGGGAACATGCTCTGCGACCACCCTGCTGAAGACGAAGTCGTAATTACCGTCGTGTTCGGGAGTCTTGAACTCTGTAGAGCTGACGTCGCCGACGAGGGTTGCGTATCCCTGCGGCGCCTTTTGCAGCTCTGACTCGGAGATGTCCACAACCAGGCAATCGAGTCCGTTCTGACTGAGAAAGTCAAGCTCGACCGCAGGTCTCGCACCGCCTCCCAACTCGCATATCTTGCCGCCTCCCAGCCCTTCGAGTCGACGATGGAGTCGCCGCGTGAAGTCGACATGCGCCCAGTCGTCGGGTGCCACGGCGCAAGCTCTGCGCTCGATGTTCATGGCTGATGGCTCAAGGGTGGCTGATTGGACAGCGTGCAAGTCTCGGGGCGAAGTCCACAAAGTGATCGGTCGACCTGTCAGCTTGCGCGATTATAGCCTTGGCGGGTCACGCGTAGGGCCTCAGTGATGAGAGTGACCGGCCGTGGCTCACACGAGCCAACTCACACGAGCCAAGTGTGATGGGCGCCCCCGCAAATACGGCTTCGCTTCGTAGACTCGGGTACGCCTACGATTATGGTGGGCCGATGACCAACAGGCTCACAGCGACGCTACGCGAGGCTCCGGCGACGATTCCCGCCTTGGCCACACTCGCTCTGTTCATCGTCTGGTCGACCAGCCAGGCTGGCTATCCGGTGACCCACTGGGCGCCTGGCGCCCTCGTCGTTCTCGCCCTTCTCGGTATCGCTCTTTGGGCGATCGGCCTGCACGTGGGCGATATACCGCTCCCGGTGAAGATCGCGCTGGGCGCTCTGGCGGGCTACACGGCGCTCGGCTACCTGTCAATCCTGTGGGCGGGAGTGCCCGGTGATGCTTGGGAAGGAGCCAACCGGACGCTGCTCTACCTGCTCGTGTTTGCGCTGTTCGCCTGCTGGCGCCAGCAGGCGAACAGCGCGGCGCTGCTCCTTGTTACATGGACTCTCGCGATCATCGGGCTGGCCGTCTTCGTGGTGCTGCACCTCGATGGCGCAAGCAGCACGAGCCTGCAAAGCCTGCTCCCGGAAGCACGCCTTGTGTATCCGAGCGACTATGTAAATGCCAATGCCGCGCAGTGGATGATGGCGTTCTGGCCGGCGCTGCTGCTGACGCGTAGCGGACGTCTGCCATCGGTTCTGCGCGGGCTGCTCGCCGGGGGAGCGGTGCTGCTCGCGGAGCTCGCTCTGCTCAGCCTCAGCCGGGGAGCCCTGTATGCGACCCCGGTGATGCTCGTGCTCGTCTTCGCGCTGCTTCCGGGACGCGCACGCACCTTCGCCGTGCTCGTGCCGGTGATCGCTGGTATCGCCTTCGCCACGCCGGCGGTATTGCGTGTGAGCGACCACCTTCAGAAAGGCCAGGTCGTTCCCGCGACCCTGCACGCTGCGATCGCCACGGTCTTGGCGGCGTCCGTGGCTGTGGGCCTGCTGGTGGCGCTGGCAGCCTCGATTGAGAGCCGGCGCGTCTTCTCAGAGGCCTCGATTGGGCGGATGCGCAGGGGTGTGGGCGCCATCGCGATCGCCACGCTCGTGGCCGTGTTGGTGGGGGGGTGGGTTGCGGCGGGAGATCCAGTGGCACGCGTCCAGCACGCCTGGGACACGTTCAAGAGTCCACAAGGGTATGCCGCCAATGCCTCGGGCAACCGCCTCATCGGTGGGCTGGGGAGCCAGCGCTATGACGTCTACAGGGTTGCGCTGGACGAATTTCGCGCTCATCCCCTGATCGGGATCGGAGCGGATAACTTCGCGGAGCAGTACTTGGCCCACGGTCGTAGCGAAGTGACCCCCCACTATCCGCACAGCGTCGAGCTGCGCACACTGACCGAGACGGGTCTGGTCGGCGCGCTGCTGGCAATAGTTGGGCTGGGGGCCGCATTGGTGGCCGCTGTGCGCGCCCAGCGGAGTGCCGATCCGCTTGCGAGTGCTGTGGTGGCGGCGGCGCTCGCGGGCTTCGCCTACTGGATCGTGCATGGCTCGTTCGACTGGTTCTGGGAGTTCGCTGGCCTGGGCGCGCCGGCGTTTGCGATGCTGGGTCTGGCTTGCGCGCTCACACCGCGTGAACCTCAGAAACCTGG
>Ga0182024_10012913_pt1 | contig 16435 bp, 19 predicted proteins | sample P32metaG_FD_120480 | JGI IMG/M metagenome (GOLD analysis project Ga0182024, IMG submission 120480) | Permafrost microbial communities from Stordalen Mire, Sweden - P3-2 metaG (Illumina Assembly) | ecosystem: Environmental > Terrestrial > Soil > Wetlands > Permafrost | place: Sweden: Stordalen... | reverse complement strand
GGTCGCTACGGAACTCGGTGTGGCGAACGTGCTCGAGGGCAGTGTGCAGAAATCCGGTGGAAAGGTTCGCGTCAACGTGCAGTTGATCGACGCCAGCCGGGATACGCATCTGTGGGCGAGTATCTACGATCGAGACCTGAAAAACGTCTTCGCGGTCGAAAGCGAGATTTCCCAGAGCATCGTCGATGCGCTCAAAGCCAAGCTTTCGCCACGAGAGACGCGCGCGCTCGCCGCGCTGCCGACGCGTAATAGTGAGGCCTATGATGCCTTCCTCAAGGGCGAGTACGAGCTTGCTCAGGCGCGCAAAGCGCAGACCGGCGCGCACTATGACAGTGCGGACGACTACTACCGGCAAGCGTTGAAGTTGGATCCCGACTTTGCGCTGGCTGACGCGAAGTTGGCCGTCGCGCGCATGAATCGGCACTGGTTCATCAAGGCGCTGACGCCGGACGAACTCACGGAGGTCAAATCCGCAGCCAGCCGCGCGCTCGAACTGCGGCAGGATCAAGCCGAAGCACACGAGGCGCTGGGCCTGTTTCACTATTGGGGCTACCGCGACTACGAAAGCGCGCTCATCGAATTTAACAAGGCCCTGGCCTTGCAGCCGAACAATACTGAAGTGCGCGTCGACCGGGCTGCGATCTACCGCCGCAAAGGCGATTGGACTAATTCGCTGCAGGAGTTCGAGCGCGCCGCCGAACTGGCGCCGCGCGACGCGGGAATAGCTGCGGAATACGGAACGACCCTTGTTGCGATGCGTCGCTTCGCGGATGCGGACCGCGTGCTGACACACGCGCTTGCACTCGATCCAGCGGTCATGCAGGCCGTGCGATTTCTCGGTACCAATGCCGTCAACGGATATGGAGACATAAGCCGCGCACGCCGTATTTTAGACGCCGCGCCGCCAGGCCTGATGCCGCAGGCGGCGCATGTCACCGTCGATGTCGGCAATATCGACCAGCGCATCTACCTCGACGTCCTGGAACGCAGGTTTGCCGAGGCGCTGGAGGCGTGGAGAAAAATCCCAACGTCCGACGACAACGCCATTCGCCAGTTTTTCGGACAGATCACGGTGCGCATCATCGCCGGACAACGGCCGCAGGCGCAGACAGATTGCCTGAAGGTGCGTGAACTGTTGGAGCGCGAGCAAGTGCAAGATATCGACAAGCCAATGCGTGCCATGCAGCAGAGTTGGGTCGAGCTGTGCTTGGGCCACAGCGATGCGGCGATTCAGTTCGCGCAGCGCGCGAATGAATTGCTGCCATTAAGCAGGGACGCGTACTACGCGCCGCCCTATATCGCCGGCCTTGCGCAAATCAACGCCCAAACCGGGCATCCGGAAGAAGCGGTCGCGTCGCTCGAACAGTTGCTGTCCATACCGGCGGGCCAGACGGTCTCGATCGAACGGCTAAAGCTTGACCCCGTGTGGGATCCGCTGCGCAAAGATCCACGTTTCCAGAAGCTGCTCTCCGATGGAGACTCCGCTCGGATGGCCAGGCCATAAAATTTGATTGGTGGAAAGGGAGGGACTCGAACCCTCGACCCCGGCATTATGAGCCCAGTCGTTGGCTCAAGCTAATCTGTAAATTCAACAACTTGCCAAGGGGCGCCCGTTGCAGTTTGGCACGACGAAGCACAACTGAGCGTGACCGTTTCCCGCAGAATTCCCGCAGCGCTGCGAATCTCCCATGCCACCTCATCCTCAGTCAGGTTGGACACCAAGTTACCGAGAAGCGCTCTCCGCCGGTGATGTTGTATTCGCACTGATGCGGCTCGATCCGACTTGCCCGGTCCTAGCCCTCCTGACCGACGGTTGAGAAGTACCTGGCTAAGAACTCGGCGAAGAAATCGATCGATCGTGCAATGCATGCCGCAACACGACACGCCGACAGCTATCGGGGCCGAGTCTTCCTCCGGACACGGCCGCTCGACCTCACAGCGATGATGGACTCCAGTCGCGCGCCGGCGTGCGCGATAAGGCGGTCAGCCAATGGTACGAGAACCCGCTCGGACAGACCGTCGGTACGCGCCTGAGCATGCGCGGCGGAGACAACATCGGGTAGAACACGGGCCATTTCAGTCAGCATGCTAATGACCCGCTCCTCATTGAGAGCGCAGCTCCGGGCTAGGTTTTGCCAATCGGTCGGGGTCACGCGAGCGATGTCGTAGTGATCGCCGATCTTCATCGCGACACGTTGTGCGATCAGGTCCGGGTACGGAAGCTGACTGGACAAGTCATAGAGTGGGGCAAGCCGTACCTCATCGCCCGCGTCGATCAAAAATGAATAGTTCTTCGCATGCGCATCGGTTCCCCCGATCAGCCAATTGAACATGTTTGCTTTCAGGAACCGTTCAACGTCGGCCTCAGGGTCTGCGCTCACGCGTCTGATGAGTGTTGTGATCTGCGAAATGCCGGGTCCGCCGTCCTCTTGATACTTTCTTGTTGGCATCAGGCTCAGGGCTTGGCACACGTCCTCTTGATGAATGCGTCGTGGGAATTGGGTTCCCGGCGAGGGCGGTAGTCTGTCGAAGCGTTCGACCACGAAGTACGGCTGGTCGAGCATGAGCACGAACGACCGCGCTGCAGGCATCCCCAGCCGGGCTGCGATGTCTTGGCATAGGTGCTCGTTCTCGACCAGGCCATCAAAGCCCGGAATACAGGGTTTAATGATGTGAGTGGTTGGTGTACGGCCCCCAGGAACGCCCCATCGATTGGTCTGTCGGTCCCAGTAAAAGGCTGTCTTGGCCTGTGCACCGGGCAGACTCATCTTGCCGATATCCGCTGGTCGTCGTACGGCCGAGATGTCAACTCGCAATTGGCTTAGGCGCTCGCGGAGCTCATCGGTGCTGATCCACTCGATGGTGGGGTGTTGTTCCGATTGGATCTCCGCGAGCCGCTCTGAGGGGATAAACTGGGCGGCACCTGCAACGTCAGCACCGACATGTGCCAGGAGTTTGAAGGGATTGCCAGCTGAGACGTGATACTGCTGTGCCCAGCGCTGCAGAACGCCGGGATTCTCCGGCAGGAGGTTCCAGAGATTGGGCCAGACGGATTTGTGGGGATATGTGACGTCGGCGAGCGGCATGCTGACTGAGAGCGAGTAGCCTTGCGGTGACGTGCGCCAGGCGTCCTCGTAGGTCAGCGACAGCCGACCGTTCTTGTCGGCGTGGACCCTTCCAGCCAGTATGCCCTCGATGAGGACGAGTAGCTCGCTCACTTAGACTCAGGCCGCTGCAGTCGGTGAAAGACCTCATCGAGCCGTGACGGCTCGGGTTGACGATGATCTTTGGTGGACGATGGTTGGCCCTCTTCTCTGAGAGATGCCCGCAGACCGAGTGCGTCCAGGGTCTTCAAGATCAGGCCTAGCTCGGCTTTTGGGTTCCCGGACTCTATGCCTATAACCCACTTTCGCCCGACTCCCAGGCGTGCCGCGAGCGCACTTTGGGAGAGGCTTCTCTCCTTACGTTTAAGGCGGATGGCTCTTCCGAGCTGCTCTGGGTTTCGTATAGTGTCCTTCATTAGGGACAAACTACTCTATGTCCGTTATAGAGTACATGTTCTTTGAAAAGGACCTCACAGTGATGTCCCTCACGACGGACATCTCTCAGCGGCAAGCGGAAGTGCCTGATTTGATTATGGGCCCGCTGCCATAGGCACCACGAAGCACAACCGAGCACGACCGATCCCCGCAAAACTCCCGCAGGAATTAGGGTCAAGAATGGGCTCGCCGTCTGATGTGGAGTACGATGTGTATCAAGGTCCACATTGGATTCCACAGTGATGAAGACGATCCAGATGACCATCGATGAACGTCTCCTAAAGGTCGTCAATAAGATGACCCGCGCCCGAAAGACCACCCGGTCTGCATTCATTCGCGATGCGCTCGAGGCCGAGATCCGGCGACAGCGAATTCGCGAGGACGAAATCCGTCACGCTGAGGGCTACACGCGCAAGCCAGTCGCGTCCGGCGAATTCGACATCTGGCTCAGCGAACAGGACTGGGGTACATCGTGAATCGGGGTGACGTCTGCTGGTACACGTTTAAGACGCCCGAGAAGAAGCGGCCAGTCCTGATCCTCACGCGCGACTCTGCCATCGCCGTGCTGCACTCGGTCACCGTTGCACCCATTACCTCTACAATCCGTAGTATCCCCACGGAGGTCATCCTGACGGAAGCTGACGGGTTGCCAAATACCTGCGCAGCGAACTTCGACAATCTCCAGACCGTACCCAAGGGCAATCTCGGCGACCGCATTACCCGATTGACGACACGGAAGATGCGCGAAGCAGGCGCGGCGGTGTCATTCGCGCTCGGCTTCGACGACGAGTAAGTAGCCTCGCGATCTCGCGACTTTGACCGAAGGTTACAAAGTGCCGTTGCTGCGTAAGCGAAGAAGCACGTTCGACGGAGTAGCTGGACCAAGCCTTTGGTATCTTGGGTCAGACGCGCCAAAACCCGCGGGCTTTGCATGGAGCAACGCCGGAAACACTCGGGCTACCAGTGGGGTAACACTCTTGGTCGCAGTCGCGCAGCTTGCATCGCTGCGGCTCGCAGCTTGATCAAGCGGGCAATGAGACGCGCATACAAGTTGCTAGCGCTCATGACGCTCTATGGCGCCGCCAGTTTGCTTCATTTCGTGCACAACGCCGTCTACATCCAGGATTATCCCAATCTGCCAAAATGGATCACTCCATTAGGCGTGTATGCGTCATGGTGCGTAATTGCCGTGATTGGCGCATTGGGCTACTGGCTATATCTCAAGGTCTCGCGAGCATATGGGCTCATGGCAATCGCGATTTACGCGCTACTGGGCTTCGGTGGCCTGGACCACTATGTACTCGCTCCGATCGGAGCTCACTCCGTCGCAATGAACGCTACCATTATCGCGGAAGTGTCAGCGGCCTCTGCGTTATTAATCTTCATCGCCTATTTACTACCGACCAGTCGAAAGCGGATCGGACTCTCGTGAACAGCAAGTGCTGAAAAACTGCACAGGCGCGGTGAACTCCGGACGGTTACTGCGCGCCATCAGTTCGAGTGCGTAAACACTTTGCTGTTACGGATCTGTTATAAATTGCGTGGTTCCCAAATTCACACGCGGGCAAACCGTTGATTGTTTTAATGGAAAGGGAGGGACTCGACCCCTCGACCCCGGCATTATGAGAGCGTCAGATCGAAAAAATAGGTTGTAATTTCATTAACTTGCCGAGGGGCGTCCGTTGCAATTGGCACCACGAAGCACAACTGAGCACGACCGGGTCCCGCAAAAGTCCCGCGCCTCCGATTGGTCCGCCAATCTTTCCTATTTGCCGGAAAGGAAAGTTTGCGTCCTCTACATAGAACTTCCTCCTCTCCCAGATTTATCCTGGCGCGAACGCAAATCTCCCGCACACCACGGAGCCGAAGTTCGTGATCCGCGTCAACGGGCCCGAGGCCGTGGCCCGGCGTTGCACATCCGCAGCGTTGCGAGATTTGCGTCCGCCCATTCAGTTTACTTGTTCAATCCGCCAGCGCACTGCGGTCACGGCGGCCTCAAGACTGAGCCTCCCCACAATTTGCTCCAATATGCCGTCGGAGCGACGCTCGGCGGACGAAGACCACATTCACGACGGAGCCACTTTGCAGCTGCGCCGATGCGAGCAGCTGCCGGTTTATCCGTTGCACCGGCGGTCGCAGCAGCAGATTGATGGCGATTAGCGTCGATGCCGCGAGCGGCCGCGAACGACAGTGCGCCGCCTCCGGCCAAGACACCCATAACTAAGGAGCAACACAACGTTGTAGCCGTGTTGAGCCCCCGCACGCCGTCTTGAGAGACGCCAAAGCAAAGCGCAAGGAATCGCCGATTGGGACGATTCCGCCGCGCCGTCTGTTGATCCTCTAGCGTTGGAAAGCTCAACCGGCTTGACGATTTGTTTGTTGATCGACTCGTCGAGATTGTTCCAGTGCTTACACAGTACGTCAACGAGCTGATTCACGCGGTCGGATACACCATTGCCGGGAGTCTCGAGTCCTCTCGCGGGACACTCACCTACCCAGTCGCGAGAGATAATCCGCGACGGCGACAAAGTCCGGCTGTTCGAGGCGCTTCAGCAGAGCGACATGCTCGCGCGGAAAGTTTGGCCGTCGCCCTTCAATCGCGTCATGCATTTGGCGCTGCAAATACTCCAGGTGCTGTCCAGCGAGTCGCGGATAGCGCTTCAGGTTGTCGCCCTCGCCCGCCGGTCCATGACACGACGCACATAAGCGCGCATAGACATCTGCACCGTGGTCGAGTGACGCGCCGCGGCCTAAATCCAAGGTTCGTTTAGGCTCAAGATCGCTAATGAAGGCGGCCACATCCGCGATCTCCTGAGCGCCGCTCAAGTGATGCTGATCGCTGAATTGCTGCATGCGCTCGTCCCAGCGCTTGTCGTGTCGGTAGTCGACAAGCGCGCGAGCGATGACGCGAAAATGCTGGGCGGCAATGGCCGGGACGTTACCATCCGGCGTGCCGGCGCCGTCGGTCCCGTGACAGGCGGCACAAGTGTCAAACAGTTCCTCGCCGTGGACGATGTCCGGCTTAGCTCTCAGCACCTCCTCAAACTCCTGCTGAGAAATCGAGGCGCCGTGCGCCGCGAGCGGCAGGATTGCCACAATCACCCACCTTGCGAACTTCACTCTCCTGATTCCCATCTGGCGTCCTCCTTATCATCTGACACGCTACCGTTGTGCCCTGTCGCGGCGAATCCGGGCTTGCACTTAGCTGCTCTTGGCGCCTCAACGCATCATGTATGAGATCGTCTCTATACGCGCGAGCGCAATCCTTTGCCAGATCCGATCACGATCGCATCGAAACTATTATCGGCATTTGATTGCACTGCCATCATCTTCCGCCGCGCCGACTTCAGCAGAACTCGGCGATTGATCGACCGCCCTTTGACTCCCTCAGACACAGGTTATTCTACTTCGGCGGTGTCGTATCGCTCGGGGGGTGTCGGCGGCTTGGGCTCAGTCGCCGGCAACTTGAAGCCGTTGGCGACGAACGCCTTTCCAAACGGCGTCAGCCGCGCATCCCCGGTTGGGTATTGGTGGCACTGCGCACAGGGCACGCCCGTCGCCGCCGCGTATTTTTCGGTTGCTGCGGCAGTGCAGGGAATGATCAGCGACGTAAGGACGATGAGAAACGCCGCCGTCACGATCCTTGCGCCGGTGAGCGGCGTCTTTAAGCTCATAGTCATAGTCGCACTCCGCTAAGCGGGCATTCCAGTTCCGCCTCGATTTGCAGTTAGCTTGGTCATCGCAAGTCGGACGCGATCGGCGGTCATCGGCAATCTAAGGAGCCGGGCTCCCGTCGCGTCGAAGATGGCATTGGCAATCACCGCGCCGGTGGTAGTGATGGGCGGCTCTCCTCCGCCCTGCGGTGCCATGTCGTTGTTTTCGACGATCACCGTGTCGATGCGGGGCACCGTGGAGAAGCGCGGTATCTCATAAGTTCCGAAATTGTGGTCGAGTATGTCGCCGCCGAGGAAACGCAACTCCTCGGTCAATGTGTATCCGAGCCCCATGGTTACTCCCCCTTCCATTTGCATCTTCGCACCCTCGGGATTGACCACGATTCCCATGTCCTGAGCGCACACCACACGGATCACCTGCACCCGCCCGCTCCTCGGATCAACCTTGACCTCAGCCATCGTTGCGACATAGGTGCCCGCGTCAATGTTGCATGCCACCCCAAAGCCCCGTTTGCTCGGTGCGGCAACCCCCTGCCACCCAAAGCTATCGGCCGCTGCTTGCAGCACTCTGCGCATCCGCGGATCAGTTAGGTTGCGCAATCGGAAAGCCAGTGGGTCCGCGCCGATCGACGCTGCCATCATGTCGATCTGAGACTCGATGGCAAAGGCGTTCATGTTGGCGCCCGGTCCTCTCCATGGCCCAACGCCAAACGGATGTAGACTGACCTGGGCCACTGCCGGACCGTACGAAGCGCCGCCGAATGACTGAACGCGCGCGTTCGGGATGTTGTAGCAAGGCACTGCACCACGCTCACCTGCCGAGTAGATCATTGAGTCCCACAGCGAGACTCTTCCGTCGGAATCGATAGCCGACGCGAGCTTCACGACGGACGCCGGATCATAGGTATCGTTGAAGAACTCCTCCGCGCGAGTCCACGCGACTTGCACCGGTTTGCCGGTAATCTGTGCCAACCGCGCCGCTTCAATGGCTTGACCGTCGGCGCTCTTGCCACCAAAGCCACCACCGAGAAACGGCGCAATCACACGGACCTGCGCCGGATCCATTTGGAGAGTTGTGGCGATTCGATCCCGAGTAGGAAACGGCGTCTGCGTCGACGCCCAGACGGTTGCCTTGCCTTGCGTAATCTCGGCCACAGCGGCGTGCGGCTCAAGCGTCGCATGCGCGACATATCCTTTTTGGTAAGTCGCCTCGAAAAGGCGTCCGGCGCCGGCCCGCGCCGTCACGACATTGCCTCGATCTGCAAGAGTCTTTGGCGAACCCGCCTGTGCGACTAGGTGTGCATGGATGTTTTCCGGATCGAGCTTGAATGCAGCTGCCTGCCAGCTCGCCTTGATTCGCCCCGCGGCATCGTCGGCGATTTCCGGATCGGCGTGCAGTACGGCCACCAGACCACCCTCATTAACGACGGTGATACCCGAAACCCGGTCGACTGCGGACATATCGACCTTGAGTAAGGTCGCGCCATGAGTAGGTGGACGCAGCAGCCGCGCATACAACATGCCGGGAATCCGAATATCCGCCGCATACTTGGCAGACCCGGTGACCTTCTCGAGTGCGTCGAGACGCTCCGGTGAAGTCCCCATCACCTGAAACTCGGAAGCGCTCCGCAGAATCGCGTCGGTTTGCACCGTCCGGGCGATTTTTGCGCCCCCCGACAGCTCACCGTAGCTCACGCGGCGGGTCGACCGTCCGTTCACAGAGATAACGCCGTTCTTAACCGAGAGCTTGTCTGGCGAAACGCGAAACCTTTTGGCGGCCAATGCCACTAATTCAACCCGTGCCTGTGCGGCAGCGGCACGCAATGCAGGCCCGAACATCCGTATCGTCAAGGATCCAAATGTGCCCATGTCAGGGGGGCATCTGTCGGTGTCGCCGAGTACCATGTCGATCGCCTCAAGCGGCACCCCCAACTCCTCGGCAACCATTTGTGCCTGGGATGTCAGAACCCCTTGTCCCATCTCAATCTTGCCGGAAAACACCGTGACCCGGCCGTTCTTGCCAATCACGAGATAGGCATTGAAATCGCGCGGATAGAGGGCAGCTGGCGCCTGCGAGAAGCCCGCCTCCTGCCGGAGACAGACGAAGACCACCACACCGCCGCCAAGCAACTGAAAGAATCGGCGGCGGCTGATTGCTGGAACGCAACTCACGACAAAGTCTTCACCTGCTTAGAAGCAGATTGAATGGCCGCGACAATTCGCTGATGGGCGCCGCAACGACACAGGTTGTGGTCCATTGCGGCAATAATTGCATTACGCGACGGCTGCGATGTCTCGCGCAACAGCGCAGCCGCGGTAAGTATCATTCCGGAAGTGCAGTAACCGCATTGAAATGCGCCGTGATCTATAAACGCGCGCTGCAAAACGTGCGGTTGACCGTTTTGAGTAAGCCCCTCAATCGTGATCACTGCTTTGCCCGCAACGTCCTTGAGGCTGGTCACACAAGACCGAGTAGCTTTGCCATCGACGAGTACGGTGCATGCTCCACACGCCCCGACACCGCAGCCATACTTAGTACCAGTCAGAGAAAAGTCCGTGCGCAGCACCCATAAGAGAGTGCGGTCCTCATCGGTTCTCAAGCTCACGCGTCGATCGTTGAGATCAAAAACGAGGGAGCGCAACATAAAAAGGAGTTTACGGCTTGGTGCTCGTCAATCTATAGGTATTATCCGAGGACCTTCGGAGCGAGCTCGACATCAGCAGGGGGCTGCTTCAGCATGAGGTCAACCCGTATGCGCTCGTCGGGCCCGGAACGCTAGCTTATTCACTGACACGTCGTGGAGCGACTACCTGCCTATCGTCATCTAGTTTCTCTGCAGCTTGATATGCACCCCATCGCACTCAAAACTGCCCACGCATATGGCGGCATAAAACGATGCATCTTTTAGATCTGCCCCTCCAATTGCGCGTAATATCACAGATTCTTTAGCAGACAGGAACATTACCTGTTACTCCATAGGCCCGGATGCTGTGCTGTCCTCCGACCTCGTACGTACCGTGCTGGATTCCGTACCTGACGCGATGGTAATCATTGATGCGTCCGGCTCGATCGTGTTCACGAATCATCAAGTTGCGGAGCTCTTCGGGTACAAGGCGGACGAGCTTAGCGGCCAAAGCGTCGAAATCCTCCTCCCCGAACGCTGGCGAAGCGCCATATAGCGCATCGCCAGAGCTACGCACAACAATGTGCGTAACCGCCCGATGGGCAGCGGGCTGGATTTATTCGCCTTGCGCAAAGACGGCAGGGAGTTCCCGGTCGAAATCAGCTTAAGTCCGATGCCGAACAAAGGCGAGATATTGGTCATCGCCGCCATACGTGATGTCACCGATCGTCGCATGATACAAATGGAGCTTAAGGCAGCGCGCGAGGCCGCCGAGCGAACCAGCGGCGTGCCGCTGCAGATGCTGTGCGCTATCTAATCGGAGTCACCGGCGTCAGTAACCAAATCCTAATTAAGCCAAAGGTCTCCATGCGCGCAGTGAAATCAGACATTGAGGCGGCATTGATGCGAGGTGCTCTGCTTGATGCACAGAACATCTCGGTGAAAGTGCAAGGCGCCGATGTAACATTGAGCGGGAGTGTACATAGCTGGTCGGAGCGCGATTTGGCAAGGAATTCTGCCTGGGTAACACCTGGCGTACGAAACGTCATAGACAATTTACCGGTTTCGTACTAACAGGGTAAAGAAGTCAGAAACTTTTGGGTTCCGATTTTAGGAGTAGTGGAAATTGCCGGACGGGTGCTCATTCCCGTCCGGCGTACGTTGCGCGCATTCAATGGCCGGCGACGCAGCCTGCTGCAAGTTGCTTTTCGGGTACTTCGTCGCCGCAGCAACTTATGGGATTGGGGCGCTTTGGGCAGTTTCTATTTTGATCGTTGACCGGTTTTCGCATCGGCGCAAAGAATGCGCCGCGGAAGCGTGATATTAATCCGTACCGCCTTGTCACCGATCTGACTCAGATATCGACAATCGTCAGGTCCAATGGCGAAAGCCGCGATTGCGACGCAGTTGTTCGCTGGCAAATCGTCCCCACATTCATGGCAAGTCCTCCCAAGTTGCATCCCGAGCTGTAACCTAGGCGGGAAACGTGTGGGAGCGCATTCCGTATTTCTGCTCATGCGCTGCCGGCGATTTCTTCGGCTGGCTTGTATCCGTCGGATCTAGGCTAAAGAAGTACGCAGAAGTGCGCATGGCATGCGCGGCTATTCATAGCTAACGTGACAAAGGGGGATCCGGTGCCGCAGCTGGGGCATAACTGATCCTCAACGAGGTTTCTTCCAACTCATGGCGGTCTTACGGTGAGCGCACTCGTGGAGAGCTCGCAAATCATGCGCACCGACTTGTTCGAGCCGGTGCAACTAGGGGTTAGCCGTCTCGCAAACCGCATCGTCATGGCGCCGCTTACTCGAAGTCGAGCCTGCGCAGATGGCACCCCTACGCCATTGATGGCGAAGTACTATGCGCAGCGTGCGTCTGCGGGTTTGATCATCGCCGAGGGTACCAATATTTCCCCGCAAGCTCGGGGCTATGCGCTTACGCCCGGGATATACACCGACTCACAGGTCGCGGGATGGCAGCGTGTGACCGAAGCCGTTCATGTCAACGGAGGTCACACTCACCTTCAACTCTGGCACGTCGGCCGCATTTCTCACCCCTCGTTGCAGCCCGGTGGCGCGCTTCCTATAGCACCGTCCGCGATACGCCCCAAGGCAACAGCCTTTACCGAAGGCGGATTCCTGCCGTGCGTGACGCCACGTGCGCTCGAAGCAGCCGAAATTCCAGAGCTAGTCCAGGAGTACCGTCGCGCAGCCTGCAATGCGCTGGCGGCCGGCTTCGATGGCGTCGAAATCCACGCAGCCAACGGCTACCTGCTCGAGCAATTTCTGCGAGATAGCACCAATAAGCGCACGGACGCCTATGGCGGATCGCGACAAAATCGTGCGCGGTTGCTGCTCGAGGTCGTCGGTGGCGTCGTGAGCGCATGCGGGTCCAGGCGGGTAGGTATTCGCCTCTCCCCGGTAAGCCCCGTCAATGACGCCGATCTTGACAGCGATTCCGTGGCAACTTACGGCTATGTGATCGAGCAGCTCAACACCTTCAGGCTCGCTTACGTGCACGTAATCGAAGGCGTAACACAGGGCTCTCGCGAGTCGGCGCAAAGATTTGACTTCACGCTTCTGCGGCGACAATTCGACGGCATTTATATCGCCAACAACGGCTACGATCTGAAGCTTGCGCAACATGCGCGCCAGCACAATCTGGCAGACCTAATCGCTTTCGGCAGGCTCTACATTGCCAACCCTGATTTGGTTGAGCGCCTGCGCACAGGCGCACCATTGAACGTGCCTGATCGCGACACCTTTTTCGGCGGTGGCGCGCATGGATATACCGACTATCCCTTTATGCCTTCATGCGAGGCGCAAGCGCATGCATCGGATTCGGTCAATGACAGTAGAGGCGACGCATGACACGAAACGAGAAAGTTCTCGATCCGCCCACGAGCGCTGCGGCGCCCGCTGCGAGCAAAGTTTCGGCGGAGCTTTGCGGCGTAATGCACTTGCCGTCCCCGAACATGCAGGGAGGGAAGCCCCTGATGGAGTGTCTGACCGCAAGACGTTCGGTGCGTGCCTATTCTGCACGAGCGTTGCAGCCGCAGGTACTCTCGAACTTGTTGTGGGCAGCCTTTGGCGTCAATCGACCGGAAAGCGACGGTCGAACGGCGCCCTATTGGCGCCACGTCCTGGTGGTCGATATCTACGTGGCATCGGCCGATGGGGTATGGCTCTACGAACCGCAGTCCCACAGCTTGTCTCCCTGCCAGACCCGAGACCTTCGCGCGCAAACGGGACGCCAGGACTTCGTCGCAACCGCTCCGCTGAATCTGATTTACGTCGCGCACGGCGAGCGGATGAGCGATATCCCGGCGGAAGAGCGTCGCCTCTACGCCTCGGTGGACGCGACCTTCATCGGCCAAAACGTATATCTCTTTTGCGCCTCCGAGGGTCTTGGCACGGTTTTTCGCGGCGCGGTCGATTGCGAGAACCTGGCCCGCGCGCTCTGCCTCGGGCCCGGCCAGATGGTCACTTTTGCGCAGACGGTAGGATATCCTCAGAACTGAGGGGGCTGTTTATCCCAGTTGCAGGCACCGGTCGAGTCTGGCCGGGCCTCTCGCCATACCGAATGAATCGCCTGATGGCATCGAAGGTGGGGTGGATCACCGTCCTCACACGCCGAACGGGTAGGTATCGGGAAGATCCTGAAGCTCCTCCGTCTTTAGCGGCGTTACTGCGCTAGTCTCATCGAACCAGATGTATTCATCGAATTGGGACGGCAGGACGGCCTCGAAGTAATGACTTTGAAGCTCGGTTTCCGGTCGGTAGATGACGCCGATGGCTCGCTCGAGCCGCGATTGCATCAAACCCGCCCTTAAGGCAGGTGGCGCTAACTCTTGCAACGGCAGCAGAAACCGCGGATCGCCGGCTTCGTGGCATAGCCGCTCATAGCTGCCCGCCAAGGCTGGACGGACAGTCTTGACCTGCATCGGCTCATCCCAGTTTGAGGCTGCCGCCACCGTTCCGCTGTTCGTCCCAAAGCCTATCAAATAACTTACGTTCGGGAAGCCCTCGCGGCACAAATGGCCAATATTGTATTCATCGCGTATGGACATTTCTGTTGCTGCCGAATCGCCCACGTGCGAATTGTGTGCCCAGACTATCGCCTTGCTGTTGGGTCCATGAAAACTCAACAGGTTTTTCAACGTCTCAAACATGTGGCTATCGCGCAAATTCCACGAGGAGCGAGAGCCGTAGTACATAGTGCGATAGTAGCGCTCTGCATTTGCGACCAATCTTGCGTTCTGCAGCGCATCCAAGAACCGCTCGCCATCGCGCTCGGCATAGGCCCGACGCTTTTGCATGAGGTCCGCGAGCATGGAGACCACCTCATGCTCGCAGCTCTGGTACTTGCCAGTCAGCGCCGCGTGGCCATAGGTGGCAGGGTCCGCCTGCCACGGTGTCAGGCATCCATAGCGTTGGCGCGCAACTTGCGCGGTTCGGGGATCGACGGCGTCTAGGTACTCCAAGACAGAATGAATCGAGTTGTACAAGCTATAGAGGTCGAGGCCATGAAACGCTACCCGTTCCCCGGGTTCGACTTCGGCGTTGTGTGCTCGCAGCCAATCGACGAACTCGCGCACCTCCTGATTGCGCCACATCCACACCGGAAAGCGAGCGAATGCCGTCCATTCGGACGGTGGATACTCCCTATGCCGCACGTAGTGATCAATTCGCGCAGCGTCAGGCCAGTCGCCCTCAATAGCGACAAAGGAGAAGCCCTTGCGCTCGATCAGCATGCGCGAGATCTGCTCGCGCATGCTGTAAAACTCGGACGTTCCATGTGTCGCTTCGCCGAGCAAGACAATGCGCGCATCGCCGATCCGCCGCAGCATTGGCTCGAGGTCAACGGAAGCGATCGTCGTAAACTTCTCACTGGCTTTCGCTACCGCGTGCGCCAGCGTCCCGTCGAGCGCTCTGGAGGCGCGACGACCTTGCGCGGCCCACCCTTGTGCGCCCACCAAAGGAACGAAGCGCACATCTGCAAGATCCTCTGTCGTGTATTCGCGTTCGGATACGCGGATAACGCGCACCAGCTCTTGCACCCCCCGATCGGCTCCCACAGGAATAACGAGTCGACCTCCGATCTTAAGTTGCGCTTTTAGAGATTCGGGGATCTCGGGACCGCCGGCGGCAACCACGATCGCATCATACGGAGCGTGTTCGGGCCATCCCAGCGTTCCATCGCCATGCAAAACGTGCACATTGCTATAGCCGAGCCTGGCGAGCACTGCAGCGGATTTCTCCGCGAGCTGACCGATGCGCTCGATCGTGTAAACATCCTTGCAAATTTGCGACAAAACGCCGGCGGCATAACCAGAACCAGTACCGATCTCTAAGACCTTTTCGCCCCCTTTAAGCTCCAGCGCCTCCGTCATCATTGCGACGATATATGGCTGCGAGATTGTCTGCTCTTGGGCGATGGGAAGCGGCGTGTCCTCGTAAGCAAACTCCCAGAGCTCTTCTGGCAAAAAGCTCTCGCGCGGAACAACTCCCATCGCCCCGAGAACCAACGCTGAGCGCACGCCGCGGTGCGCTATGTGATCCTCCACCATGCGCATTCGACGAGCCGCAAAGTCGATCTCATTTGTCTTTCCGTCTGTCATGGGTCCGACGCGCTTATCTACCAATGGTATGTATGAACATTTCCTGACTCTCCCGACCGGCGCACGAGATCCAGGCCACGCTGACATCGCGGCCGTACTTGGCGCATGGATTCCGCATGGAATCTTGAGGGCAGAACTCCTAAAAAGCGCATGCGCGAACTGAGCCTATTGCCCCACTATCTGCTTTTTCCTCTCTTAGGTGTTTCAGGCATTTCGTGACTCGCCCACCGCTTCGCTTGCGCGATGCCAATCCGAATGAACCTCCCCTGGGCCAGCAACGCGTTCGCGACCTCGATCGCCTTCGCGCGCACCAGCGGCGAAAGTTTCCGCATCGACATAGCTCTGGTCCTAAGGCATGGCATGACACACCTCCGCAGCAACGCTAAGTCATTTAGAACAGGTTGAGCAATACGCGAAAATGCGGATGCCGCAAGCGCTACCTGAAATCTTCTGCGACGACGATCGTGGCGGAGCTCAGCGAGGTTGGCAACGCCCTGCGAAGGATGCCCAGGAAGTTTGCTTCGGCCATCACAATCAGCCGTTCAAAACCGCCGGCTCGCCATGCGTGCTCAAGCTGGGTGGCTATTTTTTGGGCGAAGATAGCCGCTTCGTGCTTTCGAGGGGACTCGCGACCGCCCGTGCCGTGACGTGCCGTGGCACCGCGACGACCGCCCGCAAGCCGGCCATAGTCGAACACGCGTCCAGGCCGGTCTGATTTGAAGTCGCGATCGTGTAAGCGCGCTAACGAGTCGCTGAGCTGCCCCATGATTTGCAGTTTATCGTCGATGTGCTGCACGTCGTAAAAGGTCGCCTCGGCCTGACTCGCAACGACAATTTGAATACGCATTCTTCTGCACCTGTGGCACTGGAGGTCGATACCTCGATTACCGGCACGCGCGTGAAGGCGGTGCTGCAGCGCTTGGCGGACACCCGTGGCTTGCCGCGATCGATTACGGTGGATCACGGCCCGGAGTTCGAAGG
>Ga0182024_10012912_pt1 | contig 16436 bp, 13 predicted proteins | sample P32metaG_FD_120480 | JGI IMG/M metagenome (GOLD analysis project Ga0182024, IMG submission 120480) | Permafrost microbial communities from Stordalen Mire, Sweden - P3-2 metaG (Illumina Assembly) | ecosystem: Environmental > Terrestrial > Soil > Wetlands > Permafrost | place: Sweden: Stordalen... | reverse complement strand
CCGCGCGCGCTTGCGAGCGAGGGCCAGCGCGAAGGCCCGGCTCGCGGCGTCATCAGGGCACCCAGGTATGCGCTCTTGGAAGCCGCCTCGTACGAGGACCGCCTTTTCAACGGTCATTGTGCGGTCCAGATCCGCGACAAGATTCGTGTCCCCGAGGCCAGGCAGTGCGGCATAACGCGGCCGCTCTCCTCGCCGCACCTGCTCCATCACCGCAGCTTCCAGGGCCTGGAGCGGGCAAACCTCGAGGAACGGACGTTCGGCGCACCTTCGGACCACGTCACAGCTCTGAGAGGTAACTACGAGGCCCGGCGCCGAGACAGCCACCGTCGTTAACCAGTCCGCAGACTCGGGCTGGCTTGCGGCGATCTCGGAGGCTTCTTCGGTGAGTGGCGCCGAGACGTCTGCTAGATGGACGAACGGGACCTCGCCGCCAATGAGCACGTCGCCCTGACGCCACTCACTTAGCTGCGCATCGATGGCATCGAGATGGGCCTCTGACAATCACCCATCCCTAAGGATTCAGCCGTCTTGAGCGCTGACGATCGACGCTCCCCGTCGATCGCCCAACCGAATCTTCGCGCAAGCTAAGCCGGACTTTTGGTGACATTGGCTGGGGCAGTAAGCCTTCCTGTCTCGATGCTTCGCGAGTGGGCTGCCCACCGCTCGACCTTGCGAGAGCCGTGTCGAGCCGACCCTCCCTAAGAAGGTCGTACAGGCTCACCCCGTTTTTCGGGCGTGCGAATAGGCTTGTGTTCGTTGCCTTCGGCGTGCCGCTTGCGAGGGCCAAGATGACGTCTCTGAGGCGCCGCAAGCGGTCCGCGTTGCGAGCACTGATGGCGTCACCAGCTCGCCAAGCCTGGAGGCTGCGACGGCTGACACCTATCAGCGGCGCCACCTGTTCAAGAGTAAGTTGCGAGTTTGCCTGAATCTCGCCCAGCAGAACCGCCGCTTCTGACGCCGTCGCCGCGGGCGTCATGAAGGACTCGTCGAAGATCAGCCGCAGCGGCGCGATCGATGTGGTGCGATCCCCGTTGAAGGCGTCCAGGGTCGCCCAGTTCACTATGCCGCAGCCGAGACGCGGGCTCCATCGCCAGTCATCGTGTCTGACCAAGACCACGGCGTAGAGGTCGCTGTGGAGATTCGCGGCCTCTATCTTCATGGGCATTCGGGTCCGGAAGAACTCCTCATAGTCACAGGACGCCGGCTCGGAAGTCGCGCAACCGAAGGCGTTTGTACCGAATGCGTGACTGCGCGCGCTTGCCCGCTCAACCAGCACCGATGTCACCGCGAAGCCCCGTAAAAGCTGAGAAAGTCGTCGTTCACGATATATCGGAAGATCGCATACGCGCGGTTGGCTAGAACATCAAACGCCCCATCAAGGGCATCGTGATCGAAGGTTCGTGTGCCGAGCGCGAAGACGTCGACATCGAGCACCCAGCTTCGGTCGGCGTGCGGAGTCATCAGATTAGGGTCGATCACGACGTTGGGCGGTAAGATTCCCCAACGCAGAAGCACGCTAGCATCTTCCGCGTCCAACAGGGCCTCGCTCACAGCATGGGTGACCTGACGGCGGGTCGATTCGCCCGTCATCCCAAGCATTTCGGAGCGGATCATCGTGTGTATATTCGCAAACCCGTCCCCAGTAATCTGATCCAGATATCGCAATCCAATGCGCTGAGCGATTTGCGGCTCGAACATCCGCTGCACAATTTCTAGTATCTCTGACCACCGCCGGAGAAAGTCAGCGCGGCTGCGGTAGGCCATGGCCTCTAGGGCAATGGCCGCCGGGGCCAGCGAGACTCTCCACTCACGCGATGCATCGGAGAATCGCCAAATGCTGTTTGCGTTTGGAGACTGTAGAATCGGCATGGCGGCCCCGAGATTGATACGCACCTCGGCGCCTGATTGTTCCTCGAATATTGGATAGGCGCGGCGGACCTCCTCCTGAAATTTCGTTGCCTCCTCTCTCATCCCAATCTTCAAGATTCCGGGAAGAACAACCTGAGCTAGGACCCTAACCAGCGGACTGTTGGACAGGGGAATCTCGGGCGGAGGCGGGCCGCCAAGAGGGGCGGCGAGGGTTTCGGGCATGGCGATCCTGGCGGTCTGATGTGAAGTATAGGGTGAAGTGGCAGGTGTGCAAGGCGGGTTAATGGCGAGGTGGCTGCGTTTGAGCGGTGCCCTGAGGATGCTGAGCGCGGCGTCCAGCGCGAGCAGGGCGCTCGCCACGTCGGGTTGAGCATTGCCTTGGTGACGAGATCGTTGATCTGCTGCGCCTGGTGTCACTCACGCGATGTCGACGGCACCGGTCGGGGCTATCGAGACAGGCGGGCTGCGAGCAACGTTTCCCATGGGCGCGGCCTACCTGGGAGTGAGTTCCAGGACCATCGCAAGGATTCGTCGAATCCGCTCGGCCGCATCCGCGACCAGCCTGGCCTGGACCAGATCCGCGCGGCCCGCTAGGGAGAGCACCGCCTCAAGGACCGCGGGCGAATGGCGCATCAACACGATCAGGTGCGCGCCGCTGGGTCCATTCTTCCCCTCGAACCAGTTCCGCACCGCGCGCTCGTTGGCGCCGACGAGCCTCGCCACCGTCTTCACGGCCGCCGGCGCTCCGCCAAAGTCCCGGTTGAGGCCCGCGCAGATCGAAAGGAGGTAGCTCGAACTGGCGCCCGGCAGGGCCGGAAAAGTTTTTCCGGATTCTGACCGAAAGATTCGGTCGTTCTCGGTAAAAGACATTCACCCACCTCTCCTGCGATGCTGCTTGCCGATTGGGCGCCCGGCTGAACGCAAGCCGGGTGAAGCCCTGCGCCGGGCAAGTGGAGTCCAGATGGTCGCAGAGATCTCCCCGAAGGACGGTGAACCGACGGAGATCCGCGCCGCGCAGTACGTGCGGATGTCCACGGAGCATCAGAAGTATTCGACCGAGAACCAGGCCGAGACCATCGCCCGCTACGCCAGCGCGCGGGGCATGAAGATCGTTCGGACCTACGCCGACGAGGGAAAGAGCGGGCTAAATCTCGACGGCCGCGATGCGCTTCAGAAGTTGCTCGGCGACGTCACCGGCGGTCTTGCCGACTATTCGGTGATCCTCGTCTACGACGTCAGTCGGTGGGGCAGGTTCCAGGACGCCGACCAGAGCGCCTATCACGAGTTCGTCTGCCGCAAGGCCGGCGTTGCCGTACACTACTGCGCCGAGCAGTTCGAGAACGACGGCAGCCTCAGCGCCACCATCATCAAGAGCATGAAGCGGGCGATGGCCGGCGAGTACAGCCGCGAGCTTTCGGCCAAGGTGTTCGCCGGCCAGTGCCGACTCATAACCTACGGTTTTCGCCAGGGCGGCCCGGCCGGTTTTGGTCTTCGCCGCGTGCTGGTCGACGAGCACAGGGTCCCCAAGGCGCAGCTCCTGGCGGGGGAGCAGAAGAGCCTGCAGACCGATCGGGTGGTGCTTCACCCCGGCCCACCGGAAGAGATCGAGACGGTGCGGAGAATGTATCGGCTGTTCACCCTGCAGGGCTTGCCGGAACGCGAGATCGCCCGGGCGCTCAACGACGAGGGAATTGTGACTGACCATGGCCGGCATTGGACGAGAGGCGCGGTCCACCAGGTCCTCACCAACGAGAAGTACATCGGCAACAACGTCTACAACCGTGTCTCCTTCAAGCTGAAGGCCAAGCGGGTCATCAACCCGCCCGATCAGTGGGTCCGCGCCGACGGCGCGTTCGAGGCGATCGTCGAGGCGGACTTCTTCGCCGCCGCCCAGCGGATCATCAACGACCGCTGCCGGCGCTTCACGGACGCGGAGATGCTGGAGCGGCTGACTCACCTCTTCGATCAGAAGGGCTGGCTCTCGGGCCTGGTCATCGACGAAGCCGACGACATGCCCTCGAGCTCCGTCTACCGGCGACGCTTCGGCAGCCTGGTGAGAGCCTACCAGCTCATCGGCTACTCGCCGTCGCGCGACTACCGGTACATCGAGATCAACCGCGCCCTGCGCGATATGCACCCGGGCGTCGTCGCCCACACTGTGGCTCAGATCCGGGGTCTCGGTGGCGAGGTGAGCCAGGATCCCCGGACCGATCTCCTCCACGTCAACCAGGAGTTCACCGCGTCGATCGTGATCGTCCGCGCCTTCCGCACGCCGATGGGACCGCTGCGCTGGAAGGTGAGGCTCGATACAGGCCTTCGCCCCGACATCAGCGTCGCGGTGCGGATGGACGCCGAGAACAGAGTGGCCCGCGATTACTACCTCCTGCCGTGGATCGATCTGGGCCAAGCGCCGCTGGTGAAGCTCGCCGAGGACAACGGCGTCTTCCTCGACGCCTACCGCTTCGAGACCCTCGATCCGCTCTTCTATCTGAGCCGTCGCCACTCCTTGAGGACCGCCGCATGAGCGAACCCATCCCCGAGATCAGCATGATCCCCGTGCACGCAATCAATGTGCTCAACCCCAGGGCGCGCAACAGGAAGGTCTTCAACGAGCTGGTGAACAGCATCGCCCATCTGGGACTGAAGAAGCCAATCACGGTGAGCCGTCGCGCCGGCACTGGGGTCTACGATCTCGTCTGCGGCCAGGGCCGGCTGGAGGCCTTCGTCGCCCTTGGCCAGAAGGAGATCCCCGCCGTGGTCGTCGAGGCGGAGGAAGAAGACTGCTTCGTCATGAGCCTGGTCGAGAATCTGGCCCGCCGCCAGCACACCTCGCTGGAGCTGGTCAGCGAGATCGGGGCCTTGAAACAGCGGGGATATTCGGTCGCCGAGATCGCCGCCAAGACCGACTTCAGCACCGAGTACATCTACGCCATCTGCTATCTCCTCGATAACGGCGAAGAGCGCCTGATCAACGCCGTCGAGCGCGGCGTCATCCCGCACTCCGTCGCTATGGAGATCGCCAAGGCCAAGGACGGCGATGTCCAGGAGGCGCTGGCCGAGGCATACGAGAAGAAGGCGCTCCCGGGCAACCAGATGCTGGCGATCCGCCGGATCGTCGAGATTCGCAACACCAGCGGCAAGGGCATGCACGGCCGAGGGTCCGGCGCGCCCCGCCATCGTCACCGCGCCACGGCCGACTTGCTCGTTCGGGCCTATCGCAAGGAGACTGATCGCCAGAAGGCCCTGGTGAAGAAGGCGACCCTGGCGCAGGGGCGGCTGCTCTTCATAGTCAACGCCCTTCGCCGGCTCCTCGCCGACGAACACTTCGTCACGTTGCTTCGGGCCGAGGCCATCTCGAGCATGCCGCTGCCGCTCGCCGAGCGGCTTGGCATGCCGGGGGCGCGGTGATGGCCCCGCCGGTCAAGATCGCCTTCGAACGGGAGATCGTGGTTCTGCCGCTCGGCATCATCCTCCCGCTCCACGGGGTGACCCCCGTGCAGAAGCGATCGGCCAAGTACGAGGTCATCGCCCAGTCGATGAGCGAGGTGGGAGTCATCGAACCCCTCGTCGTTTCACCCCTGCGCCAGGGCCAGCACCTTCTGCTCGACGGCCACCTGCGCCACGCGATCCTCTGCGACCAGGGCGCGAGCGAGGTGCGGTGCCTTATCGCCGACGACGACGAGGCGTTCACCTACAACAAGCGCATCAACCGCCTGGCGACGATCCAGGAGCACTACATGATCGTCCGGGCGCTCGAGCGGGGCGTCTCGCCCGAAAAGCTCGGGCGGGCCTTGAACCTCGACGTCAAGGGCATCATGCGCCGGCGCAGCCTCCTGGACGGCGTCTGTCCCGAGGTGATCGAACTGCTGCAGGACAAGACCGTCAACTCGCGGGTCTTCGAGATCCTGCGCAGGATGAAGCCCTTGCGCCAGATCGAGGTCGCCGAAATCATGGTCTCGGTGAGCAATTTCACCATGGCCTACGTCAAGGCTCTTCTGGGGGCGACGCGGCAGGCAGACCTGACCAATTCCGAGAAGCCAAAGAAGGTCGGCGGACTCACTCCCGAACAGATGGCGCGACTGGAGCGCGAGACGGCCTCCGTCAGTCAGGACTTCAAGGCGCTGGAGGAGAGCTACGGCGACGACGTGCTCAATCTGGTCGTCGCCTCGGGCTACGTCGCGCGCCTGATCGGCAATCCGGAAATCGAGAGATATGTGGAAGGGCGACATCCCGAGTTGCTGATCGAGCTGCGGGTCATCGTGAACGCAGTGTCGCTCGACCAGGGCGGGACGACGGCCCTAGCGGCCTGAGTGCGAAGCTCCAGCACACGAACAAGGTAGGGGACCGGGACCCTTCAAGCGCCGGGACCGTCGGAGAAGCCGCCGCGTGGGGCGGATCGAGGACGGTGGCGGGAATGGCGGCGAACCCGCTCACGGCCCGCTAGGCCGACCGTCATCGGATCGGCTGAGCGAGGCCCGACGCGTTCATCTTCGCGCGTTCGAACTGCCGTGGGTTGTCCTCCCGGCGGAGATCCCGCGTTCAGAACTTCTATCAGCGCGATAAGCTCTAGCCGGCACAGACCCCGCCCTTGTTCCGGACTGAGTACGGTTGGAGGTCAGCCACCTCGGCGAACACCAGGGCCCGCCTGTTCACAACTCCGGGCGTCCAGTCGACGAAGCGCCGCAGGAGAAGGGCGCGGAACTGCCGCCCCCCGAACTTCAGAGCCGCATCTTTCCACTGCCGGCCGGATTGCGGACGCTCGCACGCGCCGGGCCAGGGGGGGATCGAAAACCTGCAACCTCGATCGGCTAGACCGGCCGCCAGCAACAAATTCTTGGGCGCAGGTTTCAGGGGAACTTTTTTCCCCATGGGTTGACTTGGGCTCGACAGGGCGGGGGCCTAGCCGACGCCTTGCCCGCGGGTGGCGCGGCCAATGCGGTGGCAAGGGTGGGGACGACTGGGAACGGCGGGAACACCTCTCTCTATCTCATCAATATCTCCTTCTCTTTCAGAGGCATCCTTCCCGTTTCGCCGGCGCGGGCGGTTCCCTTTGCTTGCCGGCCTTCTGGGAACCTGCGGGAACTGCCGTGGCGATTGGCCGGGCGGCCCGAGTCAGATATCGCTCCGGTTGTGTCTGAGCCCTGCCAACCTGCAACCATCGAAGTCCGCCGCCTCGGCGAGCGCCCGTTCCTGCCGAAAACTCTGGTGGAGCCGGTGGTTGGCAGGCCGTTCGCCGAGCTTGCGGAGGCGGCGCTCTACGACGGTCGCCAGGCCGAGGAGGCGCGGCGGTTCGGCTACGTGGTGGTCGTCGAGGGCCTCGAGGATGTCGGCGACTGGTTCCGGCCCCAGATCACCCGCCGCCTCACCCTGGCTCCACAGGAGGACGGCGCCCAAGGTCCGCTGGTGATCGCCCTGGCCCTACTGGGAAGCGAGAGCCCGACGCTGACAGTGCGGCGCGATATCAGCGTCCACGCCTCGGACGCCCGAAGGGCGGCGGAGAACCGCTGGAATCCGGCCGAGCCGGAACTGCTCGAGGCCTACGCGCGCGCGCGCTTCGCCGGCTGCGACCTGCCCTCCCAGGACCTGCCGGTGATCTGGCGCGCCGGCGGCGGCTGGCGATACGCAGGCGCCGGCGAACTGCCGGGTCCCGGTGAGACGCTGACTTTCGGACCCTTAGGGCGCCCCCCGGCAAGAGAAATCGCCCGCCTTGCGCTCGACGAGGCGACCGCTTCGATGCTGAGCTGGGCGGCACGGGTGCTGAGCACGTGCCACGAGCTTCACCTCGGCAGGCGCCGGGGCGTCGACCAGGCAGCGCTCGACCTGGGCTGGCGCCTCGGCGACCTGGCCGCCGAAGGCGAACACCGGGCCCGTTTCTGGGCCCACATCTCGCGAACCAACCAGGACCGCTCGCGCAAGAGCGCCGGCGGCGAGGCGAGCGGGGCGCGGCTGGCGCGGGAGGCCGACATCGCCTGGCGAAAGACCGTACTCGCCTTCGCGCAAGGCAGGCGCTCGGAGGAGCCTTCGCTCAGCAAGGCGCGGCTCGTCAGGGAGATCCGCGAGCGCCTTCCGGACCTCCCCCTGCCCGAAGCGGACCGGCGCATCGAGGCTAGGCTCCTTGACTGGGAGCGCGCCGGCCTGCTCGGCCGCCCGTCCGCCGCCGACCCGAGCTAGCGCCCGTCGGACCAGGGCTAGCGGCCGCCGGACCGGCGCTAGCGGCCGCCGGACCAGGCCTAGCCCGTGGACTGGCTGGGGCCGGTTCGCCCCCCAATCATCCCCCGCGTCGGCCGAATCGACGGTCAAACGCGAGGAAATTCCATGTCAGAACTGCTCACCGTATCGGACGCCGCCCAGCGGCTGAAGGTCTCCGAGTCCTTTCTCAACAAGCTGCGGGTGACCGGCGGCTCGCCCAGGTTCCTGCGGCTCGGACGATCGATCCGCTACCGGCCCGAGGATCTCGACGCCTGGGCCGAGGCCGGCGCGGCGTCGGCCACGTCGGACTATCTTCCCAGGGCGAGCCACCGATGAGCGCGGGCGATGAGCGCGGCCGGCGGGTCGACTTCCGGCGGGTGGCCGAGATCGCCCTGCGCAACGCCGAGGTGGTCGCCAGTGGGCTTTGCCCGGATGGTCGCCGATCGGGGTCCGAGTGGGTGGCGCGCAATCCGCGGCGCCCTGAAGGCTCCCTTGGATCGTTCAAGATCAACCTTGCCACCGGCAGGTGGGCCGACTTCGCCCGGGAGGACAAAGGGGGCGACCTGGTGAGCCTGGCCGCTTACGTCGCCGCCGCCCCCCAGCGGGACGCCGCGATCCGCCTCGCCGAAAGCCTCGGCGTGGATCCCTATGAGTGAGGACCGGCGGCCTGAGGCTCCTCAGCTGCGAGTGGGATTGATCCGAGAGGAGCGCCCCGATGGCTGACGCCTTCGACCGCATCGCCCGGCCCGCTTCCGGAGCAGCGCCCCGCCGATCGGGCGGCGCCCCGCCACCGCTAAGCCTGTACGTCGCTCCGGTCCCCGAGGACGCGCCGCCGCCCCTCGCCAGCCACATCCGCCACGGCGCGCCCTCGGCGAAGTGGACCTATCGAGACCGCGAGGGCGGTGCGCTTTTTCATGTCGCCCGGTTCGATGCCGGCGATGGCTCCAAGGTCGTGCTGCCGCTCACCCTCTGGCGCGAAGCCGGAAAACTCCGATGGCAATGGAAGGCCGCTCGCGACCCTCGGCCGCTCTATGGACTTCACGATCTCGCGGTCAGGCCTCCCGCGCCGGTCCTGATCGTCGAGGGCGAGAAGACGGCCGACGCGGCCGCGATGCGGTTCCCCGACTATGTGGTCCTGACCTGGCCCGGGGGCTCGAAGGCGACCGGCAAGGTCGACTGGTCGCCTCTCGCCGGTCGCGACGCGGTCATCTGGCCGGATGCCGACGAAGCGGGCCGCAAGGCGGGGGAGGAGGTGGCGCGCCGAGCCACCTCGGCCGGGGCCCTCAAGGCGGCGATCGTCGATCTCCCCGGATTCCTCCCGCCAGGCTGGGACCTGGCCGATGACTGGCCCGAGGGATTCGGCCCAGCCGCGGCCGAAGCGGCGATCGCCGAGGCGCGTCGCCGCGCCCAGAGCGGCGGCGTCGAATGGCCCTGGGGCTTCCGGATGGAGCCCGACGGCCTCTGGTACGACCAGCCGACGCCCCAGGGCGTCTCACCCACTCGCCTCACCTCCCACTTCGAGGTCCTCGCCCTGGCGCGCGATCCCCAGGGTGGCGGATGGTCGGTGCTGGTCCGTTTCCTCGACCCTGACAACCGCGAGCACACCGTGGCGGTCTCCCGCGCCAGGCTCGCCAACGGCGCGGCCGAAGTCCGCGCCGAGCTGGCCGGCGAGGGCCTGGTGATCTCGCCCCAGCGCGGCAAGGCCGACAAGTTCGCCATCGCCCTGGCCGAAGTGAAGAGCGCCAGGCGTCTGACGCTCGTCGCCGCCACCGGCTGGTGCGGGAACCGCTTTGTGCTCCCCGGCCGCGTCATCGGGCCCATCGGCGGCGAGGAGGTGCGGTTCACCGGCGAGGCCCCGGCGCTCCACTACCGCCAAGCTGGCTCGCTAGAGCGATGGCGGTCGGGCGTGGCGGCCAAGGCCGAAGGCAACGCCCTGATGACCTTCGCCCTCTCGCTCGCCTTCCTCGGTCCGCTGCTCCGTCCGCTCGAGCTCGAGGGCGGCGGCGTCCACTTCCGTGGATCCTCGAGCTGCGGCAAGACCACCCTTGCTTATGCCGCCGGCTCGGTCTGGGGCGGCGGCGGCCCGCTCGGCTTCGGCCAGACCTGGCGCGCCACCGCCAACGCCCTGGAGATGGTCGCCTATGGCCACAACGACGGCCTGGCGGTGTTCGATGAGCTGGCCCTCGTGGCGCCCGAGGAGGCCGGCGCCGCCGCCTACAGCCTGGCTTCCGGCCAGTCCAAGGCCCGCTCCCGGGCAGACGGTTCTCTCAGGGCGAGGTCGGAGTGGCGGGTGGCGATCCTCTCTACTGGCGAGAATGGCCTGGCCGACCACATCCGCGCCGGCCGGCGCAACGATCGACCGATGGCCGGCCAGGAGCTGCGCCTCCTGGACATCGCCGCCGGTGCCGGCTCAGGCATGGGCGTCTGGCAGGAGCTGCACGGGGCGGTTGGGCCCGCGGAGCTCTCCGATTCGATCCGTTCGGCCTCCTGCGCCGACTACGGCCACGCGGGGCCGGCCTTCCTCGAGCGGCTGATCGCCGATCGGCCGGCGGCGATCATCAAGGCCAAGGCGACGCTGGCGCAGTTCATCGCCCGGGCGTCCCGAGCCGGCGACTCCGGCCAGGCGCAGCGGGCCGCGCTCAGGTTCGGAGCTGTCGCCGCCGCCGGTGAGCTCGCTGCAACCTTCGGCGTCACCCCCTGGCAGACCGGCTGGGCGCTTGGCGATGCGCTCTGGCTCTACCACCGCTGGGCCTCGGCCTTCGGCCGCGATACGCCGCACGAGCGATCCGAAATCATCCGGCTCCTCAGGGGCGCGATCGAGAGCCAGAGATCGGCTTTCTCGCCGATCGGGGATCGGGCGGATGGGGAGGATGGGGACAAGGAGGATCCTTCGCCGCTCGGGCGGGATGGTGAGGCGCGAAGCCTGGTTACGCTGGGGTTCCGGCAGGTGCGGGGGCCGGTGGTGACCTATCTGTTTCACCCGTCGGGCTGGCGGACAGTGCTCAAGGGGCACAATGCAGTCGAGGCGGCCAAGGCGGTTGAGGCCGCCGGCTTTCTCATCCGCGACGGCGACGGGCGGCTGCAGAAGACAGTCAGCATCCGAGGCGAGAAGCACAAGCTCTACGCTGTTTCTGGAGCGGTACTTCAGCACGACGTGGGGGACTGACGCCACACGAGGGGCTGATCGCTGATCGGCCGGCCGCTATCGCCGAGGCCAAGGCGTTTTGAAGGACGCCATCAGGCCCGTCGCCCAGGACGGTGACACCGGTCAGGCACAGCGCGCAGCGGTCCGCTTTGGCGCGGTGGCCGCCGCGCGGGCGAGCTGGCGATCGCTCTTGGCATCGTTCCTTGGCCTGTTGGCGACCGGTGAAATCGCCTCGCTCAATCAGCGTCAGGCCGCAAAGCGCTAGCTCCGTTTGTGTGCAAGGCGCTGAAGCCTCGCTAGGCTCAAGCCGCCGTGCCTTTCATCAGCGCATCAGATTGTCGTTCTTTGCCCGCGTTCGGCGCCGTTCTAGGGGTCGATGTGGGCTTTTCCGTCACTCGCCGATCGAGCGCAATCTGCCGCCTCGAGTGACGCGGCTGGGGCCGGCCCAGCATACGCCCGCCATCCATCGCCGCGCGATCCTCGAGGCCTTCCCCAGTTCATTCCTCGGCCTGATGATGGAGGACCCGAAGTCTTTACACACCCGGCGAGGCAATCGATCGGATGTCTATTACAAACACCTCGCGGGCACGGGTCAGCTTGACGCCCTGATCGATCGGTTTCTGCCCAACCGCAAGCTGGCCGTAGCGTTCCAGGCGGTCACAAATCACGATGATCGCGCAGCGCTCGTTTGCGCCCTAACCGCGCTATGCGTAGTGGGCGGAGAGTTCACGGCTGTCGGTGACAAAGAGGGCTGGATCATACTTCCGCCCAGGGCCCTGATTCAGGATTGGGCAGACTGGCTGGACGACTGGGTTGCGGCAGCCTGAGGGCGCGATCTAACGAATTTGTTTGAACGTCGTCTCGCGGTGAACGGCCAGTCGCACGCGATGGCTGGCGGTCAGATTCGCAATTCCCGCGGCTTTTGGGAAGCCGAGGGCCTCAGACGCCTGGGGCGAGAGGTGGGCGGACGCGATCGGCCGCCCGTCGTCGGCGAAGGTTACCAGGCCCTCGTCGAACGCCGCGTCCCACAGGGCCGACAGCAGAAGGCCGTTGCCGGCATCGAGCCGCTCGGCGTCGGTGGCGCAATCGGCCCAAGGGATGATGTGCGAGGCGCGCAAGAGCGCCGGGTCGGTGATGCCGGTCAGCGGACAGCGCCCCGACCAGTAGAGCATCAAGGCGTCGCGGAACTTCTCCTGTCCGATCCGCTGCACCACCCAGCGCTCCGCCTCGGTCGTACGCGGCAGGCCGGCGATCGCGGCCTCGAAGGCGACGAGGGGCGCCGGCGGCAGGCTCATCGCCAGCTTCCAGGCCCGGTCGACGGCATGCGTCAGGGCCTCGTCATCGGCGAGCAAGATAGTCGCTGCGCCCGGGCCCGCGGGGAGGTAAGTTGGAAACGTCGTGGCAAGATCCCCGGCGACGCCGGCGTCCGTGGCGGAAAGAGCGAACGGGCCATGAGGCGGGACGCCGGCAATCCACACTTCGCCCGGAGCGGTCGTCGAGGCGTAGCCCAGCCAAGGTCCCCGGGGCTCCCGTTCGACGCTGAAGCCTCGGTCCCAGGCAGCCTTTTGCGCCAGGGTGCGGACGACGAGGCCGGGAGGGTCTTGAAAATCCTGGTTCAACCCGAGGCCCTCAACGCCGGTTGGCGTCGCGCTTGAAAGAGTGCGTAGATATGTCGATCAGTCTCCGCGATCATCGCCGCTGATAAACAATATGGTGGGGCGCTCTACACCTTCAGAGATCCGGAAAGAGGGGCCGCCTTCAACGTAGCTTGCGGGCGCCTGCGGGCTCGCCTGCAACGCGAACTGCAAGTGCTGCCGATCACGGACACCTGCCGGAACTATCAAACTCTCGAATGTCCGATGGAGATTGCGCTCGATGTCGCGAGGCCGTGGAACGCCGCGGTGCGGCGCGCAAAGAAGCCTGGTGAGAGGGAAGAAGTATGGTTGAAGACGCTTCAATCGTTTGGCGTAGCTTGGCGCATGCGCCGTTGATCCTACTCTGAGGTGAGGCGCCAACTCTATGCCGATGTCTGTTGCGAACGCCAAGTTCGCGCCGTCGACGACTGGCTTCAATTTGCGAACTTGCGGATCTTCGACGACGGCTTGGTGGTTGTAAAAGGCGTAGAGCGGCACGACCGAAGGGCGCGGACTGGTCAAGGTCCAGTATTGATACTGGCCCGTGCCGGGGACCACATGGTCCAGATGATTATACCTGCGTATTTCCCACCGTATGGGCCGGCCTCCTTCCGTCGCGGGCGAGAGGCGCTTAGCCTGAATGCGCACTGTTAGACGCTCGCCCGTTCTTCGATCCCAGTAAACGAGGTCCAGATCCCCGCCCGTGCTGGGCTCGCGAGGATAGTCGATCTGCAACTCTGGGCGGTCCAGCATGATCAACGAAGCCGCAAGTAGATCGGTGAAAGTTGTTTCGCGAAAACGCCCTTGAACCAGGTTTTTCTCCTGCTCGAGCATCGTCGCCACGACGGACGGGAACCGATGCGCGATGTGGCAGAAAACCGTCACGTTCCGTGCGCCTGTGCGTCCCAGGCGGCCAATGTTAGGCGGGCGGTGCGGTAGTCGCCGAAGTGGGCGATGTCGTTCTTCTTGAGAACGCGGAAAGTCTCTGAGGGGTAGTCCCGCCCCATGACGTCGGAAGGATCGAGGACGTAACGGAGCTGGTCGCGGGTGAGGCCATAGGCGCGGGCGTACCAGGCGTCGAGTTCCGCTCGGAGTTGGGCGCGGCGAGCCTCGTTCCAGAGCAAAGGCGGCCCGTCGAACCCGAGATCTCGGGCAAAGGGGGCCATCGCGTGGCTGGTGTAGGTAAGCTCCAGGACGCGCGGGATGATGAATTCGAGGTCGGCGGGCATGTAGGCGGTCGGGGGAAGGACCGCGATTTGCCTCATCGTGAAATATTTGAACGATGTGCCGCCGAGCTTTTGGCGCGCGCAGAAATCACAAACCAAGGCATTAAGTGAACCGTAAAGCGCTGCAACGGATGCTACGGGGAGGTCCGACATCATGAGCAAGAACTTGTCTCCGCAAGCCGCGGTCGGGAAAAGCCCCGAGATCAACGTCCGTTCGTCCGTCGCCCTCGCGATGTCCCGCCAACCCATGAGCCAGCCGCGGGTCCACGCCTTGGCGGCGAGACGGCTCTCGACGTCGGCCCAAGGCACCCAATATCGGGGCGTGGGTTCGAATGCCGGATCCTCCTTCTCTGCGAGGGCCGAGTTGCGGCTGCCTTCGGTATCGGCGGCGGCGTTCGCGCCCGGCGCAAAGGTCGCCCACCGGTGGTCGAACTGATGGATCATCTTGGCTTCGTAGAGGGGGACGTATCGAATCGATCGTTCCCGAGAGACCCAGTTAGCTCCGTCGCGCGCGAATTCGGCATTAGTGAGTTGGGCGGCGGTTCGGAACAGCCCGCTGTCGCTGGTCATGTTGAATAGGCCCTGCCGGAACTCTATGCCCCAAGGGTTGGCCGCCAAGCCCCCGGACTCATCGATCAGCACCGGGACGCGCCCGTAGATGCCGGCTGTGAGCTCGGCGTCGGCACGGGCGCGGAAAACCGGCGCGGTGCGGGTGTTGGGATTGATGGCGGCGATCTGGGCCTGCGAAAGCGTGAAGCGGCGCTCAGGTTCGGGGATTTGACCCGGTGCTGTCAGGAAGAAGGCGAAGGCGGCGGCCGGGCAATCCGCGGCCAGAGTCAGAAGGCTGAATTTCATGCGACTGTCGATGGCCGGGAAGAGGCCGGCGCGGTTTTCGAAGTCGAACAGGCTGGCCAAGCGCTGCGTCTCGATCAGATGGGCGAAGAACGGTGCCGATGTGGCGTCGGTGGCGATGCCGGTGGGGACGATCACCCCTGCCCGGCCGCGAGCGCCGGAGAGGCGGGCGAAGGTCTCGGCGAATAATCCGTAGGTGTTGATCTTACCGCGAGCGGTAAGATCAAAGCGGCCGGACTCGCGGGCGAAGACATTGCTCGCGTCAAGAACGCGTTTGGCGGTCTGATAGTCAGCGAATACCTGCGGCGCCTCGGCTTCGAGGGCAGCGATGGCCCGCTTACGGGCCGCACCGGGCAGCTCGGCGATCTCCGGCATGCGCGCGGCGAAATACTCGTCCTCGCGGAGCTGCATCACCTCCCATGGCGGATTGCCGATGACCAGGTCGAATCCGGGGTCGGCGCCGGCCAGGACGGCGGGAAACTCTAGAGGCCAGTGGAAGACGCGGGCGAAGCGGGCGAGGCGATCGATCTCCAGCACAAGCGGCGCGGGTAGGAAGACTCCGCGCGCCGCCTCCCAGACGTGGCGGGTGGCGGGTACCAGCGCCGCGTCCAGCCCAGCCCGCTTGGGAGCTAGGAAGGCAGCGACCCAGGCGTCGGCCGCCAGGCGCAGGCCGGCTCGGGCGGGCGAGCCGGCGAGAGCGTTCTGCGCGCGCTGCTTGGCCTCGACCTGGGCGAGCGTGTCCTCCGGCATGGCCGCCATCCGGGTAGCCTCCTCGGCCAGCGAAAGAGTCCGCGTCGCTGCCGCAAGGATCGGGCGTTCGCGTTCGGCTTTATTGATCGTGCGCAAGGTCTTGGCCGCGACCCCGTCGTCGCCGGTCAGGTGCGCATATGCGGCGTCGGGGATGCCGCGATCGAGGGCGGCGAGGTCGTCGAGGCCGAGGAGGGCGTCGCCGCAGCGGATGTTGGCGTCTAGCAAGCCCAGCGGCTTGCCCGGCTCCAAGCTCTCGATCCAGAGCGCCACCTTGGTCAATTCCACCGCCATGGGATTGCGGTCGACGCCGTGAATGCACGCGGCCATGACCTCGCGCAGGGCATGCCGATAGTCGTCCGGCGCGGCCGATCCGCCGGTACGCTCCGCCGCCAGCCTCGCGGCGATGCGCCGGGCGGCCGCCAAGAGAAAGTGGCCCGAGCCGCAGGCGGGATCGACGACGCGCAGTGCGAGGAGGGAGCCGACTGGGTCCTCGGCGCCCGCCACGGTGGCGTCGAGCAGAGGCGTCAGGGCCGAATCGAGAAGGGCCTGCACGAGGCTGTCGGGCGTGTAGTAGCTGCCCGAGGTCTTGCGCGCGCTGCCCTTGGTTTCCGCGCCTTCGGTGGCGAAGGCGAAGACGGCGCCGCCACTCTCCAGGCGAGGAACGAGTTCTAGCAGGCCTTCATAGACCGAACCGAGCTCCTCAGACTCCATGTTCCGCCAGTCGACCGGAACCGGGCCCGACGGTTCGCGCAGCCAGGCGAGGCGATAGAT
>Ga0182024_10012911_pt1 | contig 16436 bp, 14 predicted proteins | sample P32metaG_FD_120480 | JGI IMG/M metagenome (GOLD analysis project Ga0182024, IMG submission 120480) | Permafrost microbial communities from Stordalen Mire, Sweden - P3-2 metaG (Illumina Assembly) | ecosystem: Environmental > Terrestrial > Soil > Wetlands > Permafrost | place: Sweden: Stordalen... | reverse complement strand
TCAGCGGGGGTGATACGACGTTCTCTTACATCGGAAATTGGACGCAAGACGGTGATCGGTTCAAGGCCACCATATCTGCCAAGCGAATGGCGCCTGGCCCGCCCGGCGTGTTTGGAATGGATGCAATCGATATAATCGTGGCGGGCCACTCCGATGGCGGAGGGTCCGCCTCATGTACTGGCTTTGCAAAGCAAGCGCCGGGTTTGAAATTGGAGGTCACGCTTATCCGCATGCGCGACGAAGAAGGACCGATCGAGTTTCGAGAGCGCGGCGCGTACTGGCGGCGGATTAAATGACCCCTGAACAGTTCAAACAGCTAAAAGTTGGCACCCGCGTCACCTTTAATGGTGATCGATCGGATCGTGGCACGGTCACAGCGACTCAAGCGCGATACGTGACCATACAATGGGACGATGGACATGAAAGCTTTTCCGGCCATAGGGAAATGAAGCGGATCGAGTTACTGGCTGCGAAGCGGTGACCGGCGACCAATCCAGACACCTCAAAGTCGGCGACCGTGTTGGTCGGGAAGTGAGCACGACCGACCTTGGTACTGTTGTTGGATTATCTTGGAGTGGAGTTACTATTGACTGGGACGACTGGCACACGACTTCGATAGCGCACAACGACAAGGCTCAGGTCGAGCGGGTTCCCATTAAAATAATGTGATGGCAGCGATCCTGCGGCTACAGTAAAGTGAACGCGGGCTAAGTAACGTGGCGTGGGGCGAGTGATGGACAGAGTACAGCACTATACGGACATGGAATCCCGATACCGCAAGCGAGCAGTTGAAGAACCGGCTAGGCGTCAAAAGCACATAGCCGACGCCGATGCCTGGAGACGTTTGGCCGATATGGCTCACTTAATTTCCGTGAAGCATGGCGAAATGCGAGATTGGATCGCGGCATTCGATCGAAAATAAACGGTCAACACGTGTTCACGGGACGTTTCAAGAAACGAGGGAAAGTTCTTTCCTAAAAAGGGATAGGACTTTCCACTTTGTGAGAACATAGGCGGTACCGCAGCGGTGAATGGCGTTACTGATCCCGCTTTAATTTCTGCTTTCCCCCATGTGTCTCTTTCCGAGAAGCGTCAAAAACGCGCTCGACATGTCGGTTCAGCGCTCGCATCACTCCGATTCGCGCGAACATTGTTGGCCCCTTGTGCTTCACAATGAGAAGTAATGCTTCCATAGCGGCCTGCCATTTATCGGTGGTGTGGTCCGCCTTGGGCAACTTGGTGATGCAGAGCGCCGCGTCGCGGAGCGTTACGAGAGGTTTGCCCTAATACTCCGCAGCCAGCATGAGCGTGATTACGCGCTCGGTGACGACGGCATCGGCAGGATCAGGCGAGTGGAAGTTCAGGTCCTTGTCGTAATAATCGATTTTGAACATCACGGGTGTGCCGTCAAATTCGAACGCGCCAAAGTCATGCTCGCCGTGAGGGTCGTTGGCGGTGCAGAAGTCGTCAAAGGTGGCGATGGTCCCAATGAGCCGGTTAACGGCCTCTGATCCCAGCGCGGCGATGCCGGGTGTCATGACGGCACCGCCGCCAAGAAGGTGTTGTCGCAGTTCGTCGTTGAGCATGCGTATCCGATCCGTGTCTGAGGACATGGTTGTCTCCGTTTGTAATGATGTGAGGTTGGTGGGGGCTGGCGAAGGCGCAGCCGATGGGGAGTAGTCGGTTTGAAAGGGCCCGGGCCGTGGTCCGGACCCTGCTGTTGGCCTTGCAAGGCTGTTTACGCGGGCCTTGGATTGATCAGCGCAATCGTTGAAATATGCCGTTGGTAGATCGGTTCCTTCGGAAAGTCTCTACAGCGCAAGGTCAGAATCTCGCCGTCGCGGGTGAGTACAATGGCTTCCCACCAGCCATCGCCTGGACCGGCACCGATGAGAACCATATTGCCGACCGCAATCGATTCCCAGTTCTGCGGCAGGCCCGATGCCAGCGGCGGCAGGATAGCTGCGCCGACATCGGTCGATGGTGCGACCCCGGTGCTTCCCTCCTGGGCCCCCGTGGCCGCACCGGTTCGTTCGGCCGGAGAACGGTCCGCCTCCTCACTTATGGCAACTGCAGCCAGAAGCTTGTCGTAGAGGTCACGCTTGATGTTCGGAATGAAGGCCTTGCCTCGGGCGTAGATCCGGCCGACCGGCAGCTTCATACCGAGAGTAACAACCTCGTCTGAGCCAGGTTGATAAACCGCGAGGTTCATGGCTCTGACGACCGGGGAGACCGTGTCCATCTCGCTCGCCGGGAAACGGGCACCCTTGGGCTTGCCGGTCTCGTCGAGACCGAGCACGAACAGTTGGGCATTCTGACTATCACTGGCTTTGTCGGATTTCTTGGTCATTGCAGCCTCCCTGAAAAGCAGAAGGGGGCCGATGGGCCCCCTTTTTGCGACGGATAGGTAGTGTGGTTTCGAGCCCGAGGATCGGGCGGTCTATACCTAGTCATGGAAGTATATTCTCCGTTTAAGCATCCAAGCCGCACCATGCGAGCTTGCAATTACAGTGTATTCAACGAATCAGTGATTTTCAAGCAAAAACAGTACTTATAAACACGTAATACTACTATGATTTCAATGGCTTATGCCTGCATTTACTGAACAATTGGCAATAGCTGTTTTGGCATGCTTTTCGATCATCGATGCGGTTGCCATTGCAGATGTTCGAGCCGTCGGCCGCGCAAAAGCGCCAAATCGCGTGTTGCACGAACCGCGGAAACACCTTCGGATATCCCGCGTTAAAGGCGCTGGCGTCGATCTGGGAGGCGGCCGCCCGAATGATCTCGGCACAGCCGCCTCGGCCATAGCAGCCCAGGCCATAGCTGTGTGACGCGCCGCAATCGTCGAGAATGCCAGTGCGGTGCAAAAAGTTATGGATCAGCGTATCGACGGCAATCATGGCTTTGCCGGTCTCGAACCAATGGGGCCGACCGTCTGAGGCACCAATCAGCAGGCCTGACAGGGTCATGGCGAGGATCTTGTCGGAGACGCCATAGATGTTGCGCAGCGGACCGATCAACCGCTCCTGGCGGTCGCCAGCCTGATCCACATTAGCCGAGATCAAACCCGAAGCAGGGGCATTCAGGCGGTCGTCGATCCAGCCGACCAGGTCACCTTTGGCAACGTCGCGGACAAAGAGAAAAAAGCTGTAGGCGGTCTGGTTGAGGCGGCCGTTGCGCAATCGATGGCGAGGCACCGGACAGCTGGCTATGTGTTCGGGTTCGGAGCAGGTGAAACTGACCTTCTCATACCGGCAACCGTCAAAGTGCCAATGGCTCTGGAGCAGCGGACAGGGTGCAGGATTCTTGAGGCTCGCCGCGATTTCCGACCAGGACGCGCTGCCATGCTGGCGGATATAATTGCGTGCCACCTGATCCGAGATGCCTTGATAGCTGAAGGCTGTCAGAAGCCAGTCGAAAATCTTGGGCGTGTTACGATTACCGACGGCATCGAGGATGCCGGCTTCCTGTACATCGGTTCGGAGGTCATCAAGAAACGTCAGAGAGCCCGCCAGGCCACAGACCCTTCTGATCAGATCAATCACGCGACTATATGGCTCGGGAACAATGTCGGCGGGCCCAGTCAGACCTGTGGCGGGTTTTCGCGTCAGCTTCCGGGCTGGGGCCGATTTCAGATCAGAGATACCAACCTCCGCTGGGCGTCACTGTCGCCATCGATGTAACGTTGCGTGGTCTGGATCGACCGGTGACCGGCAAGCAATTGAACATCGCGTAGAGAGCCGCCTGCTTTGTGCACGGCGCGCGCGGCGCGCGTAATGAACGTGCGGCGGCCTGAGTGCGATGAACAGCCCTCAAGCCCGAGCGCTCCGTAGGTACGATTGAACCAGACCACGATGCTCATCGGCGTCATGGCGCCGCCCCGCTCGGAGCGGATTATCGGGCCCTGACCATTGCAGAGCTTGCGTGCCTCGATCAGAGCCACTCGCAGTTCGGCATGGAGCGGGATTGATCGGCCACCACGCTTTTTTGCGATCTTGTCCTGCAGCTCTATCGCGAAGCCAACCTCGCCACTAGGAGCGAGAAGCATGCCCCAGGTCAGTTTAGCGATTTCGGCGGCCCGTAGGCCAGCCTTCACCGAGAGTAAAACGACAAGACGGTTGCGGAGTGGATGCCGAGAGCGTTCGGCGAAAAACAAGAGGTCGTCGATGTGATCGGTCGATAGGGTTTTCGCTTGCTTGCCGGCCATGTCGCTCAAATCGATTGCGACACGATTCTAGATCAACTGAGTCTGCACGCAATGGATTTTTTGCGCATCGCAGACTGATAAGGTTTTCAGAAATTCCTTATCAGTTTTCGGCTGGCGAGCTGCCGAAAGGCGCGTCTCACATGAACGAAACTAGTTCGGTTCTTCCGCCGGAAATCAACCCTGTAAATGAAGTCGTGATCGCGATCCGCAGTCACTTGCAAACTTACAGGTGAGAAGAACGTCGATCACGTTGTCGTTTTTCAATCTTGTAAATCGTGAGGGATGCAGCGCGCTGCTGCGTCTTGATGAAAACGAGAAGGAGTGCGAACGATGAAGAAGAGATTGGTGACGGTAGACTTTGACGAGGGGAGCTCTCGCATATCGAATGGCGAGTGGTTCACTGGAACTACAATAGCTTCGAACGTGTCGATGGCATTGACGTGATCGGCCAGCGCTGCCAAATCATGGGTCGCGATCACGTGGCTGTCCTATCGCCTTGGCTGGTTAGCGTCGCACTTGATGCGACTGCTGGATGGGTCGCGCGGCATGCTGGTGGTACTTCGTGTCGTCGCCGAAACCTGAGTCGTCGATCGGGGGCGGCGATAACTGACTATCTTTTGTTAGAAATCTATCCAGCCGCCAAATGATAAGCTTTCTCTCAAAACCTTATCATTCCTGCAGGAGAGTGAGAAAGCTGCTCGCCGTGTCCAGCTGCTGGGGCAGCGTAAAGATGTTGCTACCGCGGCAAAGGGGGCGCAGGAATTCGAAAAAGTGACGAAGGCTTGCAGAGACGCACAGATCGAGCTCGTCCGGTGCAGCGGCCGGCATGATTCGGCGTGCACCGCGCTGGATGATGCAAGGCGAGCCTTCCAAGACGCAGAAGCGGGGCTGTCCAGGGCCCAAGCGCTTCACCTTGCAACCAAGCTGGTCCCTGGCGATCCATGCCCTGTGTGCGGTTCGCAAGAACATCCCAGCCCGGCTACCGGGTCTCCGAAATATCAAGGACTCGATAGTGACTTCCGGACAACGAAGCTGGCCTCGCAGACGGCGCAGGCACAAGAGCAGCAGGCCAAGTCGACCCTCGTTGCGGCGCAGACGACGGTCCAGATGCATGAACAGGCGCTGGCCAGCATGGAGCCGCCGCGCCAAACGGCTGCAGATTACCGAACCAGAATGGCCGGGATCGACAAGGAGATTGACGCACTCGGTCCGGAGGTCGATCCATCGGTCATTCTGGTCGAGCTGGATGGATTGGCAGGCAAACTGGCGGACGCCGAACGTCTGCGCGAGCAGACGCAGACCGCTCTGTATGAGGCGCAACGCGAAGATGCTGCCGCGAAGGCAAGGCTGGACCAGGCGCTATCGTCCATCCCGGTCGAACTGCGCCAGCGCGAGGCGCTCGAGCGGAATCTGGCTGACACGAGGCTTCGCTACGCGAAGCGCCTGAGAGCGATCGAAATCGCAAAGCGGACGAAGGACGAGACCGCCAATGCGGCGCTGGCTGCCAAGCATGATTTCATGGCCGCAATCGATGCGCACCAGAATGCCATCAGTCGACGCGAAACGGCTCGTGCCCTTCTTCAGCAGCGGCTCGTGGAAAGGAATCTGTCCGAAGCAGATTATCAATCGTTCAAGCGCTTCATTCCGTCGATCGAAACCGACAAGGTGGCCATCGACGCCTTCAAGCGTAGCCTCAATCTTGCACACGACGGGTTTGCGGCGGCGTTGAAAGCCGTCGAAGGTCTCGCTCGTCCCGATCTCACGATGCTCACCGCGGCTTTCACCGACGCGCAACACCTTGCGACCACGGCGCTGGAACAGCGTGTCAAAACCGAAAATTATCTGGAAAATCTGGAAACACTCCGGCGTACCATCGAGCAAGAACAGAAGTGTCTAGAGGCGCTCGAACTGAAGAGCGAGCCGCTGCGGGAGCTTGCGGGCCTGTGTACCGGCGGCAACACGTCCAAGCTCGAGTTGGAGACCTTTGCTATCGCGGCGATGTTCGATCGGGTGCTGGATGCGGCCAACCGGCGGCTGCGGCCGATGACGAAGGACCGTTACCGGCTGCAGCGGGATGAAGGCGGCAGCGGAAAGTCCTTTCGTGGCTTGGGTATCAGCGTCTTCGATATGGAGACCGGCAAGGCCCGCCTGTCGTCGACCCTGTCGGGCGGCGAAACCTTCATCGCCGCATTGGCGCTGGCGCTTGGCCTGTCCGACGTCGTCGAATCCGTCAGCGGCAAGGTTCACCTGGATACGATCTTCATCGACGAGGGATTTGGAAGCCTGGATACCGACGACGAAGCCGGGACGCTTGAACAGGTGCTGCAGGTGCTGACGCAGCTGGTGAGTCCGAGCCGAGCCATCGGCATCATTTCGCATGTGAAGGCTGTGCAGGAGCGGATACCGAACGGCTTCTACGTGCACAAGGACGTGGCCGGGAGCCGCATCGAGGCGCGTGGTGTGATCTGAGAGGTAGTCGCAAACGGAGCCAGTTTGCCAACTGATAAGGAAATTACACAAATGGAGTCAGTTCGCTGACTGATAAGGTTTGACATGAAACCTTATCAGTGTGTTCGCCGACCCGGCAGTTGGCTGAAGGCCGTATTTTGTCCTATCCGGCTAGAAATCCGCCATCCACGGTGACGACCGTCCCGGTGGCATAGGTCGACGCCGGCATGCACAGGAATGCCACCGCGCCGGCGACATCGTCTGGTTGGCCCCAGCGCTTGAACGCGGTGCGATCGGCGATGCGGGTGTAGTGCGCTTCGTCCTGTCGTCCCGCCTCATTGATAGTGGTTTCAATATAGCCGGGCGCGACGGCGTTGACCCTGATGCCCTCGGGTGCCCAGGCAAGCGCCAGGGCCTTGGTCAGCATCACGACGCCGCCCTTGCTGGCGCAATAGGCAGGGATGCGTGGCAAGGCCAGCGTCGCATTCATCGAGGCGATGTTGACGATTGATCCTTTGGTCTGCGCCAGGGCGCTCCGGAACGCCGTGCAGGTGCGGAATGTGCCGGTCAGATTGACGTCGATCACCTTCATGAAGGTAGCAATCTCGTATTCCTTGTCTCGCGCCAGGATGCCCGCGCAATTGACCAGCGCATCGACGCGCTGATGGCCCCTTGCGAAAGCATCGACCGCCTCGTCATTCGTGACATCGAGCGGGTGGACCGCCAGCCGCTCGCGTGGGCGAAGGTGTGAGTGCAAAATCGCAGCATCGTCGATGCCGGTGGCGGTGACGGAGGCGCCCAAATCGCAGAACAGGTTCGAGATCGCGGCGCCGATGTCGCCGGCGCCGCCGATGACGGTGGCATGAAAACTGGAAGGCAGGGAAAATCGAGAGGCCATTGGGGTATCGTTCCTGGCAGGTGTTGCGTCAGCCGCGCGGCGGGGCGGTCGATTCCCGGACGATCAGGGAATGGTCAACCTCGTGATGCATAATGGTCTGTTCGCCGGCGAGCTGCCGGACCAGATATTCCCCGGCGCGCTGCCACGTTGCGCCGGTCGGAACCTGGATGGTGGTGAGGCTCGGCCGCAAGTGGCGGCTCCAGTCGAGGTCGTCGAAGCCAACCACCGACAGATCGCGTGGAATCAAATAGCCGCTGCGCTCGGCTTCCAGCAGCACGCCGTAGGCGATCACGTCATTGCCGCAGACCAGCGCGGTTGGCCGTTCGGGCAAGCTCAGCAGATATCGGGCCCCTTCGCGCGCGTCGTCAAGCGTGTAGGGCACCTCGATATACCATTGCGGCGGTAATTCGATTCCGTTCTCGGACAGCGCGCGGCGAAAACCGTCGACGCGCGCACTGGCGCGGTCATTATTCCGCTGCAGGGCCGAGACAATCCCGATCCTGCGGTGGCCAAGTTCGATGACGTGCATCGCCGCCCGATGAGCCGCCGCTTCGTTGTTGGTTCCGACGCATGGGTAGGGGCGATCCGGCCGATAGACCCCGACATTGATGAAGGGAATGGCGTTGTCGGCGAGCATCTTGCGCAACGCATCGTGATGAGAGTCGCCGCGCAGCACCAGACCGTCTATGCCGCGGCTGATGAGGTTACGGGCCTGGTCCAGCTCGGCGTCGAGATCGTAGCCGCTGGTGGTCAGCAGCAGCATATAGCCGACGGACGACAGATATTTCTGCAGCGCGGCGATGCCTCGCGCGAACATTGTGTTGTCAATGGTCGGGATGATCGCGCCTAACGTCCGGGTGCGGCGCGAAGATAATGCGCGCGCGGAGGCAAGCGGAATGTAACCGACCGACTGCACCGCCTCGGCGATACGGGCGCGCAGTTCGGCGCTAACCGAAGTCGGGCTGTTGAGCGCGCGCGACACCGACGCCGTCGAGACGCCGGCGCGCGCTGCGACGGCGCGGATCCCCTGTTTCAGCGACCTTCTGGATGATGGCTCCATAACAGCGCCCAAATCCGATGTAACGTTACAGGGCACGATGCAGACAAATTGGATGCCTGTCTAGGCACATAGCGCCTAAAATCTTGGGCTATTTTCTAAGTGGGCGCTGCTTGACAGCGCGGCTTCGGGGCGTAGTTTGAAACCGGTTACAATTCGATCTGGCCAAACCAGACGCTAGAACCCAAGGGAGAGGCGCATGTCAAAAACCTCATACGCGACGCGGGCCGCGATTACATTCGTGGCGCTGGGCGCTGTGACGACGGCGACGCATGCCGCCGATTTTGACTGGAAGAAATTCCAGGGCAAAACCGTCACCTTTCTCGCGAACAACAATCCGGTGTCGCAGGCGCTACTAACCTACAAGGGCGATTTTGAAAAGCTGACCGGCATTACGCTCAAGGTCGATGGCTACCAGGAACAGCAGATGCGCCAGCGACTGGTCACCGTCATGAATGCGCGCAGTGACGAGGTCGACGTGTTCATGTCATTGCCGTCGCGCGAGGGCGAGCAGTTCGCCGCGGCAGGCTGGTATGCCGATCTCTCCGCGTTTTCGAAGAATGAAGCCTCCAAGGATTACGATCTGGCCGGCCTCAGCCAGGCGCTGCTGAAAGCGGCGACCTTCGGGAGCAAGCTGACCAGCATGCCGATGAACATCGAAGGGCCGATTCTTTATTATCGCACTGACATCTTCAAGAAATGCGGCGTCGAGCAGCCGGCGACCATCAAGGATGTCGAAGCCGCAGCCCAGAAGATCAAGGCCTGCGACAGCACAATCACGCCCTTTGTCTCGCGCGGGCTGAAGCCGGCGGTCGCCTACACGTTCAGCAACATGCTGCACAATATCGGCGGCAGCTACATGGCCAACGGCAAGTCGAATCTCTGCTCGGCGAAAGGCAAGGAGGCGCTGGACACCTATAGCCGCCTGCTGCGCGATTATGGCCCACCCGGCGTCGTCAATTACAGCTTCCAGCAGATATCGGCGCTCTATCGAACCGGCCGCGCCGCGATGTCGTTCGAATCCTCCAACGAACTGCGGACGGTGATGGAAGGCGGCGAGCGGCTCAAGGATACCGCCCTGGTTCCGTTCCCCGCCGGCGACGCGGGACAGGTGCCAACCGCCATCGGCTGGGGTATGGCCGTGTCCGCCTACAGCAAGCAGCCCGACGCCGCGTGGTACTTTGTGCAATGGGCGACCAGCCCCGAGATTCAAAAGCGAATGGCGGTGCAGGGCATCGCGCCACCACGTCCGGCGGTCGCCAATGATCCCGAATACCGCAAGTGGATCGACGAGGAACCGGTGCGCAAGCAGTGGCAGGCTGCGCTTGACGTGCTGGCCACTAAAGGATCGTCGGAAGTCGGCTATCCCATCGTCGCCAACCCGGAATCTCGCGATTTTATCGGCCAGGCAGTGCAGGATCTGATTCTCAAGCAAAAGACGATAGATCAGGCCTGCGCCGACGCCGACAAGGGTCTCGACGCCCTGATAGCGCAGAAGTAACGCAACCGGACGATCATCAGGCGGAAGTACTGCACGATGGCATCGGTAGCGAATGCTGCAAGGCCGGACCGGCAGCGCGCCGAACTCGCCGCGTTGTCGGCGCCGGCCGTGCTGTTCACGCTGGCGATGATCGCATTTCCCGTGGTCTATACCGTCTGGCTCGGCTTTCACGCATTCTCGTCGACGGAACGGCAGTCGTTTGTGGGCCTCGGCAATTATTCGAAACTGGTCGCAGACGGCGAATTCTGGCACGGGCTCTGGGTGACGCTGGCGCTCTACGCCCTCTCGCTGGTCCTGCAACTTGTGTTGGGCATCTGGCTGGCGCTGCTGCTGTTTCACGCCAAGCGGGTGCCGGGTTTCGTCCGCTCGCTGTTCATTTCACCGTTCATGATGCCGCCGGTGGTCGCCGGCCTGATGTGGCTCGTGATCCTCGATCCCTCGATCGGCGCCGCCAATTATCTCCTGCAAGCCGTCGGATTGCCGCCTTCCGAATGGTTGGCCTCGCCAATCTGGGTGATTCCAACGGTGGCGCTGATCGACACCTGGCAATGGGCTCCTTACGTCGCGCTGATCGTGCTAGGGGGCCTTCAGTCGCTGCCGCCCAGCGTCTACGAGGCCGCGCAGATCGACGGCGCCTCGGCATACACTACATTCAGGCGCATTACGTTGCCGCTGTTGCTGCCGACCATCGTTACCGCCACCATCCTGCGCAGCGTTGACCTGCTGCGGTTCTTCGACATCATCTATATCACAACTCAGGGCGGGCCGGGCAACGCCTCCAATACGCTGAACATCTACGGTTTCCGTGTCGGATTCGAGTTCTTCAACATCGGATATGCCAGCGCATTAATGCTGACCCTGACCGCAGTCGTGTTCGGTGCGGTGCTCGCCTTCAATCGCCTGCGCGGCGCGGTCGCCTGGTGAACATGCAATGAACAACACCCCACTGAGCGAATCCTGGATCAACCGATTGAATTTCGTGCAGCTGGTACTGGCTGGCATCCTCGTGATGTCGCCCACGGCGTGGATGGTGCTGTCGTCATTCAAGCCGTCCTTCGAGGTGACCGCCTACCCGCCGACGCTGTTTTTTTCGCCGACACTTGAGAATTACAGCCAGTTGATACGCACAACGCCGTTTTTCTCCTACACGATCAACAGCCTGATCGTGACCCTGGGATCGGCTGGCCTCGGATTGCTGTTCGGAATCCCCGCGGCGTTTGCAGTGTCGTGGACGCGGATATCCTGGCCGGCAGTGCTCACCCTGGCGGCACGCATGGCCCCGGGTACGCTGTTCCTGCTGCCATGGTACATGATGTTTCGGCAAGTCGGGATGATCGGTTCCTACACGGCGCTGATTCTCAGTCATGCCGTGATCACGCTGCCAATTGTGATCTGGGTGCTGCTGCCGTCGTTCGACAACGTTCCGCGCAGCATCTTCGAGGCGGCGCAGGTCGACGGCTGCAGCATCACGCGTATCCTCTGGAGGATTGCGCTGCCGCTGGTGGGATCGGGCATTGCGGTCGCCGCTATCCTCTCGTTCGTGTTTTCCTGGAACTACTTCTTGTTCGCGCTAGTGCTGTCGAATGGCGACAGCAAGACGCTGATCGCGGCGGCCTTCAATTTTGTCGGTGAAGGTTCGACCCAATGGGGCGCGTTGATGGCGGCCGCAACGTTGATCGCGCTTCCACCGTTGATCCTCGCCTCGATCGTGCAGCGCTGGCTGGTATCAGGGCTGACGCTCGGCGCGGTGAAAGGCTGATCGGGGACATGCAAATGGCAGAGGTCAATCGAGCCAACGCGACCATGGCGGCTGCCGTGTTTCACGGCAACGAGCGTATTACGATCGAGCGGGTGAGGATACCCGATGTGAACGCAGGTGAAGTGCTGGTGCGCGTTTTGCGAACGGCGTTGTGCGGCTCGGACTTCAAGCTGTGGCACAAAGGCGCTGAATTCACCGCGGGCCACGAGATTTTCGGTGTCGTCGAGCAACCCGGTCATCGGATGCACGGCCGGCGCTGTGCCGTCTACATACCGGTTCATTGCGACCGCTGTGCGGCCTGCCGCCGCGGCGATACCCAGATGTGCCTTGAAATCTCCAGCCTGATTGGCTGGAACCGGCCGGGCGGTTATGCGGAATATCTGCCGGTGCCGGAGAATTGCCTGTTGCCGGTGCCCGATGACATCGAAGACAGCCTGGCGCCGCTGTTGCTGGACACGATCGGTACGTCCGCGCATGCGGTTCGTTTCGTCAGTCGCGTTGTGCCGCCACAGGAGGCCGGACCCGTGCTGGTCACCGGGGCGGGACCGGTCGGACTCGGCGTCATCGTGGCACTCCGAAGTGCCGGCTATAGCGACATTCATGTTTCCGATCCCAACGTCTGGCGTCTCAAGATCGCGCAGGCGTTTGGTACGAAAGTTCATCCGGTCGGCGATACCGGCAGGCGGTTCGGGTTGATCGTGGAATGCTCCGGCGCTCATGCCGCGCGCAATCTGGGTATCGAGGTCGTGTTGCCCCGTGGCGCGCTGGTGCTGGTCGGGGAGAACGCGGCGCCCTGGACCATCGAGGAGGGTAAGGTTTTTCGCCGCAAGGATTTTTACATGGTCCGCACCTTCTATTTCCCGATCGGCGACTTCGAACCGAACATCGCGCTGCTCCGAAAATACAAGGATGAATATCGCGTCCTGGTCGACGGCGAGTTTGGTCTGGAGGCGTTGCCGCAGAACTTCGCCCGCTTTGCGAACGGGGAGCTGATCAAGCCGGTGCTGGCCCTGAAAAAAAGCTGATGGCCAGTATTTCAATTCGCAACATCGTCAAGCGATACGGGGCCTTTACGGTCATTCCCGATCTCAGTCTCGAAGTCGCAGATCAGGAGTTCGTCGTTTTCGTCGGGCCGTCCGGATGCGGAAAATCGACCTTGCTGCGCATCATCGCGGGCCTTGAGCCGATCACCAGTGGCGACCTCTTCATCGGCGACAGGCGCGTCAATGGCTTGCCTGCCGCGCAACGCGACATCGCCATGGTGTTTCAGGACTATGCGCTGTATCCGCACATGCGCGTTTACGACAATATGGCGTTCGCGCTTGAACTGCGCGACATGCCGAGATCGGAAATCGACGCTCGCGTACGCCGGGCGGCGGAGTTGCTGCACATCGAGCCCTATCTGGATCGCAAGCCCAAGGAACTGTCGGGCGGCCAGCGTCAGCGCGTTGCCATGGGTCGGGCCATCGTGCGCAACCCGCAGGTGTTTCTGTTCGACGAGCCTTTGTCGAACCTCGATGCGAAATTGCGGGCGCAGGTAAGGGCGGAGATCAAGTCGCTGTCGCAGCAGCTCAGGACGACGATGATTTTCGTCACCCACGACCAGATCGAGGCCATGACGATGGCCGACAGGATAGTTGTTCTGCAAAACGGCATTGTGCAGCAATACGATACGCCTGAGATTGTCTATGAGCGGCCGGCGAACCAGTTCGTCGCCGGATTCATCGGCTCGCCGACGATGAATTTCTTCTCCGTCGAAATGCAGGGCGATGCCGCCATATTCTCGAAAGGCGGCGCCCCTGCGCCGCTCGATGCCGCAACCCGCCAGCGGTTGAAGACCGCGGACGGTAAAGGGATATTCGGTGTACGGCCCGAACATTTCGAGGTCGATGCGACCGGATCCTCCGGCATCCCGGTCCAGATCAAGCTGGTCGAGCCGCTTGGCTCGGATACTCTAATCCATTTCGATCTGGCGGGGACGCCGGCCATCGCCCGCATCGACCCTTCGCTGAAGCCGAAGCTGGGCGAACGGTTGTTCCTCCGGCCGCAGGCAGCCAAGACCCATCTGTTCGACGCCGCGACCGGCCGGGTGCTGCCATGAGCGCACGCGGCGCGGCTAGTCTTACGGAATGCGCGGGGAGAACGCGGGTGATCTGTATCGGTTTGTCCGCGCTCGATCAGGTTTGGCGTGTGCCGGAGTTCTTCTCTGGCGGAAGCCAGAAGATCCGGGCCATCGAATACGCCACCATGGGCGGTGGAATGGCCGCGACCGCCGCGGTTACCGTTGCCCGGCTGGGCGGTATTGCAGCATTCTGGGGACGTGCAGGCGTTGATGCGGCTGGCCGCGAAATGCACAAGGCGCTTTTAGAGCAAGGTGTCGACGTTAGCCAATTTCGGCTGTTTGCAAGCGGCCAATCGTCGGTGTCCGGGATTCTAGTCGATTCCGGCGGCGAGCGGCAGATCGTGAATTTCCGCGGGCTATTTCCAGAGCAGGCGGACTGGCTACCTCTCGCCGAAGTCGGCGCTGCGTCGGCGGTTCTCGCCGATCCGCGCTGGCTGGCGGGTGCCGTCGCGCTGTTCAAAGCGGCGCGTGCGAAAGGAATTCCTACCGTCCTCGATGCCGATGTCGCCGACGCTGATGTCTTCGAGACACTGCTTCCGCTGACCGACCACGCAATATTCTCGGAGCCCGCGTTATCCGGATTCGCCGGATCATCCGACGACGAGGCTTTGGCCAGGATCGCAAAATTCGGCTGCGGCGTGGCTGCGGTGACGCTCGGCGCTAATGGCGTTGCGTGGCTTGCGAACAATGCCATCCGTCACCAGCCGGCCTATGCGGTCGATGCCGTCGATACCACCGGTGCCGGCGACGTCTTTCACGGCGCCTACGCCTTCGCCATCGGCGCCGGCCTTGCATCTGATGACGCGATGTCGTTCGCCGCAGCGGCGGCAGCGCTCAAATGTACCCGGTCGGGTGGGCGCGCCGGTATTGCCACGCTCGAAGATTGTCTTGCATTTCAAAGGAACGGCCAATGAGAACGATCGGGAAAACACGCGGCCTTGCTCGGCTAGCGGATACGGACGGCCATTTTCGCATGGTGGCGCTCGACCAGCGGCCGCCGATGTTCGAGGCGATTGCGCATGCAAAGAAGATAACCAGAGATCAGGTAACCTACGCCGACGTCGCAGCCGCCAAGCGGCTTCTGGTCGAGGCGTTAGCGCCGCATTGCAGCTCGATGTTGTTCGATCCGAATTTTGCCGTGCCAGCTGCGATCGATCTTCTGCCTGCGTATTGCGGATTGATCATGACGCTGGAAGAACATCGGGTCGAGGAGACCCCCGGCGGCCGCAAGTCACGCGTCATAGACAACTGGAGCGTCGCAAAAATCCGCGCCATCGGCGGTGACGCGGTCAAGGTGCTGGCGTGGTATCGACCGGACGCGGACCTGACCGTCAATGCGCATCAGCAGCGGTTCGTGCGCGAGATCGGCGAAGAGTGCGCACGTAATGACATCCCCTATGTACTCGAACTTCTGGTCTTTCCCTTCCTCGGCAGCGCCAATCACACCGCCGACTATGTCGAATCTCCCGGCAAGCTGCCGTCGCTGGTGATCGAGAGCGTGCGCGAATTCGTCAAGCCCGAATATGGCGTCGATCTTCTGAAACTCGAGAGCCCTCTTGCGGCCAACAGTCTACCGTCCCGCGATGGCAGTGCGGCTGCGACCGCCGCGCAAAGCGAGTTCGACGCCATCGGCGATATTTGCACCGAACATAGCATCCCCTGGGTCTTGCTTTCAGGCGGCGCTGCGCCCGACAAATTCGAACGCGTGCTCGAATACGCCTATGCGGCGGGCGCCGGCGGCTTTCTGGCGGGCCGCACGATCTGGCTCAACGCAGTGCGAACGCACTTTCCGGATCTCGCGGCGGTTTCGGCGGCACTGAAAAAGGACAGTATTGCGATCCTGAACAGTCTCTCCGGGCTGACAAAGGAGCACGCGCATTCGTGGCAGCCTCGTTTCCCGAAATTCGACCACGTTCGCCAGGAGGGTGATTTCACTCGCGCGTATTGATCGAACGGGGAAAATCATCTCACTTGCCCTTCATGCGTTGTCTTGGACCTGCAACCCCTTCACGCCTCGTGCGAACTCCTATCCTAGTTGGGTTTCCCATGTTCGGAAAGAAAGAAGTCCTGCTGAAGGGGAATGTATGTACTCGAACGACGTGGCACCGGCACAGCACTCGGCTCGTAACTCGTAAAAAGAGAATCTTTCAGGAAAGGTGCAATTGGCGCGCTTCGACCAGCCAGCCGATTACCTCCCTTCCTGGTTGAAAAAGCACGCTAGGTCGTCGCGGATAATGTTAGAGTTGTGGAATGAACATAGTCTCGAACCCATAGAGGTCAAAGCCGTATAGGCTGAGTCACATGTATTCGCGTGAGGACCAAGATTTGACGGAAAGCGCAGATTGACCCGGAAGCCTAAGTCACCAGCGGCGCCCCTTAAGATCCTTACCCAAGTGAGGCATGGCAGCGCCGAGCTTCCCCCAACTGCTCGCAGGATAGCC
>Ga0182024_10012910_pt1 | contig 16436 bp, 13 predicted proteins | sample P32metaG_FD_120480 | JGI IMG/M metagenome (GOLD analysis project Ga0182024, IMG submission 120480) | Permafrost microbial communities from Stordalen Mire, Sweden - P3-2 metaG (Illumina Assembly) | ecosystem: Environmental > Terrestrial > Soil > Wetlands > Permafrost | place: Sweden: Stordalen... | reverse complement strand
TGTTGGCTGGAAATTAATAATTCACTAAATTTATCTTTAAGATAAAGTAACGCTGTGGATTTTTCGTCATTTTCATATAAAGCTGTAATGTTTCTTAAGGCCAGTTCGGCAATTTCAATAGAAGTTAATCGCAATCCGCTTTCTTTAATTTTACTAACATACTCTTGTAAGTAACCGAGTTTGGCTACAGTTACTAAAATCATTGGGTGCGGATCATGAGTTTTTTGTGTGGGTATTGGAAAGCTGTCTATAACTGCATTTTCTATAGGATAAGAAATTAAGGGTTTAATCTTCCATCGAATAGCAGCTTGGAATTCAGCAGCAGATACTGGTAAAGCTTCCAGAAGAAATAATTGATAGTCAGGGGGTTGTAATACCCAAGTACAATTTACATTTTCTAAATGGTATTTTTTTACAATTGAGGTGAGTAGAGATGTAAGTTTGTCTCCCTTAATAAATTGCACATGCTCAAAAAATTGTAATTCAATTTTATTATTATTTTCTTTTACATAAGCCAGAGTAATACTGTCAGCACCAATGGTTAAACTGCAGCTACCGGTGGCAGTTGTTATCATTTTTTTTTGTGTGAAATGTTCACGCACTCTTTCTAACACAATCTGATGTCCTTATCAGAAATTTGTTATAATCTTACCATAGACACAAGGACGCGTCATGAGCTTGCATGTTAACCATGGCTTCACAATGCCAGAATTATTAATGACAATGATTATTGGTAGCATTTTAGCAATAGGAACGTACCTTGCTTGGCCTACAATAACTATTAATCTAGGCGCACAAGCAGATTTGTTAGCTGATGAAATTCGTTCAGCTCAAGCATTCTCGATGAGTAAGGGCCAAAGGTTTCGTTTCGTTAGCACCTCTACAACTCAATATCAAATTACAGATGGGTCGGGTAATCCTATTACCTTATATACCGGCCAGACCACGGGAACGCTCACTACCAATGTTACTTTTGGCGCTTTTACAAACTTACCTAACAATTTAATTGTCTTCGATACTGCTGGAAATCCTTATTCTGATACGCTTACACCCGGAACAGCTTTAAGCTCGGCTGCAACCATCCCTGTTACAGCAGGTGGCTTAACCAAAAATATTGTAATAAGCCCAGGGACAGGAAGGGTAATAGTGCAATGAAAAATAACTCAGGTTTTACTTTAATAGAATTACTTCTTTTTATAGTAATCACATCTATATTGGCTAAAACCATTCTAGTTTTTTTTGGTGCTGAACTTAAAAGTAATCCGACGGTTCACAATCAATTAGTTGCCATCGAAACTGCTAGTCAGTGCATGGAATGGTTTGTTGGTCAAAATAGCCTAAATGGATATTCCTCAATTACTTGCCCCAGCGCCGTTGTTCCTGCATTTTGCACAACGCCTGCTGGTTTTACTTTAGCTGTTGCATGCGCTGCTACGACTATAGCATCTGACACCAATTACAAAACTATTACTGTTACTATAAGTGGAAATGCCGATTTAGTGCTCACTACAATATTAGGACAATACTAAAATGCGTAAAATGAAAGGATTTACGCTAATTGAGTTATTATCGGTTGTATTGATATTGGGTATTATTGCGGTAATTTCAAGCAAGATGGTTAGTGAGGGTCTTTTTGGATATCTTACTACCAAAGACGTAGCTGATGCAGACTGGCAAGGGCGCATTGCGATGGAAAGAATGGCACGTGACATTCGAGTTATTGGTTCTTCAAATAATATTACAACTGCGGCTGCTGCACAGTTAGTTTTTGTAGATGACACTGGGACAACTATAACTTATGCAATATCTGGGTCTACATTAACAAGGAATACTCAGGTATTGTCTGATGGGATTCAAAGTATTGCATTTACTTACTTTGACTTAAATGGAACAACCACTGCAGTATTAACAAATATTCGTTATATCCGAATCGTATTAACAGTCAATCAACTTAATGCAAGTTATAGTTTGACCACAGCTATTGCCCCTAGGAATTTATATTAAAAAAGCAACGCATTTATTTTAGCGGCACAGATAAAATCGTTTTCGGTTAAACCTTTAATTGCGTGCGTTGTGAAGTTCACCACACAATAATTAAAACCAACTTCTAAATCTGGATGATGATTTTCTTTATTCGCAATCCAGGCAACCGCGTTTACAAACCCCATGGTTTGATAAAAATTTTTAAAAGAAAACCGCCGTGTGATAACAGTGTTGTCGTTGTTAGTACTCCAAGTTTCTACTTGTGATAATAATTGTTTAATTTTATCCGCGGCTAATGGTGGCACTCCTGCTTCACATGCCAAACAGCGTTTTGAAAGTAAATCTACAGACATATTAACCTCATCAATGATTATTGTAGGCTGGAGGAAATTCCCCAAGCTCTTTTGCTTTATGCGCTAGCGCAACTAAATCCATTTCAATTAAATGAAATAGGGTATCGAAATTATTAATTACAAAGTAAATTGGCTGCATGATATCAATGCGATAGGGCGTGCGTAGCGCATCCATCACATTTAATTCTTTACGTTCTGGTATTGGGCTTTCCAGCGCGTAGATAGTTTCTGAAGCCGATGACAGAATGCCTCCACCATATATGCGCAAACCAGCTGGGGTGTTAATTAAACCAAATTCAATGGTAAACCAATATAACCGAGCAAGTAATTTGCGTTCTTCAGGTGTAGCTTTTAAACCTAACTTACCGTAATTTTCGGTAAAATCTGCATATGCTTGATTGGTAAGAAGTGGGCAGTGCCCAAATACTTCATGAAAAATATCTGGCTCTTGTAAATAATCTAATTCGTCGCGTCTACGAATAAAAGTGGCAGCAGGAAAACGCCGTGTTGCCAACAAATGAAAAAATTTTTCGAAAGGAATGAGAGCTGGCACAGGTTCTAAAGCCCAACCAGTAATATCTTTTAAGCGGTTGGATACTTCCGGACATTGGGGGATACGTTCTTTAACCAGTCCAAGCTTATCTATTCCTTGTATATATTCGTCACAACCTCGATTTTGAACAATCTGAATTTGGCGGTTAAAAAGTTCCGTCCAAATAGCATTTTCTTCTGCAGAATACGCAGCATTTCCTTTACTATCAACAGGTTTGGCAATGTATGAGGTTTCTTTGTAGGTCATGACACACCCTCCTTTAAAGGATATTACATACTATTATACCGCGGTCCACTCCCTCCTTCTGGCGGGATCCAAACAATATTTTGGGTAATATCTTTAATATCACAAGCTTTGCAGTGAATGCAATTGGCAGCATTAATCTGCAATTGTGGAGAGGTGACTTCTATAATTTCGTAAACACCCGCCGGGCAGTAACGTTGTTCCGGAGATGCATATTCTTTAAAGTTAACGCTAATGGCTACTTCAGGATTTTTTAATTTTAAATGACACGGTTGATTTTCATCGTGCATGGAGTTAGTTAAAAACACTGAGGTCATCAAATCAAAAGTAATTTGATTATCGTGTTTTGGATATTCAATGGGTTTCACGTCGCGTGCTTTTTTTAATTGCAAATGATCTGCATGATTTTTGAATGTCCACGGTGCTTTACCACGAAGAACATAAGTATCCAGAGCGCTATATGCGAGTCCGGGTAATAGGCCCCAAGTCATTGCAGGGCGAATGTTGCGAACAGATTTTAATTCCTTCCAGGTTGCAGATTTTTGCATGTTAATTTCGTAAGCATTGCATTCAGAGTGCGGTTGGTCGATTTCTTGAAAAACACTTTCCGCTGCGATCATGCCTGAGCGCATTGCATTATGGATACCTTTAATTTTTGGGACATTTAAAAATCCTGCTGCACAGCCGATTAAAACTCCGCCTGGAAACGCGAGCTTAGGAATAGATTGGAAACCACCTTCATTTAAAGACCTGCCACCATAACCAATACGTTTAGCGTTTTCTAATAAAGGACGAATAGTAGGGTGGGTTTTGAAACGTTGAAATTCTTCGTATGGGTTCAAATATGGATTTTGATAATCCAAACCAACCACAAACCCAATTGCTAATAAATTGGATTTGAAATGATATACGAAAGAACCGCCATAAGTTTTATTATCCAATGGCCAGCCAATTGAATGTTGCACCAATCCGGCTTTATGTTGCGATGGGTCAATCTCCCACAGCTCTTTTATACCAAGTCCGTAAGTTTGCGGATCACAGTTGGCACGCAAATCAAATTTTTGCATGATCCGTTCTGATAACGAACCTCTGCATCCTTCAGCTAAAAAAGTATATTTAGCGCGTAATTCAATTCCCTCTTGGTAAACTGGAGTTTTATTGCCATGCTTATCTACACCTTTATCTCCGGTAATAATTCCTACTACTTTTTCGTTTTCTAGGATGTAATCAACTGCAGCAAATTCAGGAAAAATATTTACCCCTAGCATTTCTGCTTGCGTTGCTAACCAGCGGCCGAATTCACCCAAACTAATTATAAAGTTTCCATGATTATGCATTTGAGGAGGAGTTGGGAGGCGAATCGATTTGGTTTTAGTAAAAAAATTAAATTGATCTTCAATTACCGCAGTTGTAACTGGCGCATTTTTTTCTTGCCAATCTGGAATTAATTCATTTAAAGATTGTGGATCTAGTACCGCGCCAGAAAGTAAATGTGCACCGACCTCCGCACCCTTTTCAATAACACAAATGGATAAAGGCTTATTATGTTTTTCACCAAGTTGAGCTAATCGAATTGCAGCAGACAATCCTGCAGGCCCGGCACCTACAATAACGACATCAAAATCCATTGATTCGCGCATAGCTATTCCTTAAACCAGTTCAATTCCGATGGCAGTGGCTTCACCACCTCCGATACATAATGCGGCGATACCTCTTTTTAAGTTTTCATGTTTCAGCGCGGCAATTAAAGTAACAATAATGCGTGCGCCCGTAGCTCCAATTGGATGACCTAAGGCAACACCACTCCCACGCACATTTAATTTTGCATGAGGAATGTTTAATTCTTTTTGTGCAGCCATTGCAACTACTGCGAATGCTTCATTCACCTCGAATAAATCTACATCATCAATAGTCCAAGAATTTTTCTTTAATAACTTTTGAATGGCGGCTATGGGTGCTGTAGTAAATTCTTCTGGTTTTTGGGCGTGGGAAGTGTGATTCACAATTTTAGCCAAAGGCTTAATGTTACGGCGTTTCGCTTCAGATTCTGTCATTAAAATTAAAGCTGCCGCACCATCCGCAATTGAAGAAGAATTCGCTGCAGTAACGGTACCATCTTTTTTAAATACGGGAGCAAGCTCAGGAATTTTTTCTATTTTGACTGAGGAAGGATGTTCGTCAACAGAAATTACAACTTCTCCCTGACGAGTTTTAACAGTGACAGGCGCAATTTCGAAATCGAATAAATGATTTTCTATTGCATGTTGCGCGCGCGTTAATGAGGTTTTTGCATACTCATCTTGTTCCTGACGAGTAAACCCAAATTTTTCTACACACATTTCTGCAAAATAACCCATTGGGCGACCTTTATCATAAGCGTCTTCTAACCCATCCCAAGTCATGTGATCTAGAATTTCTGCTTTGCCTAAGCGATAACCTTGGCGTGCTTTCGGTATAAGATAAGGTGCATTGGTCATGCTTTCCATGCCACCCGCAACGATTACTTGATTGCCATTGTTAGAACGTAATTCATCATAAGCAATCATTACGGCTTTCATACCAGAACCACACATTTTATTCACAGTGGTACAAGGAGTTGAGGCGGACAAGCCTCCTTGGAAAGCTGCCTGACGGGCTGGTGCTTGGCCTTGGCCTGCTGGTAAAACACAGCCAAAAATGACCTCAGAAATGTCCGTTGGAACCAAATTGGCGCGTTCTAGGGCTGCCTTGATGGCTACCCCCCCAAGATTGGGTGCGGGGACATCTTTAAGCACCCCTAAGAGGTTTCCCTGTGGGGTACGAGCTATACTCACAATTACAATAGATTCAGACATTATGGCCTTCCTGCAAAGAAGGAGGATCATAGCTGGTTTTAATTCAATATAAAATAATCAAACACTAATTTATAAGTCCTTAATTTTATTAAAGTAATTTTTGATTAGAATTCAATCATTTATAATAACGACTATTGGAAAGGAGTTATTTAATAAATATTTAAGCTAAAAATGAGAAAATAGAATAGAAATTGATCATACTATATATATATAGAATTTGGTGTAGATGTATATATATGAATTTGATGTAGATCTGAAACAAATCTTGAGGGATTAAATGCAAAGAAATAAGCACTCAACTACCATTCCAAACGATAGTTTGGTTGAGTACATACGTTCACGTAGATCTAACTTGGTGGCAGGAGGAGAATCCTGGCAGCCGGAGGAGAAGTATGAAAAATTATTAGAACAATATATAGATCAAGTTGAAGCGAACCAACCTGTAGCTATTCCAAACATTGTTAGAATTTTTAATGGTTTTAAAAAGAAATTAGAATTTTTAAATCCAATTTTTAGACAAGCGATGATTGCGACTACGGGAGAAAAATTTAATTTGCTTGAAAAAATTTGGGCGGACAAATTTGCCCAAATTGCTTTCGGACAAATTCTAGATGGGGAAGGTCATTTAAAAGCTGAATTATTACCTTTACTTCTTACAGAACCTTATGCAAAAAAATTAGCAGATAATCCTAAGCTTTTTGCGCAGTTACGCCAAGATCCACAACTTATCAGCCAGATTGTAGGTGGATGTTTATATTTATTCGGGCAAGATTTATCAACTTATGTTTTGAGTTCTCTTCCAGAACAAAAAGAAGATTATGACCCTTTAAGTAATTTAGATGAAGACGGATTTCTCAAAGCTAATGCAAATGCAAGTCCTATGGAAAAATTTTTGCAGGGTCTTGCTAAAAAATTGAATGAAAAATCTTTAGAATTATTAGATCCCAAAAAATTTAACTATAGTAGATCTATTTTTTTAAGTTCAAGAAATTCTGAATATAGGCCTATTCTCGATAATTGGAGGGATGAAAAGTTAGAGCCGGATATTTTACCTAGAGCGTCACTATGGAATTACGCAACAACTGTCCACGATTCACAAGGAGCAAAGCGGTTTTTTGTAAGTCAATCTCGTGCTGTATGGCACGGACAAATACAAGCACCAGCTCCTAGAATTTTTATTAGGAAATCAAAACTTTTAAAATTAATTTTACAAGTAACTGCTCCATTCGCAAGCCAGCAATTATGGGTTTTATATCCTGGAGATCGCTATGCTAGTACATTTAAAGAGAAGATGGTTCAAGCTTTAAATTCTCATTTTGGTGCAAATAGAAATTTCTTTAAAAAAGACTCAATTCATTTTGTGGAAGATTCTAAAGAAAATAATATAGCAACCGCAAAACTTGAATCTTTAGAATCAATTGCAAGAATGTATCCCAATATTCCTCGTCATAAAATCAGAGTAATCGATGGTAACCCCGAAAATGAACAATTAATCAGAGAGGCAGGATTTGATTTTATCTATGTGGACCCAGCTGCAGACAAAAATTCTTACATGGGTAATATACATCTTGCTGCTGAATTGGCAGAAATTCCTGATAGAACTTTATTGCAGCAGCCTAATTTCCAAAAAAATACTGCTGAAAACTGGCAATTGTTTTATTTGCGGGAATGTTACAAATTTGAAAAAATGCTTAATGGAATTACATTAGAATTATTAGATAACCCAGAATTAAGCTTAGTAACCCAGTCGATACTGGAAGGGAAAGATATATTAAGAAATGTTTCCATTACCGATATTCGTACCAAACAAGATTACTTTAATCAGATAAAAATATTTGAGTCTATAAGCGATAGCATACATAAAGCGAGATTATTTCAAGAAATGTATGAAACTTATCAGCAAGTAGCGAAAGACAAAAACATTGGTGGTATGGAAGAGGTATTAGAAAGTTTAGTCGTGGAAGCCACTCAGAAAAAAGGAATTAATCCGGATCATGTTTTGAGAGTACTCAAGGGTTATCTAGAGGATTATCAGCGGGCTGAAGATAAATCTGGTGGTAGAGAAGTACAAAGATTCTTACAATTTAGCCCAAGTCTTGCACCGGCAAGAAGAGCCAGCGCATATGCTAGATCTCCTCTTGCTTCTCCCACTACCCAATTTAAGAGAAACGTACGTCGAGCCTCAGCAGATTTTGTGAAACCACAATCGCCGGTTTTCTCCTTCGCTCTACCTTCGAAATATTCTAAGGGTGCAGCTGAAGCACTTCCTGAAGATTGGAAACTTGAAGATAAAGACGATGCAGTAGAAGTTAAAATTGAACCCAAAGTTTCTAGTCCACAACAAATTGCAAAAGCAATTTTTGATTTAGAAATGGAAATTAAAAATGTAGATGACGCGATTCGTAAAGTGAAAGAAGCTAAAGGTGAAAAAACTGATGCTGAAATTGGAGAAGAAAATAAACAAATATTTAATTTCTATGCCAATTTATTCTTGCAAAGAAAAATGGATTATCCTGCAATTGAAATTGTTTATGCCAGAATTAAAGTTAATGATTCAAGTGAAAGAATGCGGGATAAATATAGTTTTGGAGTTTCTCAAGAAGAACATGATTTTAGAATTGATCAAGTAGATGTAATTTACACCGAATTACAATTGGTACGCGAGCGGATTAAAAAAGCATGCAGGGATGAGGTTCGAAACCCGTTTGATTTGAATATCAAACTTAAAGTGGAATTAAATCGGTCCCAAGAAAGATTGTTGTCTGCAGCCTTAATCAGTTTTGCTGTGTTGGATCCTAGCGTTTTGGCAGACGTTAACAGGATAGAGCTAAGAGAACATGATAGAAATGTAGCTCAATTAAAACAAAACAGAGAGTTACGCATTCCTTCAAATACTTATTATTCAATGGCTAGAACAGAAAAAAGAGCCGAGGATACCATCGCTACTAGTGAAAAGAGGCTGGGGAAAACCTTAGCTCTGGGTTTCAGACCACGATAATCCATATAGGGGTCAGAGGGCCCCAACACCCAACTTTGCGCGCAAAGTTGGGTGTTGGGGCCCTCTGACCCCTATCCGCCCCATCTTTTCACGTACTATTATACAAAATTAGATTTTTAGGTTATAATTTGTTAAATTTTTAACCACATTTGGCTAGAATCGATGACAATAACAACTAAAGCGGGTATTGGGACATTTGCATTAGCAATGCTTATTACTGGGGCTATTGATAGTATCCGTAATCTTCCAGCTACAGCCTTATTTGGTACCTCATTAATCTTTTTCTTTATCTTTTCGGCCATTGTGTTTTTAATCCCGGCGGCTTTAGTTTCTGCGGAATTATCATCTTATTCCGATGAAAAAAGCGGGATTTTTCATTGGGTGCATTCAGCCTTTGGTAAAAGAATGGCTTTTTTGGCCATTTGGTTGCAATGGATTAGTGCTATGGTATGGTTTCCTACGATTTTGTCTTTTATAGCTGGAACTGCAACCTATTTCGTCAACCCAGAACTTGCTTCCAATAAATTTTATTTAGTCTCTATTATTCTTATCACTTTTTGGGGACTTACTTTTATAAACCTGAAAGGGATTCATCTTTCCGCTAAATTTTCCAGCGTTTGCGCTATTCTAGGCATGATTATACCAATGGTATTAATAATTTCTTTGGGTGCTCTATGGGCGTATTTTGGTGAACCCATACATGTTAATTTTGGTTTTTCCGATTTTTTACCTAATTTAAGTCAAAGTGAAAACTGGATTTCCTTAACGGCTATTATGACTGCATTTTTAGGAATGGAGCTTGCAACCGTTCACATTAAAGAAGTACAAAATCCTCAAAACACTTTTCCTAGGGCTTTGTTGTTTTCTGTCTTTATTATCTTAATAACTATGACTTTAGGCTCATTGTCGATTGCAATGGTGTTACCAAAAGAAAAAATCCATTTGGTTAACGGTGTGATGCAAGCATTTTCAAATTTCTTTACTTCATATCATATTTCTTGGCTTGTTCCATTAATTGCTTTGATGATTTTAATTGGAAGTATTGGTGGAATAATTAGTTGGATTATCTCTCCTGCAAAAGGCTTGTTACACGCAGCTAAAGAAGGATATTTGCCTGCATTTTTCCAAAAAGAAAATAAATATGGTGTGGCGCAAAATTTATTAATTTTACAAGCATGTGTAGTGAGTGTTATTTGCTGTGCATTTTTATTTATGCCAAGTGTAAATGGGTCTTATTGGTTACTCACTGCCTTGAGTACCGAACTGTACATGCTTATGTATGTTCTTATGTTTCTGGCTGGTATTGTTTTAAAATTTAAAACTAAACAATTACCGCATCATTTTACTATTCCTGGTAAATACTTAGGTATGGTGCTGGTGGGATGTTTAGGATTGTTTGGATGTTTGATTACTCTAATAGTAGGTTTTATTCCGCCTCAGGGCATTGAGGTTGGTAGTCATCTTCAATATGAAACCATGTTTTGTGGTGGTTTAGTTGTAATGATATTGCCGATTATTTTCTTTTATCTTTATGAAGAAGGTAAGAGTAGAGCATTAACCAAATCTTTATTAGCAGAAGAAATTTAATTTATTTATTAATTTTTGAATCTAAGTCTTCACCTAAAACCCCCTGACTAAATTTGGAAAGATCTCCTGGTGATAATTCAAAACCGGCTTGTGAAAGTGTTTTTATAAGTTCGCTCTGGGTTTTTGATTTTTTAAGCTGCTGTCTAAAGCTCATATCATTCTGATACTTTTGCATTACATCTTTTAAAGTATTCATAGGGTTATCCTTACCTTTCTTAACTATTTTACCACCTTTTTTTACGTTATACTTAAATCTAATTAGTGTCACGAAGTCTAGGATATTCATGGTAGAAGTTTCCGAAAGACAAAAGCTAATTACTCATCTTTTATGTTTTTCTATGCTTACCAATGCCCAGTCCCTTGAATTAGCCGAGTTAATGGAGGAAAAAAACTATACAAAATGGGGGAAAATTGTAGAAGAAGATGCAATTGTAGAAAGTGTGTATATAATAGTAGAAGGAAAAGCAGAAGTTACCCGTCTAGTTCCAATCTCCAAGAAAAAATTCCCTGGAATCAAACAAAAAACCAAAATCGTACCTTTGGCTGTTTTAAGAAATGGAGAAGCTATAGGTTTAAACGACACCGGCTTTTTCTCTACCACAGGCAAGCGCACGGCAACCGTTACTGCTATTACACCTTTATCAGCTTTATATTTAGATTTAAAAAAATTACATCAGTTTTTACAAAACCATAAAGAAGTTTCAAAGAAGATGTTGGATTCCGCAGAACAAATGCTGCGAATTCGCTTAATTAAACAATCGCTACCATTTAGCAATTTATCACATGAACGTTTACTCCAATTAGCAAATAAAGTTGTAATGGAAGAATATAAATCTGGGACCATTATTTTTAATGAAGGAGACCCAGGAGACCGTTGTTATCTTATTTATTCCGGTAAAGTTCAAATTCTTGCTAAAAATGATAAAGGAGAAGAACATGAGTTAGCAGTGCTAACTCCTCCAACACTTTTTGGGGAAGCTACTTTAATAACTCGCGCCCCTCGTAATGCAACTGCTAAAGCAATCGAAAATTCCAGATTGTTAATGTTAAAGCATGATTATTTATCTGAGTTGATTGAATCAGAACATAAAGTTGCTTCAATGTTTATGACATTAATGGTTGATCGCAGTAGACCAATTCAAAACCCGCATGCAGAAGCTCACGAACGAACCACCGCAGATGAACAACCGGTAGTTATTTTAAAAAATCCTGATAATGGAAGTTATTTTAAATTATCCCATCAAGGTTGGTTTGTGTGGGAACAATTAAATGGTCAACAAACCATGCAAGAAGTAACTATAGCACTTGCAGAAAAACATAATATTTTTGCTCCAGAAGTGGTAGCGGGGCTTATTTCTAAATTAACTCAAACTGGATTTGTTACCAACGTAAAATTGGAAGTTGGGGGACATAATGTTCCCATGTGGAAAAAAGTTTTGCGCAAGGTAAGAGGAATTTTTTCATTTCGTTATGCTTTCGGTGATGCGGATAAATGGCTTACTAAATTATATAATAAATTTGGCTTTCTCATTTTTTCACTAGTAGGAAAGACCATCATTGGCAGTTTAATTCTAATTGGAATTTTAGCATTTGCATTTTCCGTTCCGTTTATAATTACAGTTTTTCGTGCTATTCATGATGCGTGGTTATTAACTGCAATCATTCCAATTATGTTGATATCGGTTGTGTTTCATGAATTAGGCCATGCTCTTGCCACTAAATCATATGGCCATGAAGTTCACTATATGGGAGTTGGATTAAGCGGTCTTTCACCCATAGCTTTTGTAGATACATCCGACATGTGGCTGCAACAAAAACGCTGGCCACGAATTTTTGTAAATTTAGCAGGCATTTTTAGCGATACTTTAGGAGCAGGAATTGCTTCCATTCTGATTTGGGTAGTTTCAAGTCATTATTTACAAGTATTCCTGTGGCTATATGCATTATTTACTTACTTAAATGCATTTAAGATGCTAAATCCTTTACAAGACTATGATGGTTATTATGTATTAATGGATTATTTTGATAAACCCAAACTCCGTAGAGCGGCTATTGTTTGGTTAGCTAAAGAATTTCCCAAAGCTTTTAAAAAACAGAAAGTTTTTAAAAAACATAAAGCCGAAGTAACTTATTGGATTGTTTGTTTTTTATTTATAGTTTCAATTAGTGCTTTAACTCTTTTTATTCAAACCGTTTTATTTGGTATTTTAGGATTTACACCTAGTAGACCTTCTTCAGTGTTATTAGCGCCAATTGCAACAGCGCTTGCTGCTTTGTGGGCGGTGGTAGTTGAATTTCGTAGTGATAATACTTAACTGGAAAAACTAAATGCGCATTGGCAAAATCATTAATTCTTTGCCTTGTAAATGCAAATAGCGTTGAAGAGTGGTTGGGGTTTCGTTATGCAGAATGCGTGTAATCCAATTATCGTGTTCGAAAATTAGTTTGCTAGAAAAGAAAATACAATTGGAATATTTTTCATTAACGACGTCAGATAGTTCGATAACTTGGCGAACGATGTCTGTGCCAAATGAAGCATAACTTTCTGCTGCAATAGCATATTGATGACAATAATCTACAAAATAAACTAAAGTGTCATTAACCATGCGCTTCATTTCTTCAAGGTTAGATTCCCCGTTAAAACTTTCAACGTCAACTACACCAACGCTGATAAAGACAATATTTTTAAAATGCCGAGGAAAAATTCGTAAAACAGAAAGCAAGGTGTGCATGCCTACCCCGAAGCTTTTGCCAACTAAAATTACAGCAGTTGGTTGATCAGGGTCTGGAATGGGAGCGGGTGTATTAGTATCAAAAATGGGTTGTTTTAATTGCACATCTAAAGAAGCTAGTTTTTTAGCAACCTTTAAATAATGTTTTTTAATTAATAAGCACAGCATAATTACTGCAAAGGTGATAATGAGTGTTACCCATCCACCAGATTGAAATTTAGACGTTACGGTTACGCATAAAATACCTGCGGCAATAAGGAATGCAAATATCGAAAAAATTAAATGAAAAAACCAATTTGGAGAAGTTCGATTTTTTGCCCAGTAAACACTTAAGCCGAGTAATGATAAGGAAAAAGTAATGAACACATTAATACTATACAGTGTTACCAATAAAGCTACGTGTCCGCGACTCCATAACAAAATGACCAGTGCGGCTAATCCAAATAGAATTACTCCATTTTGAATTACTAATCGGCTGGAAAGATGGCGGAATCTATTAGGCACCCACGCATCAACCGCCATATTGGCCAAAACACTAGGGCCACCAATAAATCCAGTGTTGGCTGCTACGAACAATAAAGCTGCTTCTAATGCTAATGTAATTATTAATAAAGCTTCACCTGTTGGGGAGTTCCCCAAAATATTATGAAACACAACTGCGTTTAATGTTTTGCCGGCAACAGGGGCGGCACTCCATAAAAGATAAAGCAAAATAACGCCGCCGGCAGTGAAGCTTAAGGAAACTGCCATGTAAAACATGGTCCATTTTCCGGTGGTGACTCGTGGTTCACTCAAACGATTTACATTATTAGAAACTGCTTCTAACCCTGTGTAAGTTCCTCCCCCAAGTGAGTAGGCATGCAGCATAAATGCCAACAATGGGATCCAGCCTAAGCTTGCTGATAATGATTTAGTTTCGGAGATAGTATCAGGAATAATATTCATTAACCCTTTACTGTGAGCTGCGATTCCGTAAATAATTAAAGAAAAATGAATGATTACAAAACCTAAAAAAATTGGTAATAGTATTTTGATTGATTCTTTGGCGCCGCGCAAATTTACTACTAATAATAGAAGCAATAAAATCGATTCTGCAAACAGTCGATAATCTAGATATTGTTTTGGCAACATACTAAATAACGCATCGGTGCCGCTGGCTACAGAAACTGCAATGGTAAGTACATAGTCGATAATTAAAGCAGCGCCAGAAATTAACCCAATATGTGGTCCTAATAATTGGGTTGCAACTTTATAACCTCCTCCACCACTAGGAAATAGTTCAATTACCTGGTTATAGCCTAAGGAGATGATAAAAACTGTAGCAGCTGTTGCTAATGCTATATATAAAGCTAGATGAGTATTGGCACCTAGAGCAATATAAGCTTCTTCTGGACCGTAACAAGAAGATGAAAGACCATCCGCCCCCAGTCCAATCCATGCAAGAAACGCTACTAATGATACATGGCGAAAAATGTTTGGATTGAATGGATTAAGCGGATCGCCAATGACGTAGTGTTTAATTTTGGAATAGATAGACATAGATTAAAAATATTATATTCGCATGACCTATATTTGTATATCCGATTATTTGAGTATTATTTGGGCTGCATGCGTAAAGCTCCGTCTAAGCGGATAACCTCACCGTTTAACATCTCATTTTTAATAATATGCACTGCTAGTTTGGCGTATTCATAAGGATCCGCTAATCTTTTGGGGAAAGGTACTGCGGCTGCTAGAGCATCTCTTGCCGCTTGCGGCAGGTTCGCAAACATTGGGGTATCAACCAATCCAGGAGCAATAGTCATCACCCGAACCCCAAATTGAGCTAACTCACGTGCGGCTGGCAACGTCATACTAACAATGGCTCCTTTGGAAGCACTATACGCCACTTGCCCTATTTGGCCTTCAAATGCTGCAATAGAAGCTGTATTAATTATAACGCCCCGTTCCCCGCTATTGCCTCTTGGGTCATTTGTAATCATGGCATTAGCAGCAAAACGCATTAAATTAAAGGTACCCATCACATTTACTTCTAAAGTTTTTTGAAAATCAGCTAACGGCATAAGCCCGTCTTTACCAATCATCCTTTTACTTATAATAATGCCGGCACAATTTATACAAGCCCGAGGGATGCCTATGGCATTAATGATTTCATCTATGGCGTGTTTAACTTGATCTTCTTTAGTAACGTCACATGCAAAAGCTAAGCCACCTATATCAGTTGCAATAATATTTGCCTTATTGATTTCACGGTCTAAGATCGCTACCTTAGCGCCTAGCTTACTTAAGGTGCGAGCGGTGGCTTCTCCCATTCCTGAAGCGCCGCCACTGATTACTACTACTGATTGATTAATTTTCATTATTAACTCATTTTAAGTAAGGGAAAATCGTGATAGAAATACTACTTTCGCAATTAACCAGGTGCAAGATAAAGTTAAGGGTTATCTATGAAAATTCTTGTTGCAGTTAAACGAGTGATCGATTTTGCTGCTCAAATCCGTGTAAAAGCCGACGAAACCGGCGTGGAAACCGCCAATGTAAAAATGGCAATGAATCCTTTTGACGAAATTGCTGTGGAAGAAGCCGTGCGGTTAAAAGAACAAGGCATTGCTACAGAAATTATTGTAGTTTCCATTGGCGTGACTCAATGCCAAGAAACTATTCGATCTGCTCTTGCTATGGGCGCCGACCGTGGAATTCTCATTGAAACCACAGACGAGGTAGAACCTTTAACTGCAGCCAAAATTCTAAAATCAATCGTGGAAAAAGAAAATCCTACTTTAGTTATTTTAGGCAAACAAGCAATCGACACTGATAATAATCAGGTTGGTCAAATGCTTGCTGGAATTTTAAATTGGCCTCAAGGAACTTTTGCTTCAAAAGTTGTGATAGAAAATAATAGCGCTCATGTTACTCGTGAAATTGATGGGGGCTTAGAAACCGTAAAATTAAAATTACCTTGCGTAATCACAACTGATTTACGATTAAATGAACCGCGCTATCTTTCTTTACCAAATATTGTTAAAGCAAAAACTAAACCCATAAAAGTAACTTCTATAGCTGAATGTGGAGTACCACTTGCCCGTCACACTCAAACTTTAAAAGTTAGTCCACCAGAAAAACGCAAAGCTGGAATTAAAGTAGCAACAGTTG
>Ga0182024_10012909_pt1 | contig 16437 bp, 15 predicted proteins | sample P32metaG_FD_120480 | JGI IMG/M metagenome (GOLD analysis project Ga0182024, IMG submission 120480) | Permafrost microbial communities from Stordalen Mire, Sweden - P3-2 metaG (Illumina Assembly) | ecosystem: Environmental > Terrestrial > Soil > Wetlands > Permafrost | place: Sweden: Stordalen... | reverse complement strand
GTTCGAGCGTAACCGGGACACCCATCAGCACGATGGCCAGCGCGGCGACTTTGAAGGCGGCGTCAAAGCCATCCAGGTCCGCGGAGGGATCCGTTTCCGCGATGCCCATGGCCTGCGCGCGTTTAACGGCTTCATCGAAAGAGAGCCCTTTTTCAATTTCTGTGAGCACCACATTGGTGGTGGAGTTGAGAACGCCATGAAATCCGCGCAAATCCACGGCCGGCAGTCCCAACGGGAACATCGAGAAAATAGGGACCCCATCCATAACCGTCGATTCGTACAGGAATTTCTTTTTTTTATCGATAGCCAACTTCAGCAACTCCGGAAACGCGTAGACGATGGGGCCTTTGTTGGCGGTGAGCGCGTGCGCGCCATATTCCAGGGCGGTCCTTAAATGGTCGATGGCCGGCTGGCCCGACTGCAAATTCAGCGAGCTGGCCTCAATGAACACATCCGGATTGGCTTTCTCCAGCCACTCCTGCAGGTCGTTAATGCGCGGCTCGCGCGGGGTCGGCCAATAACCATTGAGCAGCGCAATGGGATTAAGTCCGTGCGGATCGCAGAGCCATCCGGAGCGCCGCGTAGCTACCCCGGTAAGCCTCCAGCGCATGTCATAGCGCCTGCGGAGTTCGGCCTCTTTGGAAATAAGCACGCGCAAAAACGCGCGGCCTACGTTACCTAAACCGACGAGTGCAAGATTGTACGAAGGGATGTGCTAGTCCTTCCCAAAGTCAGCAGAGATTCCGTGCTATCCGGCAGAAGTAAAACTTTTTTAGTGCGCCGCGGCGTCGAGTTTCGCGGCCGCCGCCGAAATCAAGGCGGCCTCATCTTGCAGCACGCGCGCCACCACCACAATGGCGTCATCCGCCTGCTTCCATTGTTTTTGTTCGATCGCTTCGCGAACAGCCGGCATCGTTTTCGCGGCATATCCGGTGTAAAAGCCCGGCGCATAAATCTGGTGCTTGAACCACGGACGGTTTGGCAGCCCTTCCGCGTTGGTGAGCTTTCGTTCGCTTTCGATCAACAATTTATTTACATCGGTGAGAGATGCGGAAGACAGCGCGCTGCCGCCATTTTGAGTAATCCTGTCGAACGCTTTGCGATACTCCGCCGTGCTGCGAGCCAGTGCGCTGGAGGCATTGTCCAAGGGCGCAAAATTCAGATAAGGCGGGACGGCTTCGGCGGCCGGTATGGTCAGCGGCTTCTTGGGATCGTTGGTGGCCTGAAACAAACCTTCTTCAATCTCGCGATTACGCTCCTGAATATCTGCCTGCGACTTTTGCGCCAGGGCTTTCAGCTCTTTGATGTACATGTCCATCGTTTCGGTGAAATCACCAAACTCAAAAGGCAGGAGCTCCGCATCCGCCAGGCGCATTACCGCCGTGCCGCCGGTTTGCGCCAGTGCACGGCCGTAGTGAAAATCGGCATCGCTGAAATGCGTGTACCAGTAAAAATCGTCGTAGATCGAATGGTAGATTCCGCCCCCGTCTTCGTCCCCGAATCCTATATTCAAGGATGCAACGCCGTCATGTTGTAAAAAGGCGGTGTAATCTGAGCCGGAACCCAGCGGCCCAATGCGCGTGTCGGCTCGCTGGCGAATGTTTTCGCGATCTTCCGTCGATTTGGCATCCTCAATGGCTTTGAGGCGGGCGCGCTTCCAGGTAGAAAGTTTTGTCTCCGGATCACTGACGTCGCGTGCAATCTCGTTGCTGAATTTCTCCAGCGAGTGCGAACCCTCCATTTCCAGGTAACCTCGGCCGTTGGAATCCGAGTTGATATAGGCCACGGCATGAGCGCGCAATTCGTCGTAGTGTTCCTCCGCCCATTCTGTCGAGCCCAGCAAGCCCGGCTCTTCGCCATCCCAGGCGCAAAGAATAAGGGTGCGCTTGGGTTTCCAGCCAGCTTTCAACAGCTCGCCCATGGCGCGCCCTTCTTCCAGCACCGCGACCATGCCGGAAGTCGGATCTTCGGCTCCGTTCACCCACGCGTCATGATGATTGCCGCGCAAGACCCATTCGTCGGGAAAGGTGGAGCCCGTAATTTTCGCGATGACGTCATACACCGGCTTGATGCTCCAATCGGACTTCACCTTCAAATGCACAACTGCGGCCCCAGGGCCCACGTGATAAGTGATGCCCAACCCACCACGCCACTCGTCGGGCGGGACACGTCCGGTGAGCGCCTGCAGGAGCGGTTGAGCATCGCCATACGAAATGGGCAGCACGGGAATTTTTGTGATCGTCGGAGCGTCTTCCACCTTCAGGCGCTTTGCCTTTTTCGTCGCTCCCACGCCGGGGGTCAGCGGGTCTCCCGGATAAAACGGCATGTCGGCGACGCTGCCGCGCTGCACGCCGTCTTTGGAACGCCACGGACCAGCGGGAAACGTGTCGCCTTGAACAAATCCATCTTCGTGAGGATCGGAATAAATGAGACAGCCAACCGCCCCGTGCTCGGCCGCTACTTTCGGCTTGATGCCGCGCCAGGAGTGATAGTAGCGAGCAATGACGATCTTGCCCTTCACGGAAATACCCATGCGATCCAGTTGTTCGTAATCCTCCGGAATTCCGTAGTTCACGTAGACGAGCGGGGCGGTTACATCTCCGTCCTTCGAGTATGCGTTGTAGGTCGGCAACTGTTCCGACTGTTGATTGGAAGTAGGATCCTCCGGCAGCGCCGGCTCCTGAAGCTTGGCGGTAAACTTTGGACCGCCTTCCACCAATTCGACGAGGCGTTCCTTTGGTGTGGGATAGAGCACGTCGAATTGCTCGATATGCGTATCCAGCCCGAACTCTTTGAATTTTGCCGCTATCCACTCAGCATTTTCCTTGTCGTAAGCGGTTCCGACATTATGCGGACGCGCAGAGAGGTGTTGCATGAACGCGCGCAAGTTGTCAGGACTGGGAATTTCGCGAAATTTTTCTTCCCACTGCCGCTCGGTGCGCGAAGATTCCGCCGAATACCCGCTCAGAGGTTGATCGTCCGCGGAAACCTTTGCGGCTCCATGCAGGACCCCGAGTGCCAACGCCAGACCGCTTAGACAAATCGAGGCTGTTGCCAGGCTGCGATTCATAAGCTCTCCCGAATAGCGCAGCCATTCTGCCTGAACCGCTCCGAGTTTGGAACGGATATGCGAGCAGAAAAATAATGGGAGCCGTACTAGACGAAGAACCCTGCCGAAATAATTCCCAACGCTGCGGGTCGCTAGTGGGGTCGTACGAGCAGGTATAAAAAATGAGCAATGGAACGCATGGATTGAAAGATGGTAACAATCTGAAGAGTCAAAATAAAAAAACATGCATAAAAACTTCCAGGAGAATACTCGAGCCACGGAAAGGTAAGGCGGCCGATCCACTCCCGCGCCGGCTTGAGCAACGCGAGAGATGCTATGCCTATTCCGATAGCCGCACCAGCCAGAATATCTGTCGGCGCATGGTAACCCAAGTATATCCGCGGCATGCAAATGAACAAGAACACGTGTGCAAATGCCACCACTCCCGCGGGTCGCCAGGCAAAAAATATCGAGGTAGCCAAAGCGAAGAACACCGCGGCATGGTCGCTGGGAAATGCGCTCCAGTTGATCAGGTTTTCATCGCTATGGCCGTACGGAGGTTGAAAATGAAGAGCGGCGATCGACATCGGCCGTTCATGAAAAGGCAGGAGGTTTGCCAGGGAACGGGCCACCAACACCGACAATAAGCAGGCTGCAATCCCACACAAAAGACATACCCGGTTCTCCCTGGTGTTTATCCCTGGGCGAAACCACGCCCACCAGATAAGCGCAACGATCACCCCACCTTTCAACAGGGTGTTGTCGCTGAGCATGTACATGAAGGTATCGAAGGCCCAGGAGCGATGCGCGAAGCCGTTGAGAAACGTAACGATCGAAGAATCGAAATGATTCATGGGCGGCGGTCACAATACTTCATGACAAGGGTAATGGGCGATCTGCGTCACGGCGCAGAATAGCATCGAAAAGGGGCTATTGGCGCGATTGCCGCAGCGATGTTCTGTCGTTAACGTTAACGAAAATTGCCAGCGGTGCAATTAGCTGGAGATATTTTTTAGTTATGGGCGCTCGCGCGATCCAACAGTTCCTGCGACTCGTTATCCAATTCCAGGTTCGTGGCGTCGAGCAACTCCTGCAGTTGCTCGACGGTTGTCGCGCTGGCGATGGGCGCTGTAACGGTGGGGCGGGTCAAAAGCCATGCCAGGGATATTTTTGCGGGAGTCGAATGGTATTTTTGGGCGGTTTGATCCAGTGCCGCCAGGATGCGGAACCCGCGCTCGTTCAAGTATTTTTTGACGCCCCCTCCGCGTGCGCTTTTGGAAAGATCAGTCTCGCTCCGATACTTGCCGGTTAAAAAACCGCTCGCCAGCGAGTAAAAAGGAATCACGCCGATCTGGTGTTCGCGACAAACCGGTTCGAGTGTAGCTTCGAACTCTGCGCGGTCATACAAATTGTAGAGTGGCTGCAACGACTCATAACGGAGAAGCTTATGTTTCTCGCTTACCTGCAATGCTTCCGACAATCTCGGCCCGTTATAGTTCGAAGCGCCAATGGCACGAACTTTTCCTTGTTTCATTAGCTGTTCGAATGCTTCGAGCGTTTCCTGCAACGGAACGGAAGCATCGTCCTCGTGCGACTGGTAAAGGTCAATGAAATCGGTCTGCAAGCGCCGCAACGATTGTTCCGCAGCACGCAGAATATAATCCTTCGACAGGCCTTTCCTGCCGTCGCCCATATCCTTGCCAACTTTCGTGGCAATCAAAACCTTTTGGCGCTTGCCGCTCTTCTTGAGCCAATTGCCAATAATGGACTCGGACTCACCACCCTTATTCCCGGCTTTCCACGTCGAATAGACATCCGCCGTATCGATAAAATCAAAGCCGGCGTCGGCAAACGCATCCAGAACGCGAAAAGATGCAGCTTCATCAATGGTCCACCCGAAAACGTTTCCGCCTAGTGCGAGCGGGGCAATCTCCAGTCCGGACTTTCCCAACCTGCGCTTTTTCATGTCGGTTTTCCTTTTGGACCATTTTGAATTCACTCAGTTGTTGGATGTTTCGGTCGCAATAAAGTGTTCGCTTTCAGCGCGGTTAACGCCTGATACTGATACAGTCACAGCTCACCTCGTTGAAAATTGTCTACAGCATTTTCCGTATTACTCGTTGCAAACCGTCGCTGTTCTGCTTTGTGGCACCTCTATCTTCGAGCGAGACAATTTTCCATCAAACGTGTTTCATTATTGTGATCACACGATAGAAGAGAGGAGAGAAATTAACATGCGAAAAATTTTGGGTAGTCTATTGCTCGGTGCAATGCTATTGGCGGGCACTCCCGCATTCAGCGCTCAGGTCGGCGTGGGCATCACGGTCGGAGCGCCCCCGCCGCCACGCGTGATAGTCCGTACCGTCGCTCCGGGCCCGGGATATGCGTGGATCGATGGTTATTGGTATCCCGTTGGCGGACATTACCGATGGCATGCAGGTTACTGGACTCTGCCGCCCTACGGTGGCGCGTACTGGGTCGGACCGCGCTATGAGGGAGGCCGCTTCTTTGCAGGCTACTGGAATGGACCGCGCGGCCGGTTTGAACATGATCATCGATGGGATCGTGAACACGATCGAGATCGCGATCGCTTCCACGATTACGACCGGCACTGAGTTCTCTTAAAGATCGGCGAGACAAAACGAGAGCCCCGCGCGTTCGCCACGCGTGGGGCTTTTCGATTGTAATCAGTTGTCACACCAAGAGAACAATCTGAATATTCGCAGTGGTACGGTAGCGGGCCGCTATGTCGCGTATCCGACATAAATAGCAAACCCGAGGATTGCTTTCCTATCAAGCTGGGAGTTACACTGCCGGGCCATACTACAGAGGGACCGCATTCCGGGGTCCCCACGACACAAATCGAGTTGCCGTTAAAGTGCGGGTGCAGGAATTTTTGCACCAGCAGCATTCGGCCCCCCGATTTAGTGCGGTTCCAGCAATAAGACCTCTGCCAAGGAGACTTATGAACAACCCACGCTTCCAGAAAATACTTTTGATTTCCATGCTGACGGTGGTTTGTCTCGTTGCCGCCTGCGGCAGCAGCCCCGAAGGAAAATACCGCGACCCCAGCGGCACGATTAATGCGCAGTTCAAAGATGGCAAGGCCTACATCGCGCTGGGCGCCTACGCCGTCGACGGCACCTACAAAATCGAGGGGAAAAAGATCATCGCCCGTGGCGACTTTGGCCCGATGATTCCCAATCCCTGCGTCTTTACTATCAACGACGACGGCACCATCGATGGGCCCCGAGATAGCGCGATTCCGAGGCTGGAAAAAGTGAAGTAACGGCCGGCCTGGCGGCGTACATACGATCAACGTCGATGCGCGGAGCGCCGCTCCAGTGAAATTAATTAGTCGAGCGTTCGGCTGTTGCGAGCAATCCCACTGATGGTGCGGCGCTTCTCTCGTGTTACTTCTTGGTTTCTTTTTTGTGGGTGGTGTTCAGGATGGCGTCCGGAATAATCAGCCGCTCTACCGGGCGTCCACCCACGATGTGCGACTCGATAATTTCATGCACGTCTTCAGGCTGGACCCCGCCATACCACACGGCTTCCGGATAGACCACCACGGTGGGGCCGAGCTCGCACTGGTCAAGGCATCCGGATTTATTCGCGCGAACGTTTTTTATACCTCGTTGCGCGAGTTCTGTCTTGAATAGCCGCTGCAACTCCCCCTGCCCCGTGGGGTCGCAACAGCCGCGCGGGTGACCTGCTTCACGCTGGTTCATGCAGACAAAAATATGCTTTTCAAATTTGGGCACGTTTTAGTTTAACTCATCGCTGGAATTCGATTTGACCGTAACGATGGGAAGGAGAGTTGAACTCGCGAGCTCTGAATCCGACCTGCGAAGAAACCTTCGGAACGTCTCAGGAGAGTCCGAGATGATCGAGATGATACCGCCCCTGCTCAATCACCTGGTCATCATCGATCCACACATCGCATTTGCGGGTCAGCACATCCACGTGAGTTTTCGACGCCCAGTCGGCATTCGTCTGGCTGCCGTACGGATCGCCAAACGCCAGATGAACGCCAGGGAATTTTTCGTCCTGTAACAGCACGCCAATCATGCGCGACAATCCCAGATTCGTGCCGAAGGCCAGTTCCCCCACGCGATCACTGTTCTGATCGGTGTGGCAGTAATCCCAGAATTCCTGCTCCAGATCCTTGCGCGCGCATTCCGCATGCACCAGGCGCGCTTCCTTGATTTCCAGAACCAGCGGCGTGTCTTGCAGGTCGCCGTATTTGCCATTGAAATGATCGCCGGCGGTGGCATCGCAAACAAAAGTTCCATCGACGGTGGCCGGTGTGGTAAACACTTCTCCAGCCGGAAGGTTGGACCAATATCGCGGACTGATCAGCCCGCTCGTTTTTACCCAGTCGAGGCCGGGATCGAAATGCGCGGCGATATTGGTGCCCGCCTCGGTCTTGACCGTGAGCGTTTCCGCGCGCAGCATGCGCTCGCGCAGCTTATCGCTGAGCCGGTCCACCATGCGGTAATCCGCGCGCATCCCCTGTTGCATAATCTCTGCGGTCACACCTACCATGTGCGCGTAACGAATCTGCCGCCGTTCCACGATCTTAACGATGGCCATGCGCGCGCCAAGCTCGCCGGATTGGGGAGTCATACACATGATCCCCACGTCCGCCGTTTCCAACGCCTCCAATACTTCCGCGGGCGCCTCCCGCATCGGGCGGGGACCAAAACCCTCCAACAAAAATGAGCTGTAATTCGCACCGCAATCATGCAATGCCGCCGCGAGGCTGGCCGCCACAGGCTTGCTGACTTCATCGGCGATCAACGCGACATGTTCGCCGGCGCGTACCGACAGACACGTTTCTACGGCGTTCTTGGCGCCGGGCATCAGCTCACTCTTGGCATTTCCAAAGGAATTGAGCATCAAGATATTTTATCGAATTTGCAGCCGTGAGTTAAGGGACGATCCTGTAGTTCCAAGTTGGATAACATCGAGAAATTACAATTGCCTAAGAAACTCTGGCGCCCGCTGAACTTGACACGATGCATTCGCATGCCCACTATAAAATTCCCTTCCAGTAAAAACCCGATTTTAGCGCCCATTTTCGGTTGTTCCGCGTCCCGCGTGTATTTACAGTTGAAGCGGAAGATTTCCTCTCGTTTTCCGGGCTGCCGTCACGTTGTTCCAATTTCAAAGGCCTTTGCGCACTTAGCGAGGGGTTGTGCACTATCTCACGCAACTATTCACCACCAGCGGCTTTCAGCTCCACGGCTACTGTTATCAGTGGAATTCCGGGCTGGTTTGGCTGAATGTCGTCTCCGACGCGCTGATCGCCGTCGCGTACTTCACCATTCCCATCGTTCTTCTATGGTTTATACGCAAGCGCCGCGATGTGCCATTCACCGGAATGTTTGCGCTATTCGGGTTGTTCATCGTGGCGTGCGGCATGACCCATGTCCTGGAAGTTTGGAATTTGTGGCATGCGCAGTATTGGCTCGCGGGCGCGGTAAAGGCCGTCACTGCCGCGGCGTCCATAGGCACGGCGATCCTCTTAACCAGGCTCATCCCCGACGCGCTTGCTCTCCCCAACAGCGCTCAATGGGCCGCAACGAACACAGTCCTTCTTGAAGAAGTCCAGGAGCGTCGTGCCCTGGAAATACAACTGCGCTTGAGTGAAACCATGTACCGCGAAACTGCGGCGCTGGTGGACTTGACGCACGACGCATGAAGACGAATCTGAAGCGCCTGGTACCCGCCGTAGAGCGCGAATTGCGCGAAGCCGAAGATCGCCGCGAACGAAAAAAACTCGACCGGCAGGTTCAGCAACTGCAAAAGTTTGAAGCCATCGGAAGGCTGGTGGGAGGCATCGCCCACGACTTCAACAACATGATTGGGGCCATTCTGGGTTGGGCAGAGATGGGTTGCGAAGAGACGCCAAGAGACACCCGCTCGCACGATCGTTTTCGCAAAATTTGTGAGCAATCGTTACGAGCTGGAAAATTGACTGGGCAACTATTGGCTTTCGCCGGAGGCCAAATCCTGGAACCTCGAAAACTCGATCTCAACGTTCTGGTGCCAGAAGAAATGAGCTTGCTCAGCAGAATTATCGGGGACGATATCAAGGTGCGTATTCAGGCGGATCCGAACCTTCATGTAACGCTTGCCGACCCATCGCAGATCGAACAGGTATTGATGAATCTGTGCCTCAACGCGCGCGATGCGATGGCTGGCGGGGGCCAACTGACCATCGAAACCAGCAACGTCGAAGTGGATGCGGAGTTTTGCCGCGAGCATGGCTTTGATCGGTCCGCAGTTACGTTTTGCTGTCCGTCACCGATACCGGCGTCGGCATGGACAAAGCCACCATAGAACATATTTTTGAACCCTTCTTCACCACAAAGTCGGTTGGCAAGGGAACGGGGCTCGGCCTGGCTACCGTGTACGGCATCGTCAAGCAACACTGTGGATTGATCCTGGCAAGCAGCGGGCCCGCGACTGGAACCTGCTTCCGCGTGTATCTGCCATCGAATACAGGCGCGCACGCACCTTGTGAGACCGCTCGCTATAACGAACCTCCACGAGGCACGGAAACAATTCTGCTGGCTGAAGACCACGAAGGTCTGCGCAACTCAGCGCAGGAAATGCTGCAGAACCTTGGTTATCGCGTGATTGTCGCCGCCGATGGCAAGGAAAGTCTGGAGCTATTCAAGAAAAATCGGCAACAGATCGACTTGATCGTAATGGACGTGGTGATGCCTCTGCTGAGCGGACCCGAGGCCTATTCGGAAATGTGCGTACTTCAGCCGGACGCCCGGGTGATTTTTACAACCGGCTATACGCCGAAAGCAAAAGACCTGGCCTGCATGGTCGAAAAGGGTGCATCGGTACTGCGGAAACCGTACACGCTGATCAGCCTCAGTCAAATGATTCGACGAGCGCTGGAGCAGCACCCGGTAGCGGTGTAACTGCGCATCACCGCTATTTTTTCATTTCAATTTTTCAGCGATCCACTGGTCCGTGCGGGCATCCAGCAAATCCAGCGGCAGGGTTCCGCCGTCCAGCATCTCATCGTGGAACGTGCGAATGTCGAACCTGGAACCCAGCTTGGTCTGTGCGCGATCGCGAAGCTCGCGAAAGTTTAGCTGCCCGAGCTTGTAACTGAGCGCCTGCGCCGGCCACGAGATGTAGCGGTCTGTTTCCGATTGAATAGTGGGCTCGTCGACCGCGCCTGATTTGCGGAAAAATTCTACTACCTGCTCGCGCGTCCATCCTTTGGAGTGAATTCCAGTGTCCACCACCAAACGCACGGCGCGAAACAATTCAGACGATAGCCGGCCATAATCGGAGACCGGATCCTGATAGAAGCCTACCTCTTTGCCTAGTTGCTCCGCGTACAGCGCCCATCCCTCGACGTACGCGTTGAAGCCCAGGTTGTGCAGCCGAAACTTTGGCAGCCCGGTGAGCTGTTGCTGTACCGAAAGCTGCATGTGATGCCCGGGGATTCCTTCGTGATACGCGATCGCTTCATCGTCTATCAAGGAGCGCTTGGCAAAATCAGAGGTAGCCACCACTACCCGCCCGGGACGCTTGCCATCCGGCGTGCCGGTGACATAGTGGGTGGCCGCCGCGGACTGAAAGGCCGGTATCGCCTCCACGGTTACCGGTGACTTAGGCAGCAAGGTGAACAGTTGCGGAAGCTTCGGTTGCATCTGTGCGATGTAATGCCGGAAGTCGTCCAGGATTTGCTCGGACGAAGTGGGTATGTATTGGGGATTAGTCTTCAGCGAAGCGCGAAAAGTCGCCAGATCGGCGAATCCTTCTTTTTTCGCGATGGCCAGCATCTCTTTTTCGATGCGATCGATCTCTCGCAGGCCCAGTTGGTGGATTCCATCCGGGGTCATGCGCATGGTGGTTCGCCCATAAATATTGTTTTGATAGCGCTTCTCGCCATCTGGCAGGGAAGTTATCGCCAGGGTGGTGCGGCCCTGAGGAGCGTATTTCGTGCGTATGAATTCTGCGAAGCGGCGATAAGCCGGAATGACCTCGTTGTTGACGGCATCGTTGATTTGCTGAGACAAGCGCTTTTGATCTTCAGGCGAGATCTCCGCTGGATATTTCTTCGTCGGCTGAAGAAATGGATCAGAGTCGATAATGCCCTGGCATTGCGTTGGGATCTTTTCCGCGAGGAAGCGCACCGGCATCAATTTATCTTGCATCCCGGCGCGTAGGACTTCGGTGGTCTGATCGAGAGCGCGCGGAATCTGGTGCAGCCGCGAGATGTAGTCCTCGTAGTGCTTGACGGAATCGAGAGGAACCGAAAGAGGAAGATCGGCAAGCTTGGTATGAATGCCATTTTGTTGATTGATGGGCATCTCATACTCTTTAAACTCAAAATCAGCGCCGCGCTGCTGCAAAACACGAACTAACAGGTCGTGCGAAAGCTGGTCCTGGTCGGGAAAGCCAGTCGTCGGAATAGCCTTCAAACGGCTAAGGAATTCCTCGTCGGTCTTGTGCCGTTGCAGGATGGCTTCGAGCGAGTATTCATCCAGCTTGTCGTTGTAGCGGTAATCCCCGAACGAAGTAGCGCGCTCCGGCTGATTGCGCATATCCGATTGGAACTGTTCCTCGAAAAGCGCATTCTGCGCAGCGATGCGTTCTTCAACCGGTTTAAGTTCCTGTCCGAAGACAGAAGCCGCAGCAATCAGGAAAACAAAAATCAGCCCTAAGTTTTGGCGCATAGGGGCATGGTACCAGAGTGAAGTTGGGCTTGCGAAAACGAAACAGGATGCTCGCAGGTTCTAAATCGGCGCCCGCACTCAATACAGGTAGAGGTTAATTTCTGTTCGGTGCGTGTTTCCTGGACACGCGAAACGCGGGCACCTGGCCGCCTCCGCTGGTGACATTCGCGAGTCCGGTGGCACTCAGGCGCGTAAGGTAGCCGCTGAGTTTTCCGTGGAATAAATATGGTGCGAAATCCACGAGCATGTCGCGAAATTCGACTTTGCCGTTGCCAGTGATGTACGGGAATACTTCGCGGCGGATGGGGATGCGCTCCTGAACGATCCAGCAATTTCCGCCGGCTTCCGGGCCGCTCCCGGAAATCGCGGTCTGGATGGCGGCGTCCCAAGCGCTTTCGCTGGTTTCCCAGCCGAGCGTCACACCGGTGCCGCCGTATTCGTCACTCGGTTTCAACACCAGGTTCTCGCGCTCTTTGCGAATGAAGCCCAGCAAATCCACGGGCTTGTCGTAATGCGCGGTACTCACATCCGCGACCACTCGCGTCCAGGGTATGTGGCGCTTGATAACCTGCCGTTCATCGTGGGAAAAAAGCCCCCCGTTGCGCTCATCGGTTAGCACGGCAAAAAATGTTTTCACGTGCGGGATTTTGCAGCGGAAGGAATTGGCAACGCATACCGCATTCGCGGTGTACGCCTTTACCAAAGCAGAACATTCTGCCGGGCGCGCCACGATGTCGTTCATTAACACCCGGCGGTACACCAGATCGATTTTCTTTCCCTGCGCGCTTAATTTCTTCCCATCGAACTTCAGATCGCGGGGATCGGCGATCAGCGTGGGCACGCCCATCTTGTCGAAGCGTGCTTTCAAAATTTCAAACTCGCTCCAGGTCGGAACACCTTTCCAGTCGACGATGGCGATTTGCGGCCGCTTGTTCGTCCCGCCCCAATCGAGATAGGTGAGCACCAGAGCGTCAAGAAGTTTGGCGCTGAGCGGATAGCCATGCACTTCGTAGCGCTTCGAAAATTCTTCCATCAACGGCAGTTCGCTGAAGAGTTCGCCCAGCGTTTCCGAATATCCCGCACCCGCCGGGGATTCTCCGTTGTATTCGGCAAACTTCAGCGACTCCGGAAGTAAAAAGGCATCGAGGCGTGACGCCGTGCTGGCTCTTCCATAACCGGCGGGCAGACGGGACAGGCGCGCTTCTTCCGGCCGAAGGTGAAATTGCGCGAATAGATTCTTATCCGCGAGCGCCGCAGCGGTAACGCGTTCCGCTAAATCGGCGATCGTCTCGACCACGGGCCGCACACGCTTTTCATCTTGTGGAGAAAGAAAAAATGGGCGCAAAAAAGGGCAGTGTACACGGTCGCCAAAAGTCAGCTTCTCGGCACGCAGATTTTTTAAGAAATTGTCAGCGAACGCCGGGTTTTCGGTCAGGCTGGCTTGCAGCAGCGCGTGCCAGTATTCCGACGCATCCCCTTCCACCGGTTTGGGCGAAGCCGTACTCATTTTGCTTTTGGTCGTGGCGGCTTTGCGGCCGGAGCTGGGGAGACTGGAGGCCTGTTCGATTCTGCCGCCGAAGTTGATTGTGAGTTAGTCGTGGATTGAGGGGTCGTCGTGGACTGAGAAGTTGCGCCTGATGGTGTCGCTGCTGGCTGCGGCGCTCCAACTGATTGCGGCGTAGCACCTGCTTGCGTGGTGGCTGGCGGTTGGGTGGTTGCGACTGGTTTAGCCTCCGCAGGCGACGGTGCTGACGACCTTGGTTGAGATGTCGCAGCCGACTGCTGCGCTGTACGGCCAGTTCCAGGACTGCTTTGCCCAGCAGCAGCCTGCGCTGCTTTCTGGTTGGGAGCGCCCGTGAAACCGGCCGGGCCTTCGTCCGTATTACCCGCCTTGATTCCAACCATTTGTTCCCAACGCGGCCAGGAATTGGAGGCCTCACCGGTGAGCGCTCGATCGATCACCAGGCGCGCCATGCGATCGACCACCTGCTCAAAATAAAATTCCGTGATGCGGTCGCGTTCAAAGTCAGGGGCAGGATTCAGAAAATCGATCGCGTACGGCACGCCATCCTGAACCGCAAATTCGATGGTATTCATTTCGTAGCCCAGCGCTTGATTGATGGTCTGCGCGTCCTTGACCACGCGCTCGCCAAGCTCGGAAGAAAGATATTTGTGATCCACGATGTAGCGCCGGTCTTTGGGGTCGTAGTGCACCGGCAAAATATCCGTCTTGCCGAATGTGAAGCAGCGCACGTATTGATCAAAATTGATGAACTGCTGCAGCGTCATGCAATACGGCGAAGTCTGATCGTAGGCGGCCCAAAGCTCTTCCTTGGTACGGACCTTGTACACGTGCTTCCATCCGCCACCGGAATACGGCTTGAGAATCGCCGGGCGGCCTACATAATCCAGCAGCCCATCCCAATCCAACGGAAATTCCAGGTTGTGCAGCGACTCCGCATTGATATCCACATCTTTCGGGTAGCCTTTTTGGGGCAATAGCACGGTCTTGGGAATCGCGATACCGAGTTTCGCGGCCACGGAATAATTGAAATATTTATCGTCTGCCGTCCACCAGAACGGATTGTTGATGACGTAGCTTCCCTGCAGCACAGCGTGTTTCAAATACCCGCGGTAGTATTCCACTTCATGCGAAATGCGATCCACGATCACGCGATATTTGGCAGGTTCGTCCATGCGCGTGCCGCCCAGCTTGACGAACTCCGCGGTGACGCCGTCTTTGGCGCCCAAGGTTTTTACCCGCTCGATAAATGCCGGCGGAAAGCTGAACTCCCGCCCGCACAACAGGCCCACTTTCTTCATTTCCCCTTCTCCTCGGAAAGATCGACTCGTCAATTGTAGCGATTCGCGAATGAACTCGTATTAAGCAGAGAATAAAAACTGCCACAACACCTTCAGAGTTAATTCACCACCTGCGCCGACGATGCCTTCTGTTGCGTCACTCCGCCGCGCGTCTCATTGACGATGTGCTGCACCACCGCCTTAAGGTCTCCAGTCTCCTGATACACCCGCAGTTGCCGTTCCGCGCTGGTGCCTTCGCTCATGATGGTATTGACGTATTCCACCGCGCTGCGGCTGCCCAGCTCATCAACCACGTCATCCACGAACTCCAGCAACTCCGGTATCAGCTCCCGCATGGGCACTTCCGTTTCCTTGCCAAAATCGATGAGCTTGCCTTCGATTCCGTAACGCGCGGCACGCCACTTATTTTCTTCAATCAGCGCACGGCCATACAAGCGATAGCTCATATTGCGGGTGTAGAGCCGGTGCAGTTTCACGACGATGGCCTGCGTCAAGGCCGCGATAGCCACGGCTTCTTCCACTTTGGTGGTGACATCGCACATGCGAAATTCCAGCGTGCCAAACGTCGGGTGCGGCCGCACATCCCACCAGATTTTCTTTCCGTTATCGATGCAGTTCAGCTTCATCAGCAGATTCACGAAATTCTCGTACGCGCTCCAGGACTCAAATTGCTCCGGCACGCCGGTGCGGGGAAAGCGGCGAAAGACCGTGGTGCGAAAAGATTTCAGGCCGGTGTTGCGGCCCATCCAGAAGGGCGAACTGGTCGAAAGCGCCAGCAGGTGCGGCAGGAAATACCGCACGTTGTTCATCATGTCGATGGTGGTCTGCTTATCGGGCATGGCCACATGCACGTGCATCCCGAAAATCAGCAACGAACGCGCCAGTTGTTGCAGCTCTTCGATAATGTTCTGATAGCGCTCGCCGGGAGAAATCACCTGGTCGATCCAACTGGAGAATGGATGAGTACCCGCAGCCGCTACCTGCAGCCCGGCCCGTTCCGCCGCCGCTACCAGTTCGCCGCGGGTGCGATGCATCTCGATACGCAGCTCGTGGACGCTGTCGCAAATATTCGTGCCAGTTTCCACGATGGACTGGTGCATTTCATGTTTGACTTGCTCCACTATGCCCGGAGAAGCCGCGGACACCAGCTGCATCACGTGCGAGCGCAGTTCGCAGGTAGCCCGATCGATGATCTGAAATTCTTCTTCAACGCCTATCGTAAAGCGATGCGCCATGGTGGGCCTCTAGCTGGCCTGGCAATTCGGGGGACTTAGCCTTAAGGTGCGTATCATACGCTTCCCCACTTAAAATAACATCGGAACGGGCAGGCAAAGAAATGATAAATCCGAAGAAGAAATTGGTGCGGAAGTGGATGCGGTACCCAGGTTTATTACGACCACTTATAAACAGAGAAAGGGGACACCTTCTGCCCCCTCACTGAAGATAATTGCCAAACTACGAACAAAAACTAGCTAAGCCGCACCCATGGAGCGACGCTGCTGAAAGCATTCCCGGCAGAATACCGGGCGCCCTTGGGTAGGCCGGAACGGTACGGTCGTTTCCTTACCGCATTGTGAACAGTTGGTTTTTGTCTCCGAGCGCATTTGCAGACCGGCGGCAACCCCCGGCCCCATACCTTCCGCGCGCCTGGCCTTGCACCCTTTACAACGCTTTGGTTCGTTCTTGAAACCCTTGTCGGCGAAGAACATCTGCTCGCCGGCGGTAAATACGAACTCGGCGCTGCTCTCGGGACACTTCAGTTCCGGAGCGTGGTATTTCATTTAGGCGCTCCCCTTACCCCGAGAGAGGCGAGAGGATGGGTGAACTTACGTCCTGCGAAGACCAGAC
>Ga0182024_10012908_pt1 | contig 16438 bp, 19 predicted proteins | sample P32metaG_FD_120480 | JGI IMG/M metagenome (GOLD analysis project Ga0182024, IMG submission 120480) | Permafrost microbial communities from Stordalen Mire, Sweden - P3-2 metaG (Illumina Assembly) | ecosystem: Environmental > Terrestrial > Soil > Wetlands > Permafrost | place: Sweden: Stordalen... | reverse complement strand
TCGGAAATCTCTGGATTGCTAGAAGTTCCCGGCCCGATTCCCAACCCCAAGCCCTAACAATTGAGATGGTGCGTCGGTCCCGCGGTCGATTTCAATTGTGGGCCTTGGAGATCCCATATCTCGCCAGCGATGAACGCAGCCTGACCCTTCCCCGCAGAAGGCGAGACTTCGTTGCGGCAAGAGAGATTCCCTGCGCCTCTGCCGTTTCTCCCAACGAACAGTCGGATTGATAGTAGTGGGTTACAACGGAGCGCAAGCTCGGGTGCAGTTTCTCAACTTCTCGCCTCAGTAGAAGAATCTCCTGTTGATCGAGATAAATCCTCTCAGGTCCTGGCGATCGGTCTACGAACTCATGTAGTTCCACTGTTCCCGTTTCCAGACTATTCGTTCTCGCATCGTTTCCTCGGCGAACCTTCCGCTTTCGCAAAATCATCAATGCCGAGTTCACTCCGATAGTTGTGAGCCAAGTCGAGAACTTGCAGGACCGGCGAAACGTAGTCAAATGCAAATAGGCCCGGAACAGTGTGTCTTGGAGCGCGTCTTCCGCGTCCTCATGATTCCTTACGATACTGATTATCTTCATTTTCGCGACAGCGGAATGCCGTCTACACAATTCCACAAATGCGTTGTGATCACCGCTCTGTGCGCCTGTGATCAAATCGTCGTCTGAGACATCTTTCCGGAGTACTCCAGCCGCCGAGAGATATACCTCGTTGGCATCGTAGGAAGTGGTGCTCATTTTCTCCTCCATTGCGAACAGTCCGGGCTAACGCAGCGCGTATCGTTGTGAGGTATCCTCTACTTCACTGATTTGCGCTACTTGATTGCCAACCCGCTTTCGGGCCTCGCTTATGTCTCGAGGTGACCTGCCTAGCAGCAACGCGCAATCATGCATGGAATAGCGTTCGAGAACACAAATGACGAAAACGAACCGATCAAACTCAGGAAGGTCGAGAATCGATTTAGCCTCTGCAATTGCACCTAACGAGTCACCTGGGAAGAATGCGCTTAATCCGTTGTCGGTGTTGTCATTGGTGTTGACGAATGACTGAACTTCTGGACCGATGACGAGGCTGATGGCGTTGCGAATAACCGTGCGACGTGTCCAACTGAGTATCCAGTCTTTGGAAACTGAACTACTTGCAATACACTCTCGAAAGGAACGAATCAAGCATTGTTTTGCGGCTTCCGCGTTCGCAGTGAGTAACACGGCAAGCCTTTGCAAACTTACTTGCTCCCGTTCAAATAAGGTGGCAAACTCTTCCATTCGGGCATATTCGCATTCCTCGCTTACCTTCTTGCCGAACCAACGGACTCTCATGACAGTAGCTTCTCCGGATGCCTTCATAACCGTTCGGGCTCAATTGCACAGCAGTAAGGGCAGTAGGATGACAAAGCTGTAGTGGCCTTACCCTACGGATGCAGTGTCCTTGCTCTATTTGAGCGCTCTTGCCTCCGCTAAGCCTGAAATCACAGGCCGTTCGAGGCGTTCATCCTTCTGGCTGTGTAGGCTTTTCTTAATACAGGGCGATGCTACCGCTGAACCTGCGCCCAGAACATTACATGTTCCTGCTAAACCAATCGAAACAGCCACGCCGGCTCCTTGCTCTTGAAGAACATCTCTCCACGAGCGCCATCCATCGATGCAACGCGGCCTGTCGGGTGCCGACGATGAAACTGACGAACTAGCGGAAACATGTAATTCTCTATGTCTTGCTCCGGAGGTAGCATCGCTGTGTGCTGAGGAAAGAAGTTCCATTCTGACCTGGGCGGCAACGCGTCTGTTTGCCAACCGCTCGGTAATGACCGGGTCCCACAAACCGCTTTATGGGCCACACTTAGAGGATTTGAGTTTATCGAAGCCGTTGCACGGATCAAGTGGCACAATAGTGCGATCCCATTCGCGGCAGTTCCTAGAACGACCGACCAGGAGCAACTGAACTCCCGGCAAGTAAGGAGGGACTCAATATGGATCAGCAGACGCCAACGTCACGCGGGCCTTACGTTGGCTCGCTTGCTCAGCGAGAAAAGGGGAACGTCGCTCGGCAAGCCGGATCGCTCAGGAAGGCAGTACTCGACTCCGTGATACACGAGTTGCGAACACCGCTGACCTCGATTAAAGCATCCGTGTCGATGCTACTTACACTTCCACGGATGAAGTTTCGCGAGCGAATCGAATTACTCACGATCATTGACGAGGAGACGGACCGGCTTAATTCGTTGGTTGGTGAAGCAGTGGAACGAGCACGGCCCGACACTGGAGCTAGACTCACTCTGGAGCCATGTGCAATTGAAGAGATTATCGATGCTGCAAGAGGAGATTGTCGGGCGCTGCTCGTCGCACAATCGATTGAGGTCCAGGTCCCCTTGGGTTTGCCAGCCGTTCGTGCGGACCTAAAACTAGTCAAAAAGGCCTTGGCACAGTTGCTTGAAAACGCACGCAAGTATTCACCGCCCGATGAGCCGATTACGGTCTCGGTGGAGATGAGCGGAGGTTTTGTGGTCACAAGTGTGATCGATCGGGGCAATGGGATTGATATTCACGAACAGCATTTGATTTTTGATGAATTGTACCGTGGAAAGGACCACCGCCACTTGGTCCCAGGAACAGGAATGGGATTGCCAATTGCGAAGGCAATCGTTGAGGCGCACGGGGGCTCAATAAGTGTAATGAGTGAGCGCGGTCGTGGCTCGATTTTTTCTTTCACACTGCCAATCGACCAGCAGTTCATACCTAGCCCCTGTCAATCCCCATTTGAAGCCGAACCAGCTTATGAGACAGGCTCTAGGATTCGTGGGGATCGCCTAGGACGCATCCGCCGTCTTCACGCAATTGCAACGGAAATATGAGTAGCCGGCACATGACGGTATCTTCGGACGCACCCTCAAAGTGAACGAGACGAGTGCAGCGGATCGGCAAGACTTGAATGGCAGGTCTAGCCTGGGGAGTTAAATGGTCGATTGTGTCGTATGTCGATACTGGTCCGAGCGCCTAGAGGAGGCTCGAACCCACGGTCGCATCGACAGCGCGTTCAAGCAAGAGAGACGTCTGAAGGTGGCTCTGCGAACACACCAATTTGGCGCCTGCGCACGCAGATTTCCGGACCTCCTCAGGGATCTAGTAAAGGAAGACCTAGAGCTGCCGGATAATTCTTCCGGTTCCTGCGATCCTGCGCGTGCTCGAATCCTGATAGACGATCCGGTCGACGAAGTCGGAGTCGCGCCAATCTCCAAGTGGCGGCAATGACGTCACCCGGTAGTTCCGATATTGCCGACTCTCCAAGGCACATCAAGCGTTATGGCTCTCGAAAGCGATACCCGATGTAGCTGTCGGTGAGCAGATATGTTGGGTTTGAGGGATCGTCCTCGAGTTTCTTGCGGATTTGGCCAATGAGAACGCGCACATACGCATGATCGTTGACAAACTCCGGACCACGCAAAGCGTTGAGCAGCCGCGCGTGGGTTACCGGTCTGCCGGCATGCGTCATTAACAATTGAAGTGCATTAAACTCGCGCGCCGTCAGATGTACCTCGTCCCCATCTCGTTCAACACGCCTGCGAACAGGATCAAGCAGGACAGAGCCGACGACGACTGCCATCTCTGCAGGTAGCTCAGGAGCCCTGAAGCGGCGAACGGCGGTGCGTAATCTCGCCGTCAGTTCGCGGGACTGAAATGGCTTGGTCACGTAATCGTCGGCGCCGACTTCCAATGCTTCAACCTTGTCATCTTCATCGTCGCGGACTGTTAGCATGAGAATCTGCAGCTTCGTAGAAATGCGGCGGATACGGCGGCAGGTCTCAATTCCACCGATTCCCGGCATATTGATGTCGAGGAGTACGGCCTCAAAATCGGCCATTCGGAGATTCGCGAGCGCGTCCTCTCCATTGCCTGCCTCGGATACATCGAATCCAAGACAACTGAGGGTTGTGCGGAGGCTACGCCGTAGTGCAGTGTCGTCTTCCACGATCAACAATCTGCCTTGCGGTTCATCCATATCATCTCTCCTTGGATAGCCTGGGGAGCGCCAGAAAAAACGTTGTGCCTTCCGCTGGATCGCTTTCAACCCACACTCTGCCGTTGTGGGCCTCGGCAATTCGGTTGGTTACGGATAGCCCTATGCCGGTTCCAGATGCTTTATGTTGAGACCCAGGAGGCCGATAAAATCGCTGGAAGATTCGCATCCTCTCTTCAGGGGCGATAAAGGATCCTTCATTCAGCACGCTGAATACGATCTCTGCATCTGTTGATGCGACGCGAAGTGTGATCGGCGACGCGGGACTCGCGTATTTTGAAGCGTTATCGAGCATCTGCCAAAGAGCCATTTGAAGCAGATGAGCGTCCGCCCATACACTGCTCTCCGAGGCTCCGTCGACAATTCGTAAGACATGATCGGACAAAGCATCCGCGGCTTCTTCTCGACAGGATCGAAACAGTCGATCCATCGAGACGCATTCGTAATTTACCTTCAGCTGTCCCACATCCAACTTTGCAGTCTGTAGCGCGTTATTGGCCAGCTTGGTCAGACGCGTTGCCTGCTCATCGATGAGGGACACCAGTTCTCTCTCGGAATTGCCCAGCCCCTTCATTTCCAATAATCCAGAACTTGAATTCTGAATCGTTGCCAAAGGCGTTTTGAAGGAGTGGGCCAGTCCGTCAAGAACGGCGGAACGGAGCTGCTCGCTGCGCTTTGCGGCTTCGGCGTCACTCTCCGCGATAAAGGAATGTGCTCGTTCCAGAGCGATAGCCGCAAGGGAAGCTATGGCGTCGACGGAGCGCGAATCGAGTTGGCCATCATGATTGGGTCCAGCGATATAAAGCGCGCCGACCGGACGGGTCCCAATTCTCAGTGTTCGTTTGAATTTTGAAGATACAGGGTCGCTCTCATTCAATTCACCGAAATATGTAGCGCGGACCTCATCCTCCGGAACGGTGTGTTTCCCCGCCTTGTCCATGCGCGCTTCGCGAGCGTCCCATAGGGCTACGGCATCCAGGTTGAATGTATCTGCAATGAGCCTAGTAAGCTGCGTGCCCACCTCACCGCGCCGGTCCAGCATGATGATATCCCGGCTGGTGAGATAGAGCTTCTCCAACCTTGTCCGCTCGCTTTCGTTCTGGATGGCGCCGCGCTTGATTCGGTCCGCAATGTATCCGACGGTCAAAGCGAGAGTCACGAACATTCCCGAAGAGACCCAGTCCTGAGGATCGCGCTCGTAAAGAGAGAAGATTGGCGGCATATAGAAATAATCGAGGCAGGCGGCCGCCATTGTGGAAGCAATCACCGTCTGGATGAATCCCCACCGATTGGCAATCAACACCACGAAAACCAGATCAACCAGACCTGCGGTCAACACTTTGCCCTGACCCACGAAAACGATGGCGGTAAGCAAAGGGACAGCAGCGATGACGGCGACGGCACGTACAAAATGCCTGATTGCTTGCGGATATTTCATCACTCTACATCCAGCATATCGAAACCTAGGGAGCAACACGCAGCTCACATTCTGCTGGAATCGGAAAGACGTAAGAGAACCGTAAGGATCCGTCTCCGGTTATGCCCCAGTTACGGGTTTGGATTTTTGATGATTCAAGCCGCCGGTCGTGCGGCAGAATGGAGAATCATCATGGCCTCCTCAAGAGGTGCCATACGCAATATTTCCAATTTCGCAACGTATTTGATGAAATGTTTGCATCCCCGGCCAGTTCAGGTACCGACCTCGCTATTCGACCGTAAGGTTCGAGCATTGCGGGAATCGATCAGGGAACATGCTCTTTCTTCACGAACAATGCAAACGCTTCATTCCTTGGGCGTACTTGCAGTTTTGTCAGGGCTTCTGTCAATGGGTGTCGTCCATGTTCAGGCCCAATCCACATTCGGGAGTATTCGTGGCGCCGCGCAGGATAGCTCCGGCAGCGTTCTACCAGACGCGGAAGTTACGCTGCATAGCGATGACCAGAATACAGATCGCGTGGTGAAGACAGATGGCGCCGGAAATTATTCGATCGAAAATGTTCTTGCCGGCAAATACACCATCCACGCCAAGCGCGAAGGATTTGCCGACACCACAATCTCCGGCATCACCTTGGCGGCCAGACAGGATCTCCGCCTGAACCTTACGATGGCCATTGCCTCGCTGGCAACCACCGTTGAGGTAACCTCCGCGGCCAATCAGATCAACACCGAGGATGCGGTACTCGGCGATTCGAAGGGCACAGCTCAGATCGGCGAGTTGCCGCTTAACTTCCGCGCCTCGACCACCAGTCCTCTGGCCACATTGACGACCTCGGCCAACGTGCAGACGGATAATCAAGGCAATGTGGCCGTGGGTGGGGCCACCGCAAGCATGACTGGGTACTCGGTGGATGGCATCTCGACGGTCAATGTGTTTCAAAGCGCCGCCGGAACCAACCCGTACCCATCCGTGGAAGGCATCGCGGAACTGAAGGTTTCGGCCTTCGATAACAACGCCGAGTTTGCCCAGGTCGGCGACGTCACCTTCACCACCAAGGGTGGCACAAACCAGTTCCACGGCACCCTGTTCGAGTATCTGCAGAACGCGGCGTTGGATGCCAATGCGTACAACTTCCCAGAGAAGGCGCCCAAGCAATTCAATACCTTTGGCGGCAGCATCGGCGGACCAGTGTTCGTTCCGCATCTCTACAACGGTCACAACAAAACATTTTTCTTCTTCGACTACGAGGGCAACCGCAGAAATACCTCGCAGCCCGAGCAGTACCTGGTGCCCAGCGTGCAGGACAGAATGGGCAACCTGAGTGATCTGGCGACGGGTCTACAACCGCTGCCCGATCCTAACAACCCGTCCGGCCCGCCGATCCAGCTGCTGAACAATCCCTTCACCGGGCAAGCCTACTCGAATTTCACCATTCCGCAGGCGAGTATCAGCCCATTCGCTACGGCATTGCTGAATCAGTACTATCCGATGCCCAACGTCCAAAACAATGCATCCTACAACTATCAAGAATTGAAACCGATCCCCTCCACCACCGACGGATTCGATGGCCGCGTCGATCAGGTCATTAACTCCAAGCAGCAGGTCTATGCGCGCTACAACTGGAAAAATCTGGTTGTGAATGTGGTCAATCCGCTGTTGCCCAACGACGTGGACTCAGAGCATGACCGCAGCTTCCTGGTCTCGCACAATTACATCCTCACCAACCGGCTTCTCAACGAGTTCCGCTATGGCTTCACGGACTCGACACTCGCTCCCAACTTCAACATTGAAGGCGCCGCTGCGCTGACAGGGCTGGGCATTCAAATCGGAGGCGGCGGACAGGGCGTCAATGTCTCCAACCATCCCACCGATGAAGGCTTTCCCAGCATTGTGTTTTCCGATGGAACCGGGTTCCAGCAAATTGGCAGGGACCACGTAGGCCCAACCGTGTCCACCACCAAGCAGCTTGCCGACAACCTCAGCTACAACCGCGGCCGCCACACAATACGCGCCGGCGTGGATGTGCGCTGGGTCCGCTTTGCCGTGCCGGAGATCGAGACCCCCTCGGACGATTACGGTCTCTTCACCTTCAACCAGCTCACGTTTACCAATAGCGCCTTCGGCGACTTGCTGCTGGGTATGCCCAATACCACGTACTTTGCCGTAACCGGGCCACGAGACGACGCAGGCGGAGCACAGTACGGCATTTATGGGCAGGACCAATGGCAATTGAACGATCGCATCACCCTCAGCTTCGGCCTGCGTTGGGAACTACTGCCTCCCTTCGTGGACAAGAATGGCATCCAAGCCAACTTCGATCCCAATTACAGCGGGCCGGGCGCCGACGGACAGGGCGCGATCATCGTCAACAACATTCTTTTGAACGGGCTCAAGCCGGCGCCGGATTTTCTGGCCTCGTTCAACGCCTGTGGATTCGACCCCACCATCAACCCGAACTACAATGCCGCCACCTGTACCCCCGTGGTGACCAATAATCAAGACGGCCTGCCCGCTGGGCTCCGCCAGACTTACAAGCGCAACTTCGATCCCCGCGTCAGCTTCGCCTATCGTCCCTTCAGGGACAACAAGACCGTCCTTCGCGCCGGCTTCGGAATCTTTACGGTGACAGCCCTGGGCCAGCTTCAGAACAACAACGAAAGCAATCCGCAGGCCTCCGTCTTCACCTGGGAGAACAATCCCAGTGGCGCGGCAACGATAGCCACGGGTGCACGCACGCCGCAATTTGCCTTCCCGCAGGTTGCACCAGCGAGCGCAGACCAGAATGGAGGACTGCAGTTTGGCGGTGGAGAGCTCGAACAGGCAACCTCTCCCAACTATCGTGATGCGCAATCCGAACAATGGAATGTCACGATCGAGCGGGAACTGACGCCCTTTACCGCGTTGCGGGCAAGTTACGTGGGCATGAACTCCTATCGCATGAATGTGACGGAAAACCTCAATCAGACTATGCCCAGCACGCAGCCCTATAATCCAGCGCAGGTTCCGTTCCCGAACTGGGGCGTCATCTTCAATACCGCCAACCTGGGCGGACAAAACTATCAGTCACTGGAATTAGCGGCGACGCACAAAATGTCCAGAGGGCTGACCTATGAGGCCAACTACGCATGGACGCACAACATCAGCGATGCGCAAGGCGATGCGCCGACCGCCTTCGTGGGCGAAACCAATTATGGACTCGCGGTGCTGAACCGCTTCGATATCCATGCCAACCGGGGCAACGTGGAAGGGAGTCGACGTCAGCGCGCATTGCTAACAGGAACCTATGAGTTGCCTGTCGGCAAGGGGCGGCAGTGGATGAACAATTCCCCCGTCATGGACGCGATTTTCGGCGGCTGGAATGTGAACACCATTACGCTGCTTGAGACCGGGCCGTATCTGACCCCGACAGACAGCGTGAACAACGACCAGAGCAACACCGATCCTTCGCTCGATGGTTCTGTCGTACGTCCCGACCGGGTCCCCAATGTGTCGCTGCGCAACGGCCCGAATGGCGCATACTTCAACATCAATGCATTCACCCATACGCCGCCCAAGGCGGGAAGAGTCGGGAATGCAGGCGTAGGGATACTGGAAGCGCCCGGCACCATCGCCGTCAGCGGCGGCCTGGCCAAGCAGTTCGCTGTTCACGAGGGCTGGCGTTTGCGCTTCGAGTCAACATTTACTAACGTACTGAATCGTACAAACTTGGCAGCCCCACCAACGAATATCAGCAACCAGAGTACATTCGGTGTGCTGGACGCTGCACAAACGTCGGAGAACGCGGGCAACCGTACCGGACAACTGGCACTCAGGGTTGAGTTCTAGTAGCCAATTGGCGGCAAAGCCTGGACGTGATGGTACTGGGCCGGAGCTTCGAGGAATTCCGGCCCGTACTCGTTCAACTGCAAGGTTCAAAAACGCAATGAAACAACCGCATTCAGCGGATTCCATTTCAGCAAAGAAGCGAAATATGTCGAAGCGAAGCAAGGTTATATTGGCCATCGCAGTTCTGGCCGCCACCTGCGCGATCCGCGGAAATGCAGCTGAAGGAGGACAGATACTACCGAAGCCGGTGGATAAGCAGATGCTCAGAGCAGACGAGGCAAAGCAGAAGCTGATCCTCATGGATACGGACAAAAGCGGCAAGATCTCCAGACAAGAGTGGCTAAGGTTCATGGAGGCGGGATTCGACAGGCTGGATCGAGGCAGGACCGGCTCCTTGGATCCGAGGAAACTGGCAGTGACTAATGCACAGGTCAGACACATCCGCCCCAGCGATCCTGGTAAGTAACTAGCTCGCGGGGGATGAGTCTCGGTGCGAAGCTCATTTCATTCGACGTGGGCCACATGCAGTATGAATATGAAGTCGTCAGTAAAAATTGATAGCAAACGCGAACTGACCCCGTGCTTGCGTTGCAAATGGATCGAGACCGGGGATGCAGTTCGACCGCTGGCCTGCAAATGGTTTATCGGAGAGTTGACGACTTCGACGGAGTTCCGCGTAAAACGCAGCGATGCACTGCGACTGAAAAGGGGACCGACATGGCAAGATATCGCACTTCGAGATCGATGATCGTCGATGCTGTGCAGTGTACCTCGACAAAGACGATCGCCACTGATCTCGGCTTCATCAATGTGAAGCGGGGAGACTGGGTCGTTTGCGGAGAAGGCGGCGAATGCTACGTCGTTGAAGATGCATTCTTCCGTAGCACATTCATCTCGATCAATGAGAGGGCGGCACTTCGTGAGGCCGATAAACCAGACCATTCTCACTTAAGCGTTGCCAAATTCGATGGAAACGCTAGTCCAACTCGAACAAGGTTCTGCAACTACCGAAAGAAGCTGAAGTTTGGCATTGTGTCCAGGTCCCAAGTCCAAGGTTAGTGGTAGCACCTCCAAAGGGGGCACACTTGAACGGAGTAGGGACTTAAGTGCCAGAGTCCGGACTACGTTTCGTTATTCCGACGCATCGCTTGCGCGATGCGGGGGCGACTATCGACGAATACGACGAACACTTCTGGAGAAATGGACATTCTCTCTAGATGATCATCTTCGACCTTTGGGCAATGTCCCGGCTATCACAAATGCAAGCGAGCGAGGCGTATGAGCAGCATCCCCGATAGAGTTCTTGTCGTTGCGGAAGAAGCATCGCAGCGCTTCCAGTTTCGGCGCATGCTCGACACACTTGGCTTTGATCCTGGAGAAGCTTCGAACGGCGTAAATGCAATGATGCGCTTACGCATGATCGATTACGACGCGGTCCTGCTGCATCTGCCCGCAGCCCAGGCAGACGGCATCGAGATCTGCCGTCAGGTTCGCGGCTTCAATCCTCGACTGCCATTGCTCATCGTCAGCGAGCCCGACTCCCTGGATCACAAGGTGGAAGCTCTCGATACCGGTGCGGACGACTACATGGTCGGGCCTGTTCCGGAGCGTGAACTGAGCGCGCGCCTTCGCTCCACCATACGCCGCTCGCGTGTCCCCGTCGCTCCTACAGTCGAGCGCCTGACAGTCGGGGATATAGTGCTCGACCCTCCAACGCATCGCGTTAAGAAGTCCGGCATCGAAATCACGCTGAGTCCTCTTGAGTTTATTGCGCTTCATAAACTAATGGAGCAGGCCGGAAAATTGGTCACCTACGAATCACTGCTCATCTCGGTTTGGAGTCCTGAACGGGTTCGGAATCGAGACCGCCTGCGCGTTTTAATCGGCACACTGCGCAAGAAGCTCGAAAATGATCCCTCGAATCCACGATATCTGGTAACTCATGCCCGTACTGGTTACTGCTTTCAAGACCATGAGCAGCATACGTAGGTATTTACGCCTACTTTACGAACTGAGACATACGATCAACATTGAGTTAGATCGGAGGTGCTTCAATGCCGAATGTACATGGTGTAGAGTTCAACGCTAATCAGTCTGAATTAGTAAGAGAGACAGTTAGAGAGCTGCTTAAGGATGGAAACTGCGCTGTCTATCCGGTGCCACACATCAAACCGCACGGCGAACTGCGAATGGCTTCTACTCCCCCCATTCCCAGCAAGAGAAGACAGAAAGGCATTTTCCTGCGAATCCGGCCCGGGGTAAATGATGCAACGATTTTGCGACCAATGAATGCAAAGGCAGGAGACCCACTTACAAAACTCAGCAAGATGTCCCGGCTAGAGCTCTTGGAAGTGATCCGTGTTTGGCGTCAACAGACAATGCCCGATTCGCGCGAAAATGGATCTCAGCCAGGTTTGCGTGCCGTAGGTGTGCAAGGAGTATGAGCCATGCAATCGGAGTAGTCGCACCGCAAACACTAGTTTCACGTTTGCGGTGTTCGCTGTCTGATTTCTCATCCCCGACTGTGCTGCATTGTTACACAGAAACTCTATCAGCGGAATGCAAAAGAAAGATGACGGATTACCACCCGTGCATTCGAAGCGTCCAATCACACGAAAGAAGCCAATCCCCTTATGAATGAACCCAAGACTTACTTTGTCATTCCCACCCATCGATTACGCGATGTCAGTGAAACCATCCACGAATACGACGAGCACTTCTGGCGAAATGGGCATTCCCCCCAGATGTTCGTTTTCGACGACTCCACACCAACCAATGTTGAAAAGTACTTCACCGATCTAAGTCAACTGAAGACTCGATGCGATCTCTTTTACGTGGGGCCAAAGGAGAAAGAGGAATTCATAGCCTATGTGAATTCCCGGTTGCGGAACAGTAGATTAGAGCCGTTAGTTAAAAATCTTTTCCGCCCAAGTTATGGCGGCAATCGCAATTACACATTGATGTATTCTCTGGGCGGGCTGATGGTTAGCTCGGACGACGACATGCGCCCGTATTCTCTCATGGAGGACAGCCCGGAGTCGCTTGAAGATGATGAGATCAGCCGCGGGCGCCTGCACAAGGTGGGCAAGAACGGCTATGTGCGGAAGTCCTTCGACATGATGTCAGCATTCTTCGATGTGTTGGGCAAACCGGTGTCCGAGGTCCCGGAGAACTACGAGCGCGGAGAACTATTGGTAGATACGGGGGTGGACCTGGAGACCAATTCTTCAAAAGGGCTGGTGGAAGAGAACGCGATGTTTCTGCAAAGAGGAAGTGTTCCGGACAATGCTGTGGTGAAGATTGCCCAGACCTTCCGTTCCGGAACGAACGACATCGATGCGATTGATTTTGTCGATATGTTTCTGAATGACGAACAGCAGGTAAGTCTCGATGTGTTGAATGACCTCTACGTTCTTGTGAACTTTCGCCCAGTAGTTACGAACAAGAACTGGAGAATGGATTGTGGAGTGGCAGGCTATGACAATACCTTTGGGTTGCCGCCATTCTTTCCGACGCGATTGAGGTTTGAGGACTATATTTACCGGCTGTGGATACAACAGAACAGCATTGTCGCGGCCCATGTGGACGCGGCGCAGCATCATAGCAAGAGCAACTACATGCGTAATCCGCCCGCCTCGGAGATATTGAACGAGGAGATCGCGAACCTGCTGAAGCGGAAGATCAAAACCTCGCTTACCAGCGTGGATGATCTGGGAATCAGTTTCGATTACTCAGGAGAAGTTACGGCGCAGGATGCGGAGGAGATTCTGGGGAAGATTACCGGACTGCACGCGCGCGCGCTGAAGGTAGCAGAAACGGCCAAAAGCCAGGAGCGGGTGAACGCCCTGCGGATTTTCGCTGCCAACCTGCAAAAGGCGTTCTATGGGTTTGAGCCGGATTTCTTTCAGCACAATCTACTGCGAATTGTGGATGATGCGATCGGGGTAATCAAGGCCTCGATCGAACTTTGGCCGACACTTGTGGAGATCTGTTACTTCCAGAAGACCCGGAATGGGTTGCCGACGCTGCATCTAGGCCGGGCAACGCGATAGCCGTGGTGGCAGGGTCGTTCCTGCCGAATGGCTATGTTCGGCATCTTCCCGTCGCGCATGGTATTACAGAACGCTAGCACCAGAATCTTCAGGCCGTCGCTGCTCGGAGGGAACGCCAGAGTGTCAATACCCGCGCTCAGATCGGATCGCCCAGCTGCTGACCGAACGTTGCGCGATGATCTGCTTCATTTGAAAAGACTTGGGTTGATCGATTCACGCGGCCATGGACAAGGAACCGTGTGGTTCTTGGGCGAAGCGCAGAAGATTGAGGGCGAACCGAATAAGGCGGAATAAGGCGGAAAAAGGCGATCTGAACAATTCCGGCAATGGTCACGCACCACCATCGGGCACGGACTGCTGCCCACAGCGCGAGGCGAGCAAGAATAGACAATCGGGATCCTTGCCTCATTCTGTCCACGCAATGATGCCCTCGTCGGCCGGACGTTTCACAAACTCCAGTTGTCGAGTGGCTCGTGCCAGGTCATGTGGTCTAGGATTCGATGTCCTTGATTCTCAATCCACTGTTCGGCCACCCACCCTCTCTTCTCAAGCCGATGCAAGGCGGGATAAAGAGAACCATGCTGCATCTGCAGAAACTCATTCGTGGCCCTCTGAATATGCTTGCCGATCTGATGTCCGTGCGCCGGCCCATACAGAAGCGTTTTCAGGATCATCATGTCCAGCGTTCCCTGCAGAACGGCACTGCGTTGCTTCGACTCTTTCGGCATGGAAGAGACTCTACCCTCAATAACTCCGATGGTAGTCATTCGACTATCAAATCGTCAAGATGTATCGTGAAATGACGAGATCAGCCCGATGCGCGTTTCCAGTACCGCCATCTCACCAGATCCTCAGGGTCAGATCTTGTGTGGGTCCGCTGCACCCAGGCATTCAGGAGCAACCGCTGGTTTGACCGCAATTGATGCAGGTATAGCAGGTTCCGCTGGGCTTCATCAGGCCGCCACACGCCACACAGGGCGGAGCATCGCCGATGTCATGAAGGAACTGTGAGTCGTCGACCGGGCCCGGTGTCAGTTCTCTGCCAGCGCTAATCTCGCCTTCGCCTTGGCCAAATAGCGAGAGTTGTTTTCCGGACAGGAACCGCAGCTCCATCCAGCGGAAGATGTAATCCATCAGGCTTTTCGCATAGCCGATGTGCTCGTTACCCGTCCAGCCGGATGGCTCAAAACGTGTATGCGAGAGCTTGTCGCAGAGCACCTTCAGAGGTACACCATGCTGAAGGCTGACCGAAACCACGGCCCCGAAGCACTCCATCAAACCTGCAATGGTTGATCCGGCCTTCGCCATGCGAATAAAGATCTCGCCGGGCTGGCCATTTGGGTAGAAGCCGACCGTCAAATAGCCTTCATGTCCCCCAAAGGCGAAGTGATGCGTGATCGCCGAACGCTCATTCTGCAACCGGTGGCGATTCGCTGCAGGCGGACCCAAGAGGTCGGATGCAGATTCTGACGCCCCGTCTGCCAACTCGGCTCGATCATCAACGCCGGTCGGGTCGGACGATTTCGAATCTTCTGCACCGCACTCTCGGGGCGTCGGTTCAAAGGTTTCCATCTCGGGCCTCCTGCGGTAGCGGGGATACTTGCGCCGCCCGTTCCGCAGCGTCATTGAGGGGTTTGTACCCCCAGATAGAAATCCGGTCAAATGACCCGGAAGGTGCTCGGCTGGAGTTCGAGACGGCTTCAGAACAACGAGCCCTGAACAGGCGTGACAGGAGTCTGATCCACTGGTGGAGCAGTAATTCGGAGTTCCTGATCCCGCTCTCCCACCGGCGTCCCGTACTTGCTTTCCAATTGCCTGAGTAGCGCAAGATCGCTTGCCTGTTGCTCTTCCGCCAGGCGCAGTTCATACCGCGCAAGGTAGTTGCGGTCGACTATTTCTCGCTGGATCGCCCTCTCGACATCGGAAAACGTGTATTCCGGATCTCCGTAGCACGGGAATCGCAGTGTGTGTTTCAGGAACCGCACCTGAGCGGCAAGAGATGAAAACCACTCGTCGTAGAATTGAGCGCGATTGTTGTGAGCAATGTGCGAGAAGCACATGGAGAGGCGATTGTAGAAGCTCTTTGTGAAGAGCGCCGACGCCCACTCCGATTCAATAAAGCGCAGCAAGGTATTTCCGAACTCCGCCTTGTCCGCAGCGGTTGAGAACTTCGTGGCAGTGAAGTCCGATGGGAGAAATGGCTCTTTGGGCATGGTGATCTCCACACAAGAGAAAAGGGCCAGCCGCAGCCGACCCTCTTCCTTGCCTTGGTTGAGACCGCAACGGTCTCGCTGGAACATTCTCCCGATGAATACGCTATCACCCGTACATGCTGAAGACCAGCGGAGCAAGGGGAGAGTGAAGGGGAGATTGATGGCTCCGCCGCCGTCACGCTGCCGCTTCGCCCATCGCCCTCAGCTTGCGGTATACGGTGGTCTTGCCGATTCCGAGCAACCGTGCAGCTTCAAGGGGTCTACGATTCGATCTCTCGAAAGCTGCCACGATCATTGCTCGCTCCATCTCCGCCATCGTCGGAAAGGCTCCCGTCTCCGGGACCTGCGCTAAGACGATTGGAGCTACTGACTCCACGCATTGCTGCGTCAACCGCTCCGTTGCCGTGGAGATCAATCTGGAAGCCTGTTCGAGCTTCTGAAGGCATTGCGGGTCCTGCCGGATCACGATCTTCTCTACCACTCGCTCAACAATCCTCACGATCGGCTCAGGCAAAGCCGTCCCACACCGCCGGCAATTGGCTCGATCGCTCCATTGGACGAGTTCGCAACTGCGGCAACGAACCTTATCCCGTTCTTCGCTCATGATGTCACCTCTCAAGATGCAAACGTTCAGGCTCAGTCGAAGAGACTGAGCTGGACATTGGTTTCTGTGGCGGTCGGCCAAATCGCGGTCTTCTTTCGCTTCTTTGAAGGCGGGTTCGGTTCGATCAAGTGGATGCCAAATGGCGTCGGAGCGGGCTCTGTGGCGATCATGCCCGGAAGGTCGGGCGCCAGGTCGGACTCCTCTTCGGATTCAGGCTCCACAGCAGTCGGGCGCGGCAGCACTTTCTCGCGTTCATGGCCGAGGTCCCGCCACACGGCGTCGGCGGATTCACC
>Ga0182024_10012907_pt1 | contig 16439 bp, 12 predicted proteins | sample P32metaG_FD_120480 | JGI IMG/M metagenome (GOLD analysis project Ga0182024, IMG submission 120480) | Permafrost microbial communities from Stordalen Mire, Sweden - P3-2 metaG (Illumina Assembly) | ecosystem: Environmental > Terrestrial > Soil > Wetlands > Permafrost | place: Sweden: Stordalen... | reverse complement strand
GTCACGATGAACTTCAACCCGAGCTACTTTAATCGCGAGTACGCACAGTCACTCGGCTACAAGAACGTGGTCGTCAATCACATGCTGGTGATGAATGTGGTCTTCGGCCTTTCGGTCGAGGATTTGAGCGAGCGTGCGATTGCGCATCTCGGCTACGAAAAAATGAAATGGCACGAGACCGTCTATCCCGGCGATACGATCACGTCGGAGTCGCTGGTGCTGTCCAAGCGCGATACTTCGCGGCCCGATCGCGGCGTCGTCAAGTTCCGCACCACCGGTTACAACCAACGCGGCGAAAAGGTCCTCGAGTACGAGCGGCCGGTCCTGATTCGCAAACGCAATCCTCCCGCGTAGCAGGCTGTTACCAGGCCGAATGACATCGTCCGCCAGAAAATTACGGCTCGGCGTGGCTACGAGCTTGAGCTTGGCCGCATTTGCGATTTTGATGGTCGGCAGCCTGCGCCCGTCACACGCGGCTGCGCCCACTTCCACCTACGGCCAGATTCTTATCGCGGGTGGATATGGCGCTAGTAGCGCCCTGAACAGCGTAGAGCTGTATGACCCGGGGTCTGACAGCTTTGCGGCGACGGTGCCGGTGATGAACGCTGCCCGCGAGTACCACACCGCAGCGCTGATTAGGTCGGGACCGAACGCCGGCAAGGTGCTGCTCGCCGGGGGGCTGGGCGACCGCACTTTGGCATCCACTGAGCTTTACGATCCGGCGGCCAATACGTTTGCGGTTGGGCCCAACATGAACGCCGCCCGCGATCATCATACCGCGACCGCAATTTCGTCCGGTCCGAACGCGGGCAAAGTCCTTCTCGCCGGCGGCGAAGATCGCAACTACGGTGCGATCTCGCTGGCCTCGACCGAGCTTTACGATCCGGAGGCCAACAAATTTGCGGTTGGGCCGGCTATGAACGACGGTCGCTATGCGCATACGGCGACTGTGATCGTGGCGGGGCCGAATGCGGGCAAGATTCTGCTCGCCGGCGGATTCAACACGGCCTACGGCGCTCTGACCTCGACCGAGCTTTACGATCCTGCCGCAAACAAGTTTGCCGTCGGACCCAAGATGAACGCGGCTCGCTTCGGCCACACTGCAACGGCGATCACGTCGGGACCCGACGCGGGCAAAATTCTGCTCGCGGGCGGCTTCGACGGCAACGATTCTCTCGCATCGACGGAGATCTACGATCCAGCGGCCAACAAGTTCGCGGTTGGTCCGGTCCTGAAAGCCGGCCGCCGATTTCACACTGCGACGGTAATCGCGCAGGGACCAAATGCGGGCAGAATTCTGATCGCCGGCGGATTAAGCAATAACGGCCCTCTGGCCTCGACCGAGATTTACGATACAGCGGCCAACAAATTTGCGGTCGGCCCTGATATGGCCTTCCCTCGCAATCACCACGCAGCGATGGCGATTTTGACGGGCGCCAATGCCGGTAAGATCCTGATGGCCGGCGGCGACGACGTTGTCAACGACACCAAGCTTGCTTCTACCGAACTTTACGATCCGGCAGCGAACAAGTTTACGGTCGGCCACCCGATGAAGGTCGCCCGCGCTTTCGACACCGCTATCCAGTTGCCAGCATCCGCCGCAGCCGCCAAAGTCGCGACCTCACCCTGATGTGGAGATCGATGGTGGAAGATACCTGCATGGATGATCTAGTCTGGGAGCCCGAGGTTAGGAGCACACGATGCCGCTAGTTACGCCTGAGCATGAATTTATCCGGCGCTCGGTCCGCGAGTTTGTCGAGGCCGAGGTCAAGCCGATTGCCAACGATCTCGATCGCCAGAACAAAGAAATCCCCGAACGCATCCTGAAGCAGATGGCCGAGCTCGGCTACTTCGGCGTGATCTTTCCCGCCGAAGAGGGCGGCATGGGACTCGACTACATCTCGATGGCGATCGTCACCGAAGAACTCTCGCGCGGATGGCTCAGCGTCGGATCCGTGATGACCCGCAACATCATCACCGGCACCCTGATCAGCGCCAACGGCACGCCGGAGCAGAAAAAGAAATTCCTGCCTCCGATCGCGCGCGGCGAAATTCTCACTGCGGCCGCATTCACCGAGCCTGATTCAGGCAGCGACACTGCGTCGTTCAAGACGCGCGCGGTCAAAGATGGCGACGGCTATCTAATCAAGGGCTCGAAGATGTGGTGCACGTTCGCCAATCGCGCGCACGTGCTCACCGTCATGACGCGCACCGATCCGGACATGTCGAAGAAGCACAAAGGACTGTCGCTGATCCTGTTCGAGAAGAAGCCGGGCGACGACTTTGTGCCGCCGCAATTGACCGGCTCGCCGATTCCGACGATCGGCTACCACGGGATGCGCAGTTACGCGCTGCAGTTCGACGACGCGTTCGCGCCCAAAGCGAACCTGATCGGCGGCGTGGAAGGGCGCGGGTTCTACCAGTTGATGGCAAGCTACGAGGCGGCGCGAATCCAGACCGCGGCGCGCGGCGTCGGCGTCGCGCAGGCGGCGTTCGAATGCGCGGTGAAGTACGCGAAGGATCGCAAGCAGTTCGGCCAGCCGATCGGCGACTTCCAGGTGATTCGGCACAAGCTCGCGCACATGGCGGTCGAAATAGAAGCGGCGCGGCAGCTTTGCTATTTCGCAGCGGCCGAGAAAGACACCGGCAAGCGATGCGACTACGAGGCCGGGCTGGCGAAGGCGTTCGCCGCCGAGATGGCCGAGCGCGTCACGCGCGAGGCGATGCAGGTGCACGGCGGCTACGGCTACTCGATGGAGTTCGAGGCGCAGCGCTTCTGGCGCGACGCGCGCGTGCTGTCGATCTTCGAGGGCACCAGCGAAATTCAGTACGAGGTCATCGGCCGGCGAATCATGGAGCAGAACTGAACGTGAGCATCACGAGCGACGGCAGCTACTTCGAGGATTTCAACGTCGGCGACACGCTCGTCCATCAGCGCGGCCGCACGATCACCGAGGCCGACAATCACAACTTCACTTCACTCGTGATGAACACCGCCGAGCTGCACTTCAACCAGGATTTGATCGACAAAAATCCCGGCGCGTTTGTCGGCGGCAAGTTGCTGGTGTATGGCGGCGTCGTGCTGGCGTTCACGGTCGGGCTCGCGTCGGAAGACACCAGCGAGAACGCGATCGCCGAAGTCGAGATGGACAACGGCAAGCATACCAACCCGGTTTTTCACGGCGATACGATTTACGCCGAGTCCACGGTGCTCGAAAAGCGTGACGCGGACCGGCCCGACGCGGGTCTCGTGAAGTTCAAATTGATCGGCAAGAAGCCCGACGGTACTGTCGTGGTTGAGATCGAGCGCACCATTTTGATCAAGCGCAAGACTCATTACCTGCCGGCCTGACGCGCTAACAAAAAATCAGCGGGAGAAATCCATCAATGTACGTACTGGACAAAGGCACACGCTTCGTAATTCCGCGCACCGAGATGACCTACCCCGGTCACAACATGAAGCTCCACATCACGGCCGCCGACGCGGTGAAGGCGCCGGTCGATCACGTGATGGCGGACTTTGAAGACGCGTGCCCGTACGAGTTCAAGGGCGAGAAGAGCCGCAAGGTGATGGTCGAGGCGCTCAACACGCTCGACTTCGGCAAGAAGGTCGTGACGGTGCGCCCCAACAATATCCATTCGAAGTTCTTCAAGGGCGACATGGAGGCGATCGTGCTCGGCGCGCCGAATCGCTTCCACGGCATCATGCTGCCGAAGACGCGCGGCCCCGAGGAAATTCGCGAGGTCTCGAAGCTGCTCGACGATCTCGAAAAGCGCGCAGGCTGGAAGTATCGCATCCAGATCGAATCGCTAATCGAGACGCCGCACGCGCTGATCCACGCGTACGAAATCGCGAAGGCGTCGGACAGGATGTGCGGGCTGGTGTTCGGCATCGCGGATTACGCCGCAAATCTCGGCATCCGCGAGATCGTCGAAAATCAGAATCAGAACTTTCACTACTCGAAGCAGGCGGTGGTGGTCGCCGCGAAGGCGGCGGGCCTGCATGCGATCGACAACGTCTATCTGCGACTGTGGCGGAACACGGACTCGCCCGAGCGGGTCAAGGAACTGCAAGCGGGATTGCGCGAGAAGAACGTCGGCGCCGCGAACCTGGGGATGGACGGCACGTGGGTGATCCATCCGCAGCAGGCGGAGATTGCGAACTCGTGCTACACGCCGAGCGTCGATCAGGTCGAAGATGCGCGCCGCGTAATCAAGCTGTACCACGAGAAGGGCGGCGGCTCGATGGCCGATCCGAAGTCGGGCGAGATGATCGACGAGGCAACGATCAAGATTGGCCTGATGGATCTAGCCAAAGGCGCGCAGGCCGGAATGGTGTCGGACACCGAGCTGCGCGACTGGTCCGCAAAGAGCCGCGAAATCACCGGCTACGACATCCTGGAACTGATGCACCGCATCGCATAGACGCGCGCGATTAAGGTTCCGCGTATTAGCCTCTCTCTATCAGGGAGAGGCCGCGCCCCCGGCGCGGGTGAGGGTCCAATTCCTAATTCTGAGCTTCGTCACCAATAGTTGAGGGAGATCGTGTCCGACGACAACTTACGCAGAGATCGAGCGCGACTACTTCGACGCGCGCAGACCGACGCCGAGAAGAAATTATGGGATCGCCTCAAAGGCGGACGACTACACGGCATAAGATTTCGGAGGCAATTTCCGATCGGACCATTCTTCGCGGACTTCTGTGCAGCGAAGGACTTGCTGGTAGTCGAACTCGACGGTTCCCAGCACATCGACACGTTGAAGCGCGACAAACGGAGGACGAACTACCTAGAGAACCTCGGCTATCGCGTCGTTCGCTTTTGGGACAGTGAGGCGCTTGCATCGACTGACGAGGTGATCGAGAAGATTAGCAACCTGCTTAAAGACCCTTCAGTCTCGCGGCGGCCGCGCGCTGGCGGTTCATCCCTTCCAGGTAGAGGATCTTTTCGTACTTCGCACTAAGTATCTGCTCTACTTGCGGAGGCACAGAACCAGGAATTTTGACCCTCTCCCGCCGCACGAAGACGCGCGTCGGCCTCTCCCTGATAGAGAGAGGCTATTAAGGAACTCAAGGCGCAGGAGGCGCCTGATGCGACATGCGTTGTTGCTACGGGGGCTGGAAAATGTAACAACAGATGGTTCGGGCGGGGTCGTAGTTCAGCCCGGTTAGAACGCCGGCCTGTCACGTCGGAAGTCGTGGGTTCAAATCCCATCGGCCCCGCCAAATTTGACTTTTTAGAGGCATCAACTTGAAGCTGACCGAACAAACCCGCAGCATCTCGCGCGAGAGTGGACTGCGTGACCGACAATGGGTCGTGATCGATGCAAGCGAGCGCGCGCTCGGCCGAGTCGCGTCGCGCGCAGCAAGCCTGCTGACCGGCAAGACGCGCCCCGATTACACCCCCAACCAGGATACCGGCGACTTCGTCGTGATTATCAACGCCGCCAAGGTTCGCCTGACGGGATCGAAGACGCTCAGCAAGGTGTACTATCGCCATACCGGGTGGCCGGGCGGAATCCGCACGACTGCGGCGGGCAAGATGCTCGACGCGAAGCCGGAGCGGCTGCTCGAGATCGCGGTGAAGGGGATGCTGCCGAAGAATCGCCTCGGCCATCAGATTTTTAACAAGCTAAAAGTTTATCGCGGCGCCGAGCATCCGCATGCAGCGCAGAAGCCCAAGAGCGTAAGCGTATAATCAGGATGTTGAGCGTCTAACCAAGGTACGAACTTTCCATGGCAGAAAAGAAAAATATCATCTGGACGACAGGACGCCGTAAGACCGCCGTCGCGCGCGTCAGAATGTTGCCCGGCAGCGGCACGATCACCGTTAACGAGCGCACGCTCGAGGACTACTTCCCGCGGCCGACGTCGCGCATGCGCATATTGGAGCCGTTCGAGGCGACTGAGACCGTGGGGCAGTATGATGTGCTGGTCAGCGTCGAGGGCGGTGGAATCGCGGCGCAGGCCGACGCGGTGCGTCATGGGATTTCGCGCGCGCTGGTCAGCGCGACCGAGACGCTACGGCCGACGCTGCGCAAGGGCGGGATGTTGACGCGCGATCCGCGAGAGGTCGAGCGCAAGAAATATGGGCGTCACAAGGCGCGCAAACGGCCGCAATACTCCAAGCGGTAGGCGGCAACCGAATCCGCGTGCACGGCGCGCCGGATTTTCATTTTGAGAGGACAGGGCGCGGGCGATGCTCGCGTCCTTTTCATTTGTGCTGCGATTACAGATGCTTAGCGCGGCCATTTGACAAATGATGACGCGGACAAATACAAGGTAGGCGCAAGTGTTAAAGGAGCGCCAGTAGATGCGTCGAGACCGAACACGCTATAGCGCCGGAGTTGCTGCGGGGTGGTTGCTCATTAGTGCGCTGTTGGTCGTATCTGGAACGGCGCTGGCGCAGACGGTGGCTGGATCGTTCCAATCAGTAAGCGGTCAGGTGCAGATTCAGCGCGCCGGTGGCGCGACGATCGGAGCGGCGTCCGGCGTCGGCGTAAATGTCGGCGACCGAATCGTCACCGGCTCCAGCGGTCACGCCGTCATCGTGCTCAACGATCAAAGCCGCCTCGAGCTGGGACCCGGCAGCAGTATTGCGCTCGATGAGTTCACGCTTGGCGCCGGAGCTACCACCACGCGCGTGAGTTTGTTTTCGGGGGTTATGCGATCGCTCGTCAATGCTGCGTCGGGCGGCGCTGCCGCAAACTATCAAGTGCATACTCCCAACGCCGTCGCAGCAGTTCGCGGCACCAAGTTCGACACCGCCTACAGCGAGAATGTAATCAGGCCCGGCTACCAGGGATGCGAAAAATATACTGATGTCTCCGTATACCAGGGGACCGTCAACCTCGCGAACCTTGGGAGTTCCGCCGCGGGCGAGGATGTTCACGCGGGATACGAGGCGACCGTGCCATGCGACAAACCTCCGACCGATGGCGGACCGCTGTCGATGACCGGCGCAGTATCGCTGGACAGCGCGAATGCCGGAGGCGCCAGTTTCGCCGGCGCGGCCCCGGGATCGAGCGCTGCACCGGTGCCGGCATGCCCGGTGTGCGTGGACATGACGACAACGACGGCGACTGGTGGGGGGAGGTGAGACGTGGTGAAGAATCGAATATCCCGGGTTAATGCGACGGCCACCCTGTTAGTGGTGTTGAGCGCATTCGCGATTGCGCCGTCAGCACATGCGCAATGGTTCGAAGACACCTATCCCGGATTCTTCTCGCTGCAAACACCCGGACTTCTCCAGGCGACGGTTTTTGGCGGTGGCTTCGTCAGCGATAAATATGGCGTCCTGCAGGAGGGCGTGCAGGTCGAGCAAAGCGTCACACCGTACGTCGGGTTTTTCGGTCGCGCGACCGGCTACCAATTGTGGATCGGCAACGGCTTCGAGAGTCCGCTGGCGCCGGGCAGCGGGAGTTTCCCGCGCCTGAACTTCGGGCGCTTTCAGGGCGGCGCGGATTTCACGCTGTTCACCGGTACGCATCTCTACGTCTCGGCCGGCCACGACGTGGCGGACAGCGATGCCACCATAGTCGAGGGCGATTTCTCGAGTTGGCTATGGCTGCACAGTCAGCATCCGATCAACACCTCCTTCAGCACGATTTACAATTGGCAAAATGGCGTCGAAAGCAGCGAGATCGATGTCGAGGCAATCCTGCTCTCGACCGAAAAGTACATGGTCCTTGGCGGCGTCGGCGGTGCGATGTACTTCGGCGGGTTCCTGACCAACGCGCAAGGGGAGGGCGGACCCGATCTCGGCTTCTACTACCGGCCGTGGCAGATGGGCGTCAGTGCACAGGCCGGCTACGGCAACGCGCATCAGTACGGCCAGATCAGCATGTACAAGCAGCTCAGCTGGTTCGAGTAGGCGCGACGTTTCACGCGCAGAACGCAAACATCAGGTAGAGGGAGTTCGCGGCAGCGCCAACGCGGTTAGCGGCGGGCGCGCCGGCGAGCTAAGCTCGAATCGCTAACGATGGCGAGCGCGAAATCGTCACACCTCAGATTCTCGTGGCGCACGTTCCTGTTGGGAATCGTGCTGCTGGGGTTCATGTTCGCCTTTCATGACCACTACTACGGAGCATTCGAGCGCATGGATCTCGATGCTTACGATCTTCGAATCAACACCATCGCTCCGCATCCGTCCTCGGGCGCAATCGCGATCGCTGCGGTCGACGACAAAAGTATTTCAGAGCTGGGGCAGTGGCCGTGGCCGCGGCAGGTGCTGGGCAAGCTGGTCGATGCGCTCAAGGACTACAACGTCAAGGTCATAGGATTCGATGCGATCTTCAGCGAGCCCGACAAGGGCGACGTAGCACGCTCAAAAATAAGTGAACAGCTCGCGCGGCTTGGCCTGACCGAGCAGTCGATTCGCGACGTGCTGGGACCGAGCAACGACGAGGCCTTTGCCAAGGCGATGAAGGCGCAGGGCAAGACATTACTCGGGTACGAGTTTCAGAGCCACCTGTTCCAGAGGCATGCGGCTGAAAGGACGCTTGGGTTCCTGGACCACATTCGCCCGCCCGGCCCGTTTGGTTATGGAATCGTGCGGAAAGCTCCGGGCAAGGCGGTGGATTTGATCAAGGCGGAGGCGTATCAGCCGCCGTACGTGCTGCTCGAGGACGCGGCGCACTCGACCGCATACTTCGACGTCGACGCGGACGCCGATGGCGTCATCCGAACGGATATGACGGTGATCCGCTTCGATGGACGCTACTGTGCTCCACTGTTCCTGGCCATCGCCGACGCGTTTGCGGACGATTCGCCGATAATGTTGGGACTTGGTCCCAATGGAGTGACCGGGGTATCGATCGCAGGGATCCAGATACCGGTCGATGACGACGGCCGTATGTTGGTGAACTTCCGCCGCGGCGCAAATCCATTTCCCCACTACTCCATCTCGGACATCATCAACCACAAAATTACGCCGGAAAAGCTGGCTGGAAAAATTGTGCTGGTTGGCGCTACCGCCCACGGACTCGGCGATCGCGGTGTAACTCCCGTCGACGGCGACATGCCGCGCGTCGAGATCCACGCCAACGCGATCGACAACATCCTGCAGGGAGACTTCGTCCGACGGTCGTTCGAGGCCACGGAGATCGCGTTTTTCGCCACGCTGCTGATCGGTATCGCGATGTCGCTTGGCGTCGCGTGGCTGTCCGCGATGGCGTCGGCGGCATTGGGTGTGATCCTGCTGGTCGGCTATTACGCCTACGCTCAATACCGCCTGCTGCACGAGGGTCTTGTGATTGGGATCGTCTTCCCGATGTTCGCTGCGATCCTGGTCTACATGTTTCTGGCCGGTTATCGGTACATCACCGAGGGTCGCGAGAAGCGGTACTTGCGCCTTGCCTTCGAGCATTACCTGAATCCCGACGTCATCACCTCTCTGCTCGACTCGCCGGAGGGTCTGAAGCTCGGGGGCGAGCGGCGTCACCTCGCGATACTTTTTGCCGATATCGTCAGTTTCACCAAGCGCGCGGAGAAGACCACGCCCGAGGACCTGCTCGCGCTACTGAATACCTATATGACCTCGATGATCGACGTGATTTTCAAAACGGGCGGCGTCGTGGACAAGCTGATGGGCGATGGAATCATGGCGTTCTGGGGCGCGCCTAACGATCTCGAAAATCCGTCGCGCTCCGCGATCGATTGCGCGCTCAAGATGCTCGAGAACCTGCACGGGCTTCAGACCAGCGATCCGCGCTTCGCAGATCTCGACATCGGCATCGGCATTTCGACTGGCGACGTCGTGGTCGGTAACCTCGGCGGCGAAAACCGCTTCGACTACTCGGTCATCGGCGACACGGTCAACTTCGCCTCGCGGCTGGAAGGCCTCACTCGCCACTTCAAGGTGCATCTGCTGGTCAGCCGCGAGACTTATACCGAGGCCGGCGCCGGTTACATCGGGCGCGAGCTCGGGCTGGTGAAGGTCAAAGGCAAACAGCTTTTCGTGCCGATCGTCCACGTTGCCGGGCGACAGAACGACAGCGTCGATCCTGCGTTCTATAACCATTTCGCCGATGCGCTTTCGATGATTCGCTCAGGTAATGTTTCTTCCGCACGCCAGGAGCTCGAACAACTCAGCCAGACGAGCCCCGACGACACTCCGGTGCGTATTTACCTGGATAAACTCGCCGCCGACCCCGACCATCCGCCGACCGAGATGGTCTTCGAGTTCGAGACGAAGTGACGACTCTTAACTGGCTCGGCGTCTGCAATTCTGATAACTGAGTAGATTCTACAGGACTCGCAAAGGAGCACTGAAATCCCGCAAGTGGCTACGCACGACAAGGTCAAGGTGGCTGTGGTTGGCGCCTCCGGATACTCGGGTATCGAGGCGGTGCGCATCCTCTCAAGCCATCCGTTCGTCGAGCTGAGTGTGCTCACTTCCGAGCACTACGCCGGGCGCGAAGTCGCCGACGTTTACCGTCACATGGCCGGCATCGACCTGCCACCGTTCGAGGAATTGCGGCCGGACCTGGTCCAGGGCCGCGCCGAAGTCGCCATCTCGTGCCTGCCCGAGACGATAGGCACCGCGCATACGGCAGAACTGATCAAGGCGGGCGTCAAGGTAGTGGATCTGTCCGCTGACTATCGCTTCAAGGATGCGGCGCAGTTTCGCACCACTTACGGCATCGAGCATCCCGCGCCGCAACTGCTTAAGGAAGCGGTTTACGGCCTCAGCGAATTTCATCGCCATGAACTTCGCGAGGCGCGCCTTGTCGCCACCCCCGGATGCTTCCCGACCGGCGCGTTGCTCGCGCTGCTGCCGCTCATCAGGCGCGATCTGATCGAGCCGTCATCGATAATTATCGACGCTAAATCCGGCACGACCGGTGCGCGCCGCGCGGCGTCGATCGAGCAGCTGTTCGCCGAGGTCAACGAGAACTTCCGCGCCTACAAAGTCGGCAACCATCGCCACGTCCCCGAGATGGAGCAGGAAATCTCCGCCGCGCTCGGCCGCGACATCGCGCTGCTGTTCGTGCCGCATCTGCTGCCGATCACGCGCGGCCTGCTGAGCTCGATCTTCATGCGCCCGCGGGCAGGCACGACCGAGAGCGACGTTCACGCCGCCTTCGAGGCGAGCTTCGCCAAGTCCCGGTTCGTGCGAATCCTCAAGCCGGGAGAACTGCCAGAGCTGCGCAACGTGCGCGCGACGAACTACTGCGAACTGGCGTTCATCCTCGATCGCCGCAGCGAAACGCTGCTCGTGATAACCGCGATCGACAATCTCGGCAAAGGCGCCTCAGGCCAGGCCGTCCAGAACATGAACCTGATGCTCGGCTACGACGAAGCCGCCGGCCTCCTGAACGCCGCACCCGTCCCGTAATTCTTCGCTCGTACTCCCGCTTGCTAGACAGGTTCCCCTTCCCTCGAGGGAAAGGGGTCAGGTTGCCGCGCATCCCACACTGACTCTACGCAATCCTCAGTTCATCGATTCAAACTTGCGCTGCCCGACGCCCTCCAATAATTTGAAAAACATACTCGCTGGTTATGCGTAACCTTCATCGCCCGTTTTAACCTCGGTCTTTAGCGCAACCTATGTGGATCGTCCGCCTCGCGCTTCGCCGGCCCCTCTCCGTCGCGGTGATGGCGCTTCTGATGCTCGTTCTCGGCGTCCTTTCGTTCGGCCTGATGAACGTCGACATCTTTCCGTCGATCGATCTCCCGGTCGTGATGGTCGTCTGGAATTATCCGGGGCTCTCCGCCATCGACGTCGAGCGCCGGATGGTTTTCATTTCCGAGCGCGCGTTTTCGACGACCGTCAACGGCATCGAGCACATCGAATCCGAATCGATCAACGGCATCGGCATCCTCAAAGTTTATTTTTATCCGGGCACCGACGTCGGCGGCGCTATCGCCCAGATGAGCGCGCAGGCCGAAAGCATCCTGAGCAACCTGCCGCGCGGCATCGAGCCGCCGCAAATCATCTCGTACAACGCCAGCAACGTTCCCGTCGCGCAGCTCAACGTTTACAGCGACGTTCTTTCGACCAACAAGCTCTTCGACTACGGCCTCAACTTCATCCGCATCCAGCTCTTCACGATTCCAGGCTTTTCCTCGCCCGCACCGCTCGGCGGCGTGAGCCGCTCGGTGATGGTGAACCTCGATCCCAACGCGCTCTACGCCAACGGGCTCTCTGCCTTCGACGTCGGCAACGCGCTCGCTTCGACCAACGTCGTCATCCCGTCGGGCACCGCCAAGATGGGCAACTACGAATACAACGTCGACCTGAACATGTCGGTGCCGAAGGTCTCCGACTTCAACAAACTGCCGATCAAGTATTTGAACGGCGCTCCCGTTTTCCTCGGCGACGTTGCGCCCGTCACCGACTCGCACCAACCTGAGACGAATGTCGTGCGCTTCAACGGACAGCAGGCGACCTATCTGCTCGTGGTCAAGCACGCTGACGCCTCGACGCTGACGGTCGTCGATGCGGTCAAGAAAAAGCTGCCCGACATACGCGCCACCGCGCCCAAAGGGCTGAACGTGATGCTCACGTTCGACCAGTCGCAATTCGTGCGCGCCGCGCTGCGCGACGTCGTGCAGGAGGCCGTCACCGCCGCGATCCTGGTCGCGATCATGGTGCTGCTGTTCCTCGGATCGCCGCGCAGCATGATCATCGTCATCACGTCGATTCCGCTCTCGATTCTCACCGCAATCATCGGCCTCAAACTTACCGGCCAGACGATCAACACGATGACTCTCGGCGGAATCGCGCTCGCAGTCGGCATGCTGGTTGATGACGCCACCGTGGAAGTCGAAAACATCCACCGCAACCACGCGATGCACAAGCCGCTGCTGGTCGCGATTCTCGACGGCGCATCGCAGATCGCCACCCCGACGTTCGTCGGCACGCTCGCCATCTGCATCGTCTTTTTTCCGGTCGTGCTGCTGACCGGCGTCGCGCGATTCCTCTTCACTCCGCTCGCGCTCGCCGTCGTGTTTGCGATGCTCACTTCGTATCTGCTCTCGCGCACCCTCGTCCCGAGCATGGCGCGTTACCTGCTCCCGGACACCCACGAGGAACACCTCGGCACGGGCCTGTGGGCCCGCGTGGTCACCGCCTTCGACGCCCGCTTCGAGCGGGTCAAGGAGTCGTATCGGTTCGCGCTGGCCAAGTTCATCGCGCGCCGAACGTTCTCGCTCATCTGCGTCGCCGTCCTCATCCTGACTTCGTTGGCGATGCTACTGGTCGTCGGCGAAGATTTCTTCCCCCGCATCGACGCCGGCATGATGAGCCTGCATTTGCGGATGCCGACCGGGACCCGCGTCGAGCACACCGAGTACCTGGTCGATAACATCGAGCGCGCGATCCGTACCGTCGTGCCCGCGGACGAGCTCGAGGGCATCGGCGACAACATCGGGCTCCCGATTTCGTACGACCTCGCGTTCTATCACACCGACTCGATCGGGCCGCAGGACGCCGACGTGCTCATCCAGTTGAAGACCGACCATCAGCCAACAGCCATTTACCAGAATAAAATTCGCCGCCTTCTCGCGAGCCGGTTCCCAAACGTCACCGCTTATTTCCAGGCCGCCGACATCGTCAGCCAGGTGCTGAATTTCGGCCTGCCCGCAGCCATCGACGCGCAGATTAACGGCAACAACTTGCAGGCCGACTACGACATCGCGCTGCGTCTGCAGGATCGTATGCGGCAGATTCCCGGCGTTAGCGATCTCCGCATCGCAGAGCCGCAGGATTATCCGACCTTCGGCGTCAACGTCGATCGCGACAAGGCGCTCCAACTCGGCATCACGCAGCAGCAGGTCGCTTCGAGCATGCTTTCGACGCTGTCGGGCGCCTCGCTCCTGCAGCCCAACTTCTGGCTCGATCCCAAATCCGGCGTCAACTACAACGTCGTTGCGCAGGCGCCGCAGCATCTGATCGACTCGGTCGCGACGCTCTCGAACATCCCGCTCAGCACGCCCAACACCGCGGCCGGCTCCCAGAGCCAGGCCCAGCTCCTTGGCAACCTTGCGACCGTCACCCACGGCTGGGATCCCGCCGTCGTCGCGCACTACACCGTGCAGCGCGTCATCGACGTCGACGCCGGCGTCGAGGGTCGCGACCTCGGCAGCGTAACCTCCGCGGTGCAGCACGAAATCGACGGCCTCGGCACGTTGCCTGCCGGTACGCATGTCGTCATCCGCGGCCAGAGCCAGGCGATGCACGATTCCTTCCGCACGCTCGGCGAAGGCCTGATTCTCGCCATCGTCCTCGTGTACCTGCTGATGGTCGCGAACTTTCAGTCGTGGCTTGAGCCTTTCATCATCATGATGGCGGTGCCGGGCGCGCTCGCCGGCGTGCTCTGGATGCTGGCGATTACGGGCACCACTATCAACGTCGAATCCCTGATGGGCGCGATCATGGCGGTCGGCGTCGGCGTCGCCAACGGCAACCTGCTGATCACGTTCGCCAACGAGCTGCGCGAGGAAGGTTACAGCCCGCTCGCCGCCGCGATCGAAGCCGGCCGCATCCGCTTCCGCCCGATCATCATGACCGCGCTCGCGATGATTCTCGGGATGCTGCCGATGGCGCTTTCGCTCGGATCCGGTTCCGAGCAAAACGCGCCGCTCGGCCGCGCCGTCATCGGCGGACTCCTCGCGGCGACGATGATGACCTTGTTCGTCGTGCCTGCGGTTTATTCGATCTTCGGCCGCAGTCTTATCGGCAAACATCAGCGCGACATGGAGATCGAAGCAATCACGCTTCCCGGCGCATAGAATATTCTTTGAATGGAAGACGATCCGAAAACTTTCAGCGTGCCCACACCCGGCGGGTTTTTCTTCGCCGGATGGATCGTCGCGATCATCATCGCTCTGATCGCAACCGCTGGCCTCGTGCTCGCGCGTGAGCTGTGGATCGGCCGCCAGACGTCGGCGCTCGAAAATGAAAACCAGGCCGGCCCGCACGTTCTCGTCAGCAAGGTGCTGCAGGCTCCTGCCACGCGCGATCTTAAGCTGCCCGCGACCATTCGCGGCTTCGACGAGACCGACATTTACGCGAAAGTTCCCGGATACCTGAAGACGATCAAGGTCGATAAGGGCGACCGCATCCACAAGGGTCAACTGCTCGCCATTCTCACGTCGCCCGAGCTCGATCAGCAGGTCGCCAACGCGCGCGCCAACTACAACCTCGCGCTCATCACCGACAAGCGCAACCAGGCTCTCGTGCACGCGCAGGTCATCCCGCAGCAAACCGCCGATGAATCCCACGGCGCGATGCTCCAGGCCCGCGCCACCCTCGCGCAGGACCTCGCCAATCAGCAGTACGAAACGATCACAGCGCCCTTCGACGGTATCGTAACCGCGCGCTACATCGATCCCGGCCACCTCGTGCCCGCGAACACCACCCCCGGCACGCCCGGGTCCGGCGCGATCATCTCGATCTCCCGCTACAGTCCGCTGCGCGTGTTCACGTATGTTCCGCAGAACATGGCGCCGTTCATCAAGGACGGCGATCCCGCGACGATCACCGCAGCCGGCTATCCCGGCCAGAAATTTACCGGCACCATCACGCGCCATCCCGACGCGCTATCTCCTGACACGCGCACGATGCTGGTGGAAGTCGATCTGCCCAACGAAAATCAGGCACTGTATCCCGGAATGTACGCGACTGCCGAGTTCACGGTCGCGATGGGCACGGGAGCTCCGATGGTTCCCGACGACGCGCTGATATTCCGCGACGGCAAAGTTTACGTGCCCGTCGTCCGCAACAACCAGCTGCACCTTGCCGAGGTAACCCTGGGCTACGACAACGGCCAGACCGTGGAAGTCCTGAGCGGCATCAATCCCAGCGATAAGGTCGCGGTAAACGTAGGCCAAGCCGCCCACGACGGCGAAAACGTCCAGCCCGTCGACAATCCAAAGTAGCTCTTTCTCCGCGCGATTGTTCCGCTTCCTGCATCGGGAGGCGATTCCCTAATAACCGGTTCCCCTTCCCTCGAGGGTAGGGGTTAGGTTAGAGCGCGCATCATTCACTAAGCTCCGCTCACATACGGGCGCACAGTCCCTGTTCCCCAGATAACACAATTGTATCGCGTTACGTTGACTTCCCTTTCCGACGCGACCACAACTCGATCAGAATCAACTTGATGTTTACAATTCGTTCACTAAGTGTTGTGGCTGAACTCTTCGCCGCGACCGTCCTCGTAGTCTGGCTCGCAACCGGATGCGTGCTGCTCGCAATCAACGGCACGCCTCCCTGATCAGGTCTCAATGTCCGCCTGCCAACGCCTCGCCTCTTTTCATTACTCTCACGATCTGCTCTGCTGGCGCTTCCTTAAATCTGACAGGGAGCAAACTTACATGCGGTATCTGCGGATGATTGTAGCCTGTGTCGCGATCCTCGTTGCTTCGGGATGCTCGAAATCCAACCCTCTTCTCGGCAAATGGAAGTTGGCTCCGAACCAGGGCAACGAATGCTTTC
>Ga0182024_10012906_pt1 | contig 16439 bp, 15 predicted proteins | sample P32metaG_FD_120480 | JGI IMG/M metagenome (GOLD analysis project Ga0182024, IMG submission 120480) | Permafrost microbial communities from Stordalen Mire, Sweden - P3-2 metaG (Illumina Assembly) | ecosystem: Environmental > Terrestrial > Soil > Wetlands > Permafrost | place: Sweden: Stordalen... | reverse complement strand
GCTGCCGGCAAGGACGGCGCCATCCGGCACGTCATGTCCGGGGTCAATCCGCAAGGCTGCCAGGTCTTCAGTTTCAAACAGCCAAGCGCAGACGAGCTGGAACATGATTTTCTGTGGCGCACAACGCGCGAACTTCCCGAACGCGGGCGGATCGGCATCTTCAATCGTTCCTATTATGAGGAGGTGCTCATCGTTCGCGTGCATCCGGAGATTCTCCACAGCCAGGGGCTTCCGGAAGAGTTAGTGGACGAGAAGACGATCTGGAAGGAGCGGTATCGGTCCATCGTGGACATGGAGGAGCATCTCTACCGTAACGGAACTCGGATCCTCAAGTTCTTCCTCCACCTTTCGAAGGACGAACAACGAAAGCGATTCCTCGAGCGCATTGATGAGCCGGACAAGAACTGGAAGTTCAGCCTCTCGGATGTTCACGAGAGGAAATACTGGCAGGATTACATCAAGGCTTTTGAGGATTGTCTGCACGCGACCAGCACCCATCACGTGCTCTGGTACGCCGTTCCTGCCGATGATAAGGAGAATGCCCGGTTGATTGTTTCCCAAATTGTCCTGGATACCCTCAATCAACTGAAGATGGCATATCCCAAGACCACCGCGAAACGTCGCCGGGAATTGCAGTCATCCTGGCTGGCGGTGATGGTACCCGCCTGCAGCCGTTAACACGCCTGATTTCTCATGACGACAGGCCGAAGCAGTTTTGTCCCATTTTTGGACGAAATACACTGCTGGCTCAAACTCGAGCCAGGCTCGCGCATGCGATTGCACCGGGGCAGACCGTGTATGCCATAGTAAAAGCTCATGAACGCTTCTATGAGAGCCGAACTGGCGGATGTCAGACCGTCACGGATCGTAGTCCAGCCGGCGAACCGAGGGACCTCTGCCGCGACCATTTATGCTCTCATGCGTATCATGCGCCGTGATAACGAAGCCACGGTTGGATTTTTTCCGGCGGATCACTACTATGCCGACGATGCCCCTTTCGTATCCGCTGCAGAATCGGCTGTCCAGATTGTGCAAGAGCACGCGGAATCACTGGTCCTGCTGGGAGCCGATCCCCAAAATGCGGAAGTCGAGTACGGATGGATCGAGCGAGGTAAAGATCTGAAAAGCCGCCTTGGTCATTCTGTTTTTAGGGTGAATCGCTTCTGAGAGAAGCCCTCGTTGCAGGTTGCTCGCAGGCTTCTCAGCCTAAATTGCCTGTGGAACACCTTCGTGATGTTCGGGCGGGCTCAGACCTTTCTCGACACCTTGAGCTTGACCGTGCCGAAAATGTTGGCTGCATTCAAGCCGGCTCAACAGCAGCCCAGCGGCCGTCTGGAGATGCAGTGGGCGGAGCGGTTATACAGGACGTTGTGGTCCAGCGACTTTTTCGAGCAGGTGCTGGAACCGTGTACCGAGCGGTTGGCCGTGCTCCGCCTCAAAGGAGTCGAATGGAGCGACTTGGGCCGGCCAGAGCGCGTCCTTGCAACCATGAGCCGGGCTAAGATTTCATGTCACTGGCTGGAGGCTGCGCGTGTAAACGGTTCGCATGTAGCCTGAACGTTCTTGAGAGGCTAACGTTGAAGATCAGGTGGAAATTTGTGCGCCTCAAAAAGGACCCGAGGAACGTTGCCGGGTTTAGCGATCGAGCTCAAACGCCAGATATTGAAACCGGCCATCCCGCTCGACTTGAAGCACCACTGGGTCGCCCGGCTTCATGTCGCTGAGCGTGGATCGCAACGCGTCCAGCAACGCCACGGGAGAAGTGTTTACGGCGTCGATAATGTCGCCCGGTTGGAGATCGATGAATTGCGATTGGCCTCCGGCCGCCTTGCCGGCAACAATGAGGCCGTATTGGCGCCTCAGGCCGGGGATCATCGCCGCGACATCCTTGTCAATCTCGATGCATAAGATTCCTAATCGAGCGATGAGATTCTTCTCAGGGTGTATCAGCCGCGCCAGAAGGTTGGCTTGGTCTTCGCGCTCGCGGACCACGGGGGTGATCTTCAATTCGGTTTCGCCGCGAAGGATTCGCAATTCCAGCTTATCTCCCGCTTGACGCCGGTAGATACGGTTTTCCATTTGACTGGCGGACAGCATTCTTTGCCCATCCAGAGCGCCGACGATGTCTCCCCGCTTGAGACCGGCTTGATCGGCCGGGCTGTCGGGCTCCACATCGGCCAGAATGACTCCGCGGTCGCGTGCCAAAGACAGACCCCTGGCCATCACCGGCGTGATGTTCTGCGCGTAAACGCCGATCTCTCCCCGGTGAACGTGCCCATCCTTGCGTATTTGCCGGTAGACGTCACGAACCGTATTCGCGGGAATCGCAAATCCTAACCCCTCGTTCCCTCCGGACTGCGTCACGATGAACGTGTTGAGCCCAGCCAGAAGTCCGGTCATACTCACCAGGGCCCCACCGCTGTTGCCGGGATTGATGGAGGCATCGGTTTGTACGTAGACCATCGGATTATCTTCCGCAATCGAGCGAGCGGGGGCGCTCACGACGCCGAACGAAACCGAGTTTCGCAATCCCAGCGGTGCTCCGATCGCAAGGACCAGGTCACCCTGTCTCAGATGATCCGAGTTCATGAATCTCAACAGAGGCAAGCCTTTTTTTTCGATCTTCAGAACGGCCAGATCTGATTCCCCATCGATACCAATAATCTTGGCCTCGATCGTCTCCAGGCCCCCGGCGTCATCGACCGTCTCATTCCGAGCGGGCGCAGCGGAGAGAACGACTCTTACGTTCATGGCGTTCTTAACCACATGAGCATTTGTAACGATGTAACCGTCCGGATCGACGATGACCCCGGAACCGATGGATTCCTGGCGGCCGAAGGCGCTAACAGGCCGGCCAGATTCCGGATCTAGCGAGCCGTATCCAGTGACCACGATTTGCACCACTGCGGGGGCCACGCGCTGAGAGAGCGATCGCATCTCTCCGCTGAACTCGACCAGGGAAGCAGGGTTACGCGGGGCGGTCGCAACTTGGGCGGCCAGAGCGGCTCCTGGAGCCACGATTGCTATCAATGCAGTCGATAGGATCAACATCTTGTCCTCCCGGTGCGAGCCACGAAACGAAACAATGCCGGAGATTGACTTGAGCACTGGACGACTTTACGGCTCATGACGGGTTCCACCGGAGCGGTTACGGCTCTTCGCCAGCTGGAGTATCAAGGGGTGATTGTCCTGGCAGGCCGCCCGCCCCGGTTCGCTTCAGCTACAAGTTACCGCATCACGGGCCGCGATCCCATACTGAGAGCACGGTATATTCGCAAGCGTCGAGCTGGTATGAAGGGGCCTTCCGGCACCTCGCGCAGGACCGGTATAAGTATCTCTGCAACCGGTCAGTGAAGTACACGGTCAAACTTGCTCGAAAACCCGGCAAGAATTAATGGCGTCCTCCAATCGTAAAGCTCCAGTCACCAGAGCCACCAGGCTCTGCCGGTCCAGCGGCTTTCCCGTCACAGCGTAGCCGCCGCTCTCTAGAACTGCGTGACACAAAGGAGGACTAACTACGGACGAAAGTACGATGCCAAAGACCGGTTCGGCGCAATTCAACAACGTGACCAGGCCTTCACGCCAATCGCCTTCCTGCAAATCGCAGTCATATAGGACTACGCGAATCATCGGGTTCCTCTGGCGGATATGAACTGCACCTTCCACTGTGGTCGTGAACAACACTCTCCAACCCTCTTGAATCGAGAAGACACGCACATCGTCCTGACCGGATGATGCGGGCATCACTGCCAAAATGCTCCGTTCCTGCCCCCCCACTTCTTCCAATTGGCGCCATAGCGCTTCGATGCGAAGAACAAGGTTTTTCAGCATGGCAGTCAAAGGACTCCTAGCTCAGAAGGAACGTTCATTGGCACTGTTGCTCTGTGGATTTGGAAGCCCCCAACCGAGAGTGGTTGGTAAGTGGAAGGGACTTCCATCCTACAACCGACGGCCCGATCGTCCGATTGCTGCAAGGTGAAAAAGAAGGTTGATCCGGAGCCTGGTTTGGACTCCACCCAAATCCGCCCGCCATGGTGGCCAACAATCTTGCGACAGATCGCCAAGCCAAGACCGGAACCCGGATATTCGCGTCCATAGTGTAGGCGCGTGAACATTTCAAATACGGATTCGCGGAATTCCGGCGGGATACCGATGCCATTATCAGTTATCGCGAACACGCACCCGCCGCTAGTCTGTCGCGTAGACACATGCACTCGCAGCGGTTCAGTGCTCCGGTACTGAATGGCATTGGAAATCAAATTCTGCAACAGAGCTGCAATTTGCGCCTGATCGCCCCTCACATTAGGCAGTCTGTCGTACGTAATTGAAGCTTGCGACTGCTCGATGGCCGGCTTGAGATTTAATAGTGCCCAATGCAATGTTGCTTCCATCGAGACATCCTCGGCCGCTATGGCTCGGTGAGCGTTGACGCGCGCGAACGAAAGGATTCCCGAGATGAAAGCCTCGATGTGTTCGGCGGTCAGCTGTATGTGATTGAGCAACTCTGCCGCCTCGGCGTCGCTCTGGTTTTGATGCCTCTTAAGATCAGCGGCGGAAACCGTGATGGCACGGAGCGGAGCGCGGATGTCATGACTGATGACGTGGGCGAAATGTTCCAGTTCATTGTTGGAACGTGCCAGTTCCTGTTGCATGCGACCACGCATTTCGATCTCATCTTGCAGCTGCTGATTGGCGTTTTCCAGCTCGGTTGTCCTGTTCTGGACGCGATGTTCCAATTCTGAGTTGAAGCTCGCGAGTTCGTTGCTCGTTTTTCGACGCTGGGCTACTAGGTTGCTCGTAAATGCGGCGACCAAGGAGAACACCATCAATTCGACAAAATCTTCAGAACCGGCGCCGAAGCCGAGGCGTGTGTCGAAAGAAAAGTAGTTTAAAACGAGAACGGACAATACACTTGCAAACAGGCCCGGGCCAAAGCCAGCGCGCCACGAGCTCGCGAGCACAACCAGAAAGAACAAGGCCGATCGTGTATGAGTCAGGTGGAGCAACGCTGCGGCTGCTGCCGTCACGCCTACCAGGGTCGTCGTGGTCACATAGGGAAGTATCTTAGGTGCGGTTCTCGTAAGGGTGTGAAGCGCATGTGAACCCCACTGATAAAACCGTGGCACGCGTCCACCTCCGAGTCACCAACAGTGTAATGCCATCACTTGCAGCGGCGATATACCACAAGTGTGGTATTTTACCTGCCTAGCCGCTAGTATCCCGAATACCCCTAGAAATGGCAAAACTGGCGAGTCGCGCGCGCAGGAAAGTTTTCACTACAACAACATAACCGTCGAGGTTGGGCCTGCAATTCCAGTTGGAATTCAACGAACTATCTCACTCCAGCGCCCCTTTTCGGCGTCGGCTATGGATACCGGTTCAACCGGTGGTTCCAGGCCGATACTGGTCTCCAGGTGGCGTTCGGGGCGCCCAATAATCAAAATGTAGAACAGACCGAGTTCGGGCCGGTTCAGGGCGGTGATCATGAGTTTATGATTCCACTGGACGGCCGCGTCTTTATCCCCTCAACTTGGAAACGCTTCGAGAAGTCTGCCGGCGGTGGCACTGCTTATCCTCACTACTCGGAAACCGTCCCTTCCAGTGGGTTTGTCAGAAACAATTGTTATAGCTGTGCCTCGTGGATGGGGCGCTATGGTCTAGGGAACGTCAGCTATTTCTTAGATGAAAACCATAACTTTCGTGCGCGAACGACCGTCCAATCATTGCTGCTTCCACGAGCGGGCAGGCGGTCGGGACTGCGCCTGCGCGGCGTACAACCGTCATTGGGTCAACCTCGCCTTCGAGTTTGGCTTGAGTTTCTAAGTCCGGAACCGAGCCACTAATCTGGACGCGTCGACCATTAGTGATCTAGATCGGAACCCGCATCCTGTTTGGTGTCCGGTAACTCAGTTTGTTCGTGTCGAGACTCGACCTTGCACGAGTTTCCCATTCAAGTGGGTACGCCGAAACGGGGAAGAATCCACCGCATGACCACGATGTAGCCGGCGAAAAACAGAACAAGCTCCAACCACTCAGGCATAATAATATTCTTTCTTCTAGTATCTCGCCCGCGGCACTCGGACGCCGGCCGCATCACCCGGAATATGCCACAGCGTTTCGAGCACTCCGTATTGAGACCACACAGTTGCTGGAAGGTCCGTCGCGCGAACTCGCCCTTCTCGCTTTGGCGCTATCGGAGAATGAGCCTTCAGGTACGCCTTGAGCGCGGCATGAACGGTTCCGGGAACGTAGCGAGCATCGCTCACGCCGGACAGCCTGCAAATTCTGTCCAATGCTTCACCGTCCTGTTCACATCCGCCGATCGCGTACGATCCATCCGCCTGTAGCTCCTTTCCGCCGATCCGCACATCTTGGATTCGGCTTCCGGCGGGCACTCCCGCGGTGAACAGAATCGTCATTCCCGACGGCCGGATGCCCCATCCACCGGAGAGCCTCAGAGGATCCTTCGAGTAAACCAGCTCCATCTCGTTCTCCAGGTAGGCGCGCATTTGGGTTCCAGATACTCGGCCCGCTTTAAGCTTCGCGTCGAAAGGAATAATGTTCCAAAGATCTGCTTCCGTAAGGGGGCCTGCGGCGAGAGGCGGAGAGAAGCGGAAGCCGTTGGTAAAGGCGACGTCTGTGTGAGTGGCTTCGCGAACTGCGTCGTCGACGAAATTGTCCATCGTGGTTTCCAGCACGTCGTATCGCATGAGTGTGGTCTTTGTCGCCCCCACAACTTCGTGAAGTTGCGCCTGGAAGGGCCGCTCGGCGTTTTCGATGAGCGCTTTGACCTTCTGATTTTCGGCGAACCGGGCCTCGTCGACACCCAGCAGTTGGTAGCTGTAATCTGAAATTTTTCCGCCGCTCAGCGTGACGTCTAGCCGTCCGATGAAAGAACCCATCGAGCCCGGCTCGACCACGATCGTCTTGCCCACCAGAATAGGGCTGTAGACTCGCTCGTGCGTGTGACCGCTCAACACGATGTCAAACTCGGGGATATCGTGGGCCAACTGTACGGATGGTGCGAGCCCGGTGTGATCCACCAGCACCACCAAATCCGGCTTCTGTCTCCGCTTCAGGTCCTGCACGAATTCGCGCAGACCGGTCATACGGGTAGAATCGAGTCCCGCGACCGACGCCGGGGGCTGACGCGTCGTGGTGGTGGGATCGGTGACTCCGACGAATGCGATCCGGACACCATTTTTTTCGAGAATCACCGCTGGCGCAAAGAGCCTCTTCCCGGTATTCTTGTCGGCGAAATTATAGCAGATCACCTTGTAGTTCACTTCGCTCATCAGCTTTCGGAATACTTCCGGCCCGTAAACCACCTCCCAGTTGCCGGGAATACCGGCGTCGATCCCCAGCGCATTCAGCGGCGCGATGACGGCTTCTCCCTGTGTCCACGCGGCCACCGCCGAACCCTGAAACGTGTCGCCGCCGTCGAGCGTGAAGACGGCTCCCGGGGCGCTCGCTCTCTCGTGGTCGAGTGCGGTGCGGATACGAGCGAATCCGCCCATCCGATGCAAGTGATTGGGGACTTCGGGCAGATACTCCCAGTGCGTTTCGAGCTGGGCGTGCATGTCGGACAGATGAAGGAACCGGACGTGCTTGGGAGCAGACGCTGCTTTCAATAGGGGATGCAGTCCGTCGGCCGCTAGCAGCAAGACCGCAGCCGCTGCACTAAGCAGTAAGATTGATTTCCTCACCCGAACGTTCAATTGCTTCGTATGCCTAGTTTACGAAGAAAGGTCATCATGGGGCACCAATTCGTAAACGCCGATTGAAATAGATTGAGCCCGACGAACGCGGTGAGCAAATACCAATACGGACTCACCCAGTAGCCGAGCGCCAGGGTCAACATCACAATCGCGCCCGCGATCAAGCGCAAGTAACGTTCTACGTTCATGCGAACCTCCTTCTTCTGTTGAAGAGATAAAACAACACCGGGACAGTCATGCGCGAGAGCAGCAAGGAAGCAATTTCGCCGGCCATCAGTGCGATCGCGAGTCCCTGAAATATGGGATCAAACAGAATCACCGAGGAGCCGACCACCACCGCCGCGGCGGTGAGCATCATGGGACGGAATCGGACCGCGCCCGCGTCGATCACGGCCTGGTCGAGCGGCATGCCCTCGCGCAATCGAAGTTCGATGAAATCCACCAGGATGATCGAGTTCCGAACGACAATGCCCGCGCCGGCGATGAAACCGATCATCGAAGTCGCGGTAAAGAAAGCATGCAGCAAACCGTGCGCGGGCAAGATGCCCACCAGTGAAAACGGAATGGCCGCCATGATGATCAGCGGCGTGAGGAACGATTGGAACCAACCCACGATGAGTCCGTAGATCAGAATCAGCACGGCGGCGAACGCAATCCCGAGATCGCGGAATACCTCGTAAGTGATCTGCCATTCGCCGTCCCACTTCATCGAATACCGGTCAGGGTCGGAGGGAAGAGCCGCCATGTGCTGCTCGATCTGATAGCCTTCGGGGATCTTGAACTTGTCGATCTCGGGGCCGAGCTTGAGAATGGCGTACACCGGGCTCTCGATTTCGCCGGCGACATCCGCGGTCACATAAGTTACCGGGAGCAGATTCTTATGGTAGATGCTCTTGTCCTCCACCACCTTCTCAATGCGAACCAACTCGCTGAGCGCGACCGAGCGTCCGTTGCGTCCGGCGATTCTGAGGCTTTGCATGCGCTCCAGGTCGGAACGGGTGGGGCGGTCCAGTCGCACGGTCAGTGGAACATCTTCCTTCTCTCCGTCCTGATGCAAAAGGCCAGCCTGGTAACCGGCGGAGGCGACCTGCACGGTGCGCGCGACCTCATCCTCGGAAATGCCATTTAGCGCGGCCTTTTGTTCGTCGACGAGCATGCGGTACTTGGGCTGATCGTCCTCGACGTACCAATCGACATCCACCACGCCCTTGGTCTGGCGGAACAGATCACGCATGCGGCGCGCCAGCGCGATCCGCCCTTTGAGATCCGGGCCATACACCTCGGCCACCAGTGTCTCGAGCACAGGCGGACCGGGCGGAACTTCGGCGACTTTGATACGTGCCCCGTAGCGTTGTGCGATGGGTTCCAGCCGTGCGCGTACCTGTTTGGCGATCTCATGGCTCTGCAGGTCCCGCTTACCCTTGGGCAGCAGATTCACCTGAATGTCTGCGACGTTGGGACCGCGCCGCAGGTAATAGTGGCGAACCAATCCATTGAAGTTATACGGTGACGCCGTTCCCGCATAGGTCTCGACATTGACCACCTCGCGCTGCCGCTCGGTTTCTTCAGCGAGCAACTGCGTCACGCGCGCGGTCTCTTCGAGCGTGGTGCCGTTCGGCATGTCAACGATTACCTGAAACTCGCTCTTGTTGTCGAACGGCAGCATCTTAACCTTCACAAAGCCGATATAGAACAGCGACACCGACGCCAGCAGCAAGACGACTACGCCACCGACAAAGCTCCACCGCAACGCGGGACGATGCAACAGAGCGCCCATCACGCGGCGGTAAATGCGCGTCACAAGATCTTCCCGTTCGCCATGGTGATGTGCTCCGCCCGATTTCAAAATCCGCACTGCCGCCCAGGGTGTCACCAGAAACGCCACCATCAGCGAGAACAGCATCGCGGCGCTGGCGCCGATCGGGATCGGCCTCATGTACGGTCCCATCAGGCCGCCCACGAAGGCCATGGGTAGAATGGCCGCGACCACGGCAAGGGTGGCGAGAATCGTAGGATTGCCGACCTCATCGACCGCTTCCACCGCTACATCGAACGGCGGCCGGCCTTGATTGGCGGGCATACGCCAGTGGCGCACGATGTTTTCCACTACCACGATCGCGTCGTCCACCAAAATGCCGATCGAGAAGATCAGCGCAAACAGAGTGATTCGGTTTAGGGTGTATCCATAAAAATAAAAAACCGCGAGCGTAAGCGCCAGCGTCACCGGGATCGCGGTGAAGACGATCAGGGATTCACGTAACCCGAGTGTGATCGCAATGAGCACGCTCACCGAAACGACGGCAATCAGCATATGCCAGAGCAACTCATTCGATTTTTCTTTGGCCGTGTCTCCATAATGCCGCGTGATGGTCATTTCGACGTCGGAGGGAATAACGCTGCCGCGCAGCGGTGCGAGCCGGCTGAGGACGTTTTCCGCGACCGTGACCGCGTTGGTCCCTTTGCGTTTGGACACGGCGATGGTCACCGCGGGATAAAATCCCTTGCCTTCGGAATAGCGGACATACTGCGCTGGCTCCTCGCCGCCATCCGTTACCTGAGCGATGTCGCGGACGAAGATCGTCTTGTCGTTCGCGACGCCGGCTACCACGTTGCGGACATCGTCCGCGCAACGGAGAAATTGTCCGGTTTCCAGAAGATACTGCCGATTGCGAGTCGCGAATTGGCCTGAGGACAGCTGCCGATTGGAGGCGCCTAACGCGCTGACGATTTCGAGCGGCGATAGATTATAGGCCGCCAAGCGCGCCGGATCTAGAGTGATGCGAATCTCGCGCCGCTCGCCACCGATCAGCGCCACCGCCGAAACATCCGGGGTTTGTTTGATCGCGTCGTGGACCTGCGCCGCAATGCGCCGCAGCTCGAAATCGCCGTAGCGCTTGCTCCAGAACGTCAGCGCCAGGATCGGCACGTCGTCGATCGAGCGAGGCTTTACCAACGGCGGGGAAGCTCCCGGCGGAATCAGATCCATGTTGGCCGATAGCTTTTGGTTCAGCCGTACGATGCTCCGCTCCTCGTCCTGGCCGACCAGAAAACGTACGATCGCCATCGACATGCCGGGACTGGATGTCGAGTAGATGTACTCCACTCCGGGAATTTCCCAGAGCAGCTTCTCCATCGGCTTGGTGACCCGCTCCTCGACTTCACGCGCCGACGCGCCCGGCATTTGGACGGAGACATCGACCATGGGCACCACGATCTGCGGCTCTTCCTCGCGTGGCAGCTTCCACACCGCGAACGCACCCAGCAACAGCGAGCCAGCGATGACCAAGGGCGTCAGTTTTGAATTGATCCAGCCATGAGCCAGTTTCCCCGCGGGACCGAGTTTTCGTCCTGCGCTCACGGCCGGGCCTCGACTCTGTTTCCGTCAGCGAGGCCTTGGGGAACCGGAAAAATCACTTTGTCGCCGGCGCTCAGACCGGAAAGCACCTCCACCTGGTCCTTGGCCGTCTCTCCGAGCGTGATGAGGCGCCCTCGCGCCACGCCGTTATCCACCACGTAAACCGATTGCAGTTGACCCCGCTCACGGACGGCTCCGGCGGGTATTGCCAACATCGAGCGGCTTCCGAGTTGGAACACCGCCCGGCCGAAGATTCCAGAGCGCAGCGCGGGTGTATTCGGAAGATCGATCTTCACGATATACGCACGTGAGGCTGCGTCCACCGCCGGAACTATCTCCGAAACTCGTGCATCGAACGAGCGATTGATCCCGTCGAGCACTACCGTCACCGGCTGACCCACGCGGACGGCATCCAGCCGGGATTCGTCGACGGAGGCCTCCAGCCGATAGCCGTCGCGCTCGATTGTGAGCAAGGGCGCGCCAGGGACCGCGAGATTGCCGGGATCGACCGATTTTGCGGTGACCAGGCCGGCGAAAGGCGCTTGAACGTCCGCATAACTGCGCGTCACTTCGGTTGCTCGCAGCTCCTGGCCGGCTTGCGCCAGCTTCGCGTCCAGCTGAGTCCGCCTGGCTCGTGCCATCTCGTATGCCGCCTGCGCTGCCTTGACCTTCGCGGATGCCTCGTCAAACTCCTGGTCGGAGATCGACTTCTTTTCATACAGCTCATTCATGCGCTTGAAAGTGGCCAAAATCAGATCGAGGTTCGCCTTCGCGGCCGCCACTGCGCTATCCGCCTCGGGGATTGTGTTGCGAACTTCCTCGCGAGCCGCCGCCGCGCGACCCGAGCTGGCGTCCAGGTCGCGAGCGTCCAACGCGACCAGCAGTTGCCCTTCGCGCACTCGGTCGCCCACTTGCACCTTTACTTCACGAACGTAGCCCATCCACTTTGCGGATATGATCGCTGAAGAGCGAGCCCGTACGGTTCCGGTGGCCTCGTAGATCGACGGCCATTGCTGGACAGCCGCCGTCACCAGATTCACCGCAAGCGGCGCTGCAGGCGCGGTGGGCTCGGCCTCGCGCGGCGCCTCGCTGCATCCCGCCAGACAGATCACGAACGGCATCGTGAACAAGAGACTCTTCGTCATCAATTCAAGGTCTCCGAATCTGCGCTCAGCGTGCCCGCGGCCAGGTCGAGCATCGTGGCGGCTATGCGCTGGTCGTGAATGGCGGCCAGGTAGCGGCTCCGGGCCTCCAGCACGGCCGTCTCGGTACGAAGCAGATCGGTCACGTTGCTCATGCCCGCTTCGTAACGGTTCTGAGTGATGCGAAGACTTTCTTCAGCTTCGGCCACGGAGGCTTGGGCAACCTGGATGCGCTGTTGGGCCGCACGCAAATCCGCATGGGCCCGCCGGACCTGCATCCGGATCGTGGAACCAGCGCGCTCTTGCTCGGCTTCGCTACGCCGCAGCAGAAACTTGTTTTCCTCGATCCGCGCCTTATCGCTGAAGCCGTTGAACAGGTTCCAACGCAGGCCGGCCGAGACCAGCCAGTTGGCGCCGCCCCGATCGTAAAATCGTTGCCGGTCAGCTTCGAAAGCACCGTGCAGGATAACTTGCGGCAAGAGCGCGCTATGAGCGTCCGCCGCCTGATTTTCAGCCAAGCTGGTGGAGAGTTTCGCTTGCCGGGCTTCGGGTCTCGCGGCGATCGCGCTATTTTCGTAATCCGCGAGTGAATTCTCCGGCAGACTGATTGGCGTTAGCGGGCTAGTCAGGCCATGCGGGGTGTCGAGCGGCAAGCCCAGAATCTCGTTCAAGGCCGCACGCGCCACGTCCAGGTCCGCAGACCGTCGAATCTGCTGTTCCCGCACGCCTGCCAAGTGTACGCGGATCGATAACACATCCACATCCGTGGACATGCCCGCGGAGCGAACCGATTCGGCGCGCTTTAGATCGGCCTCCGCGGAGCGTATGGCTTGGTTGGCTGCATTCAATTCGTCAGCACTCAACGCTACGTCATAATAAGCTCTGACTACGCCAGCGATAACCTCCATTTGCGTGAGCCGGCGACTCTCGCCTGCGATATCCTTCGTTATTTCCGCCGACCGGACACTGTGCTTCGCCTGGCCCGCGTCGTAGATGGTCTGATCCGCGGTTACGAGCGACTGGAAATTATTTAGGAAATCGGGCCGGTTCAGCGGTCCGATCAGGAAGTTCTGCTCTCCGAACTGGTGCTCGGTCAACAATGAAGAAAACACGAAGACCGGATTGTCACTTCTGGTCCAAGACTCCGAGTAGTTGACCTTAGGGAGGAAACCTGCCCGTGCCTCGGCAATCCGGCTCTCCGCCGCTCTCTCATTGGCACCCGAAGCTTCAATGGATTTGTTGCTCTCCAACGCCAAGCGGACTGCGTCTTTTAGCGCAATCGGGCCTTGGCACCAACCGGGCGCCCACAATAAGATCAGAGCCGCCAGTGTTTTTTTCATGGTCCTTATCCCCAAGGATGCAATTGGTTGGCCGAGGTGACAGCGCGTCACCTTTGCGGCGCATTTGCATCTTTCGTGGTAGGAAGGAAACAACATGGAAGTAATCGCCCAATATCTCGCGGGTTCGAAATTCGAAGTGACCGCCAGGGGGCATCGGGTGATTTGCGACCAACCCCTTGACAACGGTGGCTCGGATGAAGGGATGTCGCCGCCTGAGTTTCTACTGACATCGCTCGCGACTTGCGCAGCCTATTATGGCGCTCAATACTTGAAAACGCGTGGCTTGCCCGCCGCAGACTTAGGGGTGCGAGTCACCGCCGCAAAGGCACTGAAGCCGGCGCGGCTGGCCTCGTTCAGGATCGAGGTAACCGGGCCGGTCCTGGAGGAACGCCATCAAGCGGGCATCCTGCGAGCGGTGAAGGCCTGCTTGATTCACAATACTTTGCTCGGTGAACCGAGTATCGAGATCGCGTTAAATGCCGGAACACTCGCGGAGGTTTAATTGCACGCCTTTGAACCAGGACTCCAATTGAAATGAAACCTTATCTTTGTATTTTCACTTTTGCCGCAGTTGCGCTGGCGCAAGTGCCTCATCAGCACCATCCGCCGTCCTCAGGAGAGTACGCCAAAGTGCTGGACGACCCTTCGCGCGATGAATGGCAGAAGCCGCAGAATGTCGTGATGGCGCTGGATCTCAAGTCGACCGAGACAATCGCCGATGTTGGAGCCGGCACCGGCTATTTTGCCCGTCGCTTTGCCCACCATGCCGGCAAGGTTTATGCCGTCGACATCGACCAGAAACTGCTTGATATCGCTGGAAAAGACGCCCCGCCGAATCTCAAGACCGTCCTGGCCTCTCCCGATGATCCACGGCTTCCGGAACGATCCATCAACTCCATTTTCTTTTGCGATGTACTTCACCACATCGAGAACCGGCCCGCCTACTACGCAAAGCTCGCAAAGGTGCTGAAACCGGGCGGACGAATCGTGGTGATCGATTTCTATAAGAAAGAACTGCCAGTCGGGCCGCCACCGTCCATGAAGCTCTCTGACCAGGAAGTCATCGCAGAGTTTCAACATGCGGGTTTCCAACTCGCCAAACGGCTCGACACATTGCCTTATCAGTACTATCTGTTCTTTGAAAGGCGCTGAGTCGCAGGCCAGGCTCGCTACAATCAAAACGGTACTGGGCTTGGAACGGGAAATTGAAGTTGAGCTCGCGCGCCGGCTGATGACGGGAGACACGGAAGCATTCGACCGTTTTGTCGAGCACTTCCGAGCAAAGATCTTCCAGTACACCTGGCTGATGTGCGGCCAGCGCGAGGATGCCGAGGAGGTGGCGCAAGACACCTTGCTAAAAGTTTTTGAGAGCTTCGATCAGCTTCGACAGCCTGAGCGAGTTCGGCCATGGGTATTCCGTATCGCCAAGAACGCGTGCCTAATGAAGCGGCGTAAAAGCATCTTTGCTCCCGATCGCGAACTTTCGCTGGACGAATTCATGCCTTCGAAAAGCCATACGGATGGCGAGGCGAAGCTCGAGATCGCCGACTGGTCCAGCCTGCCGGATGACCAGGTGCTGCAAGCGGAGATGAAAGAGGTGCTGGAAGGGGCGATCGCCGATCTTCCGGAAAACTATCGATCCGTGATTCTGCTGCGCGACATGGAAGAGCTTTCTACACAAGAAACGGCTCAAGTTTTGGATCTGAGCGAAGACACGGTCAAGACCCGTTTGCATCGTGCGAGACTGGCGTTGCGCGCCAAGCTGGACGATTATTTAGGAACTGCAAGCCGCCGCACCATTGTGGAGGGTATTGGAGGTGCATAACATGGAGGCGCAGGAGCACTCAGAAAACTGCAAGCAAATATTCGCGCTGCTCTCCGACTATCTGAACCTGGAGCTTCCGGCGGACGCTTGCAAGGAGATTGAGAATCACCTGGCCGGTTGTCCGCCGTGCATCGAATTTGCCGAAAGCCTGCGCAAGACCGTAGAACTGTGCCGCATATATCGGCCAACGGAATTACCCGTGCCGTTGGGCCAGCAGGCCCGGAACGAACTCCTCGCGGCGTACAAGAAAATGCGTCCGGGCTATGGCTCGCTGCTGCCGGATAAGTAATCTAAAATCGCAGTGCGATCTTGAGGCTTAACCGGCGCGCCCCACCCGGTCATTTTGTTGATTTCCCGATCCCATTGTTCCCGAGTGAGGCGTTGTTGCTGCATCATGTGCTCGTCATGGCAGACGAAACACGCCTCCCTATACCCATCCGGCAAAGCTTTCCGCGAAGCGGTCGCTTGCGCGGGGCTAGCTGGGGCCTGAGTTGAGATCGTAACAGGGACTGCCTGGGCCACATTCCATAGATAACCAGGAGGGTTCCATTCCTGGCTGAGCGGCTGAGTCTGTCCAGCCATATTCGTCGCGCGAGACAGGAGCGTGTACTTGCCCTCGGCCGCCTTAAAATCGTGCTGCCAGAGACGCCAACCGTACTTGGTCTGCTGGCCGCCTAGCTTGGCCGGCTTCCAGCTCTGGCCGCCATCGATGGAAATCTCCACCTTGCTGACCGGCGAAGTGTTGGACCACGCCGTGCCTTGAATGCGCACGTTTCCTGGCGCAGCCCAGCTAGTCGGAGTTGCGATGACAGACTTCACGTTGAGATCGGTGACGGGCACCATCTCGGATGGGTCCACGGCCGTGCCGGGCGGAACCGGATGCGTGGGATGCCGGTACGCCGACTTCATCCAGAAGCCTTCGAACTCGTGATCGAGCACCTCGATGTGCTGCAACCATTTCACCCATGAGTCGCCCGCCCATCCAGGCACGATCACGCGCAACGGAAATCCGTGCTCGACCGGCACAGCCTGGCCGTTCATCTCGTAGGCCAGCAAGGT
>Ga0182024_10012905_pt1 | contig 16440 bp, 15 predicted proteins | sample P32metaG_FD_120480 | JGI IMG/M metagenome (GOLD analysis project Ga0182024, IMG submission 120480) | Permafrost microbial communities from Stordalen Mire, Sweden - P3-2 metaG (Illumina Assembly) | ecosystem: Environmental > Terrestrial > Soil > Wetlands > Permafrost | place: Sweden: Stordalen... | reverse complement strand
TGATTTGGGAATTCACGCCCGCTTCAGCGCGATCGCGTCGATCTCGATTCTTGCCTTGCGCGGCAGCGCCGACACTTGCACCGTCGAGCGCGCCGGATACGGCGGTTCGAAATGTTCTCCGTATACGCGGTTTACGATTTCAAACTCGGAAAGATCGATCATGAAGATGGTGGTTTTGACCACATCGATAAAATCCAGGCCGGCAGCGGCAAGCACCTCGCCGAGATTCTGCAATACGCGCCTAGTCTCGAATTCTATCCCGCCTTCGACGATCTTAGCCGACGCCGGGTCGAGCGCAATCTGTCCCGAGCAGAAGACCAATCCGTTTTGCTCGACTGCCTGCGAATACGGACCAATCGCACCTGGAGCATTCCTGGTGTGAATCGAAGTCTTCATCAATAGCGACTGCCGTTATGCTGGCCGAGGCGCGACACGCGCATCACGCCGTCGATCGAGCCGATCGAGTTCATCAGGTTGTTCAATTGGCGCGCGCTGCTCACGCTCACCTCGAAGACCGCCAGCGCGCGTCCATCAGCGCCGTGAGTCTTCACTTCGGCCGTCGATATATTCACGCCCGCAGACGCGATCGCCTTGGTCATCGCGGCGAGCAGCCCCGGCTGATCGGCACATAGCACTTCGAGCCGAATCGGGCGCGGCGCTTCCTCGCCATCCTTCCACACCACGGGCACGCGCCGCTGCGGATCGGTGTTGAGCGCATGCGGGCATCCCGCGACGTGAACAGTGACGCCGCGGCCGCGCGTGATGAAGCCGGTGATCGCCTCGCCCGGCAGCGGGTTGCAGCACTTCGCGAATCGCACCAGCATGTCGCCGACGCCGGAAACCACGACCGCGCCGCTGGCCGACTTGCGCGCTTCCTTGGCGGCGCGTTCTCGCTGCGCGGGCCCTAACGGCGTCGGCGGTTTCTCGGGACGATAGATCTTCAGCTCGTCCGGCGTCAGCAGCTTCCCGAGCAATTGGGCCGGCGTGATTATTCCGTAGCCGACCGCCGCGAGCAGGCCGTCGACGTCGCGCTGCGAAAATTCTTCGAGAACTCCGTCGAGCCGCTTGTTCGATCGGACCTGCGTGACGCTGAGCTTCACCGGTTCGAGCTCGCGATCGATCAGCGATATTCCAAGGTCGCGCGAGCGTTCCGCTTGTTGATTGCGCAGCCATTGACGGATGCGCGATTTCGCGCGCGCGGTCGCCGCATAGTTCGTCCAATCCTTGCCCGGCACCTGTTTCTCTGACGTGAGCACTTCGACCGTATCGCCCGATCGAAGCCGGTAGCGCAGCGGCACCATGCGCCCGTTGACGCGCGCGCCGGCCAGGTGGTTGCCGACCTGCGAATGGATCCGATACGCGAAGTCGATCACCGTCGAGCCGAGCGGAAAATCGAACACGTCGCCCTTGGGCGTGAAGACGAAAACTTCCTCGGGAAACAAATCGTCCTTGACGGTCGAAAGAAATTCCTGCGGGTCCTTGAGATTCTGCTGCCACTCGATCAGCCGCCGCAGCCATGCAAAGCGCTCCGTATCCTTTTCCTTGAGCTCCTTGGAGTTGCCGTCCTTGTAGCTCCAGTGCGCCGCGATTCCCTCCTCGGCCACCTTGTGCATCTCGCGCGTGCGAATCTGCACTTCCATCCGCTGCCCCCGCGGACCGATAACGGTGCTGTGCAGCGACTGATACATGTTGGCTTTGGGCAGCGCGATGTAGTCCTTGAAGCGCCCCGGCACCGGCTTCCAGTTCGCGTGCACGACGCCGAGCGCCTCGTAACACTCGCGCACAGTGTCCACGATGATGCGGAACGCGACGAGGTCGTAAATCTCCTCGAAGCTGAGCCCCAGCTCCTTCATCTTCGAGTGAATCGAAAAAAAATGTTTCGGCCGGCCCGTGACCTCGGCCGTCACTCCGCTATCGGACATCCGACGCGACAAAATCTCGATGACGTTGGCGATGTATTCTTCGCGCTCTTTGCGTTTCGCCGCGACGAAGGCCTTCAGCGTCTGGTACGCGCTTGAATTCAGATAGCGAAACGACAGGTCCTCGAGCTCCGATTTGAGCCAATAAATACCGAGGCGATGCGCGATTGGCGCGTAGATTTCCATCGTCTCGCGGGCGATCTCCTGCTGCCGGTCAGCGGACAGATGGTCGAGCGTGCGCATGTTGTGCAGGCGATCGGCGAGCTTGATCAACACGACGCGGATATCATTCGCCATCGCGATGATCATCTTGCGGAAATTCTCGGCCTGCTTTTCCTCGCGGCTCTGGAACGTGATCTTCGAGACCTTGGTCACGCCATCGACGAGCTGTGCGACCTCGGGGCCGAAATTCGTTTGCACCTCCGCCAGCGATGCGTGCGTATCCTCGACGACGTCGTGCAGCAGGCCGGTGACGATCGACGGCACGTCTAGCTTGAGCTGCGCGATTATCATCGCGACGTTGAGCGGATGCGTGACGTAGGGCTCGCCCGACTCGCGTTTCTGATCGAGATGCATCCGCGCCGAGTAATCGTAGGCGCGCCGGATAAGCCCGATGTCGGCTTGCGGATTATAGGTCTGCACCCGCCCGATGAGGCCGGCTAGTTCGTCGGGAGTACTACTCTGCGCTAGCTCTTCCACGGCGCGAATTCGCCGCGCAGCCGGCTGACTCTGAGCCGCTCCGCATTTACGATCGTTTCAAGCCGCGCGACCGATTTTGGAATCTCCGCGTTGACGATCAGGTAATCGTATTCGGGATAGGCCTGTGCTTCCTCGCGCGCTTTCTGAAGCCGGTGCTTTATTTTCGATTCGTCCTCGGTGGCGCGGCCGCGCAAACGCCCGGCAAGTTCTTCGAATGTCGGCGCCAGAACAAAAATCGAAACCGAATCGACAGGATACTTTGCCCGAATCTGCCGCGCGCCCTGGATGTCGATGTCGAGCAGGATATCGCGGCCCGATACGATCGCGGCGTCCAGCGGTGCTCGCGGCGTGCCGTACGATGATTCAAACACACGCGCCCATTCGGCGAGTTCGCGGGACGATTGTCTGCGGTCGAATTCCTCTTCGCTCACGAAGCTGTAGTCGATTCCGTCCGCCTCGCCTTCTCGCGGCGCGCGCGTGGTCAACGATATCGAAAATTCCAAATCCGCAATCGCCTTCAGCGCAGCGCGATAAATCGTCGTCTTGCCCGCGCCCGAAGGCGCCGAGAGAATGAAGATTATACCGCGTCTTGGCGGCACAGAATCATCTGATTTCAACGGTATCGAAGCCATCAATCGGGCGCAAAGGCCCCTCTACTATATCCTATTCGACGTTCTGGACCTGCTCGCGCATCTTTTCCGCCTCCGCCTTAACTTCAACCGTTACTTGAGATAAGGCCGCGTTCTGCGACTTCGATCCCATCGTATTTACTTCGCGGTTGATTTCCTGCAGCAGAAATTCGATCGACTTCCCGACCTGTCCCTTGCGCTTGAGGATCGCCTTGAGACCCTCGAGATGCGTGCGCAGACGCGTGATCTCTTCGCTGATATCGCCGTGCTGCGACGCCGACGACGCTTCCTCATACAGGCGTTTCTCGTTCACCGGCAACTCTTCGAGCAGCTCGCGAATGCGCTTGTGGAAGTTATCCATTATTTCGGCGCGCGACTGCTCGGCCAGCTTTTCGATCTTCGGCACCGCCGCTTCGATATTGTGGATCCGCGCAGCAAAATCGTTGTGCAGGCTGCGGCCCTCGCGCACGCGTTCTGCCTCCAGCGCTTTCAACGCGCGCACCAACGCCTTTTGTCCAAGCTTGAACGCCGCTCCCGAGTCGTGCTCTTCCTCGACGACGTGAAAAATTTCTGGCCGATTCAGGATCGATCCAATTTCCGGATTGCCGTTGAGATGGAGCTGCTTGCCGAGACGGCGCAGCTCGGCGACATACAAGTTCGCCAGCCGGTCGTTCACTTCCAGCCTCACCGGCGGGGGCTTCAGCGCGACTGACTTGATAAAAATCTCGACGCGTCCGCGCGCCACGACACTCTGCACCGTCTTGCGAATCTCCGCTTCGTGCTCGCCCCATCCGCGCGGCACTGCCAGCTTGAGTTCAAAAAATCTCTGGTTGAGCGAGCGCACTTCGGCAACCACTCGAGTGCCGTCCTGCTCGGCGATAGCTCTGCCGAATCCGGTCATGCTTTTCATGCGACTCCGCCCCTTTCTTCCCGTGTTTTTCTCACACACGCGCGATAGAGCGCGAGCGTCCGTGCCGCCATCGTCTCCATCGAGTAATTTCTCAGGGCGCGATCGCGCGCCGCCGCGCCCATCTGAGATCTCAACTCGGCCGAATCCACCAATCGTCCAATCGCCGACGCAATTGCTCCAGCATTCGCCGGCGGCACGACCATTCCGCTGCGGCCATCTTCCACCACTTCACGCAGCCCGCCGACGTTGCTCGCAACTATCGGAATCGCACTCGCCATGGCTTCCAGAGCGGCCACGCCGAGCCCTTCTTTCAGCGACGGCATCGCAAAAACGTCCGACGCCCACAGCAACTCGCGCGGCTCGTCGATTCTGCCAAGCAGCTTGATACGCTCGGCACATCTGACTACCGCGATTTCGCGTTGGAGTATTCCGTGAATAGAACCCTGACCTGCGATGAAACACTTCACCTTCGCGGACTTCATCGTTGCCGCGAGCGCTCCGATCGCTTCGATCAGATAGCGATGGCCCTTGCGCTGCTCAAGCGCGCCAACCGCCGATATCACGAAGTCGCCGTCGGATATTCCGAGCGCGCCGCGTGCGTCGGCGCGTTCCTGAGAAGTTGGCGGCCGGAAGCGGTCGCAATCAACTCCACTGTGTACAACTGTGACGCGTTCTCGATCGACGCCGGCGGCCGCGAGCGAATCGGCAACACCGCCGGAGATCGCGACCACGCCATCGACCGCGCGATTGAACAGGTACGGTGCAAACACACGATTGGGCCTGTAGTCCATCCGCCGCGTCACCACCAGCGTGCTCCCGAAGCTGCGCGCCAGCGGCGCCATCGAATGCGCGCGCGAGGTATGAAAATGCACGACGTCGTAGCGCTCGCGTTTGAGGATCGCGCGCAGCTTGACGCCGGCCGCCAGGTCAATCGCATTGCGAATGCGAATCGGGTGACACCTGATACCTGCGTCCAGCGCCCGCTCCCAGAGCCGTCCCGCGGGATCGCAGATTAGCTCCGCTCGATGCCCGAGTGCCGCCAGCGCAAGTGTCAGTCCGAACACCTGCGTCTCGCCCCCGGCGAAACCAAGCTCGGGATCGACGCCCGCGACGCTCAGCGTCTGCGCCTCAGCCGTTTTGCTATCGGCAGTCACCTGGTTGGCGTCATCATGTTGAACGGTCAGCGTCATCATACAGTTCGGGTCGCATCAATCGAAAAATCTGTAATACAGGATTGCGCACACCGCCGTCAGCGCGTCGCGAACGCCAATCTTCTTGCCCTCTTCGTAGGTCCGCCCCGAGTATGACACCGGCACTTCGTAGATTCGCCATCGCGCGCGCGCCGCCTTGGCGGTTATCTCGGGCTCGAAGGTGAAGCGGTTGGCATTGAGTTTCAGCGTCGTCAACTTCTCGCGCACGAATCCTTTCATCCCGGTTTCCATATCCGTCAGATTGAGATCGCTGATCATGTCGGAGAGCAGCGTCACCGCGCGATTCGCCACGTAATGCCAGAAAAACATGACGCGATGCGGCCCGGATAGAAAGCGCGATCCATAGACCATATCGGCACGGCCGTCGAGCAGCGGCCCGATCATCGCAGCATAGTCGCGCGGATCGTATTCGAGGTCGGCGTCCTGCACGAACACGTACGGATTTTTCGCTGCTGCAAAACCGAGCCGCAGTGCGGCGCCCTTTCCGCGATTGACGCTGTGAAAAAAGCATTGAACCTGCGGATGGCTGAAGTCGCGCAGAAACTTCGCAGTGCCGTCGGTCGATGCGTCGTCGACGACGATGACTTCGGGGTCGAAACCGCAATCCAGCACCCGTTCGATCACGCGGCCGATCGTCGCGGTCTCGTTGTAAACCGGAATCACTACGGAAATTTTCGTCCGCTCCGCCATCAGCTTCCACTAGCCTCCGGACGCCGGCCGAGCGATGACGACCTGCGTGCCGCCACTGCAGCGTCTCTGCGTTCGAGCGCGATTCTGGCCGCGAGCATCGCGGCAACCCGGCGTCGTTCTGCCCGCCGCCGTCGCACGGAAAACGCGGCGCAGTAGCCGCTCCACACGCGCATCCGATCCGTATTCGTAACGCCGTCGACTTCGAGATGCCCCAGTTGTACGAGATTGCGCATCCGCGGCCGCTCGAAGTGGCTCAGAATTGTGTGCCGCGTGCGTTCATGATCGATGAAAACAAATTGCGGCGGCTCGAGTCCCGTAACATAAATGTTGTACGGCGTCAGGTCGCCGTGAATGTATCCTGCGCGATGCAGCCGCGCGATCTCCGCGCCGAGCGTTCGCAGCACAACCCGCCGGGACGCAAGCGTCGCGCGCCTCAAATGACGCACAACATTGAAGCCTTCGACCCGCGCGGTCACGATGATCTCGCGTCCGCCGCGGCGCTCGGCGCCTAGCAAAAGAATCTCTGGAACCCCGATGCCGTCGGCGCGCAGATGCTCGGTGATCGACGCAACGTGCGCCGCACGCCTGCGCTTGAATAGCCACCTGACTCGATTCAACCCGCCAATCCGGTCGAGCACTTTGAAATACGCCGGCGGGCCGCCGACCTGACTCATCTGCGCGAACCAGGTCTCGGCGTGACGCGAGCGGCGGACGCGGCTGGGCAAGATGCCGTCGATTGCGCCGAATGCGGAATCGAGCAAACTCTCGCGGAGGTCTTCCGAAAATCGCGCGTCGTAACCCGGGATCAGGAAGCTCCAGCCGCCGCGCGTCAGCCGCACACCGTCCAGGCCCGTCATTCGCCAGCTCATCGCGCCGCTCCGACTCGATTCATCGCGAGCGCGCTCCTTATGGTCCGGCTTACTTCTTCGGGGGATATTCGCCGCATGCACTCTCGCCCGATCGGGCATTTACGAAGATAGCAGGGATGACACGGGATCGCGCCGCTGATCGCCAGTTCGGCAAAGCCCCACGGCGCGGATCGCTCGGCGGCCGTGGCGCCCCACAGCGATATCACCGGACATCCCACGGCGGCGGCGATATGCATCGGGCCCGAATCGGGTCCGAACGCGGCGGCGCATTCGGGAAAGATCGCGATCAGATCGCGCAGCGACGTGCGTCCTGCAAGATTGAGCGCCGGCAAATCGTCAAGTTGCCGCATGACTTCGTCGGCGAGATTCGTTTCGTCGGGCCCGCCGAGCAACACCGGGAACAGCGCGGGGCTGTCGGCGTCGGGTCGCGCGACCTTGCGAATCACCGCGGCGGTCGATTCGGGAAAATAGATGCGGCTCGGCCACGACGATCCAAGGATCACTGCCAGAAGAGGGCGCGGCGCATCCCGCAGCACTTCGAGCGCGCGCGCGCGTTCGTCGTCGGTCGCCGCGAGTCCAAATTCTATCGGCGTCGGCGCGATGCCGAGCGCATCGCCGAACGCCTGGTACTGCATGAGCTTCAGCCGCATGTTCGGCTGCCGCGCGATCCGATGATTCGAGAACCGATGATTGAACTCTTTGGTATTCGCGGCATCGAAACCGAAACGATCGCGCGCGCCCGAGATTCGCGACGTGAATCCACTTTTGAGATGACGCTGAAGATCGATCACCAGGTCGAACTGCCCTTTGCGAACTCGCCGCAGGAACGGAATGAACGTCCACGGCGCATGCGCGCGATCGTACACGATGATTTCGTCGAGCCAGCGATGGTGTTCGAGCACCGCCTTCGACTTGGGCTCCACCGCCCACGCGATATGCGCATCGGGCCACGCACCGCGGATGCGCCCGAGCAGCGGCAGCGCGCGAACCACGTCGCCGATCGAGCCCATCAGCACTATCAACACACGTCGCGGTTGCGGCGCGATTTGGGGGGCGATGGCTTCGGGAGAGGACATTTTGAGACTGGTCGAGGCCGGCTTCAACTCCAACGCTCGATGATAACGACGCGGACCGGCGCCGCAAAGGGCGTCGCGCAATTGTTCGCAGCGTCAGCGTCCGCGTATAAGTGACGCTCAGATAGCGAAGGAACCCTTCATTTGACGGACGAACCGCGCCGCGCAGGCCACCTCGCCGGGCCAATCACGCTTGCGCTGTTAATCCTTCTCGGACTACTCGCGATCCGAAGCATCCAGCCCCCGGCCGCCCTCGATGCAAACGCGTCCGCAACAGAATTCTCCGCGGCGCGCGCGATGCGCGATGACCGCGAGATCGCGAAGCAGCCGCATCCCCTCGGCTCAGCTGAAAACGATCGCGTGCGCGAGTACCTCGTCGGTCGTTTGCGAGAGCTCGGCGCGAATCTCGAAGTGCAGAGCGCGATTGTCGTGCGGCACAGTCCATTTGGCCCGGATACGTGGGCCGTCGTGAACAACGTCGGCGCGAAGATTCCCGGCACGAACCCGACCGGCGCCGTGATGCTAGTCGCACACTACGACTCTGTCCCGAGCGGACCTGGCGCGGGCGACGACGCAGCGTCCGTTGCTGCAATCCTCGAGTCGATTCGCGCGCTCAAGGCGGACGCGCTCCCGCTCCGCAACGATCTGATCGTTCTGTTCAGCGACGGCGAGGAGTTTGGGCTGCTCGGCGCGAAGGGATTCGTCGAAGCGTATCCTGCTCTGCAGAACATCAAGGTCGTGCTGAACTTCGAGATGCGCGGCGACTACGGCCCGTCGATGATGTTCCAGGCTAGCGCGCATAATTCGTGGCTTGTCGATCAGCTCGCGGCCGCGGCGCCATTTCCTTACGCAACCTCGGCGACGCCGAGTGTGTACAAGCGGTTGCCGAATGACACCGACCTGACCGTTTTTCTCGACGCCGGAATGGCCGGAATGAACTTCGCGGCGGCCGGCGGCATCACGCGCTATCACACCGCGCTCGATAGAGCCGATTTGCTCGACCAGCGCACACTTCAGCATCAAGGGTCGTACGCGCTGTCGATGGCGCGGCAGTTCGGCTCGATCGATTTGAACGCGCCGCAGAGCGCTGGAGCAGTTTTCTTCGTCGTCGGTGGAAAATTGATTCACTACTCGGCGCGGCTGGCGATTCCGCTTGCGATCGTCGTGGCAGTCATGGTTCTCGGCGTGATCTGGATTAGAATCCGCGACGAACGATTCAGTATCGGCGGTATCGCCGCGGGAGCCGCAATCTACGTCGCCGCGATCGCCGTCGCGGTCGCCGAAGCGCGCGGAGTGTGGTGGCTGATGGGGGCGCTCGCGGGCTGGCGAATGCTGCCGGTCGGCACGACCTACGGCGGCTTCTACTTTTCGGTCGCGGCGGACGCTCTGATTTTCGGCTCCTTATGGGCGGCGTACGCGCTGATCGTCCGACGAATTCATCTGCGAAACCTTGGCGCGGGTGCACTCGCGGTCTGGGCGGTCATGATGCTTGCCACAAGTATCTCGATGCCCGGCGCCAGCTACATCTTAACCTGGCCGCTACTGTTGGCGACGCTCGCGATGAGCTATCGCCCGCGTTCGGCCGACAGCCGCTTCGCGATTGTCACACCAGTCGCGCTGGTGCCAGGAACCGCGATGCTCGCGCCGTCATTCGCTGCGAGCGCCGACGGCACGATGCTCTTCATCGTTTTTTCCGGAATCACCGCCGCGTTACTCTTCGGCTTGTTCATCCCGTACATCGATTTTCTGACCAGCGAACGCCAGTGGCTCGCGCCCGGCGTGCTCGGATTGTTCGCCATCGTCATGGTCATCAAAGGCAACGCCGCCAGTAACTTTGACGCATCTCAACCGCATCCCGACAGCATCTTTTATTTTCAAGACACTGACCGCGGACGCGCCCGATGGGTCAGCCTGGATTCGCGGCCCGACCGGTTCACCGCGCAATTTTTCCAGCATCACGTGCGCGGCGGATGGCTGCCGAAGCTCGCGGGGCTCGCGACCAGAGACACGCCGGAGCGCAACCTCGCGAGCATCTCGCACGACTTCGCATATCTGAATCGAGGCCGAACGATCGAGGGCGACGCGCCCCTCATCAATGCGGCGCCGCCGGAGCTCAAGGTGCTCGACGACTCGACGATTCTCGGCGCGCGCACGGTGAAGATGCGCGTCGCGTCGGCGCGCAAAGCTTCGATTGTCTGGATGTCGGTGCCGGTTGGCGTGACAGTGTTGGGCAGCTCGATTGACGGCAGGTCGCCGGGCGATCGTATGACTGACGGTTGGTCCGGATGGTACTGGCGCGCGCCGCCGGCCGGGTTCGACCTGACGCTCAAACTCGCGACGCCCGCGCCGTTCGTCGTGACGATCATCGATCAGACCGACGGCTTGCCGGATACCCCCGGCTTCGCATTCAAGCCGCGTCCGCCTGACACGATGCTGACACCGTTTCTGTTTTTCGATTCGACGACGCTGGTGAGAAAGACTTTTGCGATTGGCGGAGAGCAAGTGACGACCCGCTAGCGGTCGCACTCGCCGCCGATCATGTTGATCATTCCGAACGTCGTGATGATGTCCGGGATCATGCGCCCTATCAGCATCTTGTTGAGCGCGCCCATGCCGAGAAAACACGGTGGCCGCACGCGCACGCGGTACGGCCGCCCGCTGCCGTCGCTCACGATGTAAAATCCCAACTCGCCGTTCGCGCCCTCGACCGCCTGGTACACTTCGCCGGCGGGCACGTGGATGCCCTCCATGATCAGCTTGAAGTGGTTCATCAGGCCTTCGATCGAGTTGTACACCTTCTCTTTTTCCGGCAGCACGACTTTGGGATCGGTGATCGTGACTGGCCCCTCGGGCAGCGCGGCAAGCGCCTGCTCGATGATTCGCTTAGACTGGTACATCTCCTGGAAGCGGACGTTGAAGCGATCGTAGTTGTCGCCGCGATCGCCCACCGGCACCTCGAATTGCATCCTGTCGTACACCAGGTACGGATGCGCCTTGCGCACGTCGTACGACACGCCCGCCGCGCGCAGCAGAGGACCGCTCAGCCCGTACGAGATCGCCTCTTCCTTCGACAGCTTCCCGACGTTCGCCATCCGGTCGATGAACACGCGATTGCGCGATAGCAGCTTGTCGCAATCGATGAGAACCTGGTCTAGCCGCGCGAAAGACGCCTTCATCCGATCGTTGAAGTCCGCGGGCAGGTCATGCGTCATGCCGCCGACGCGGCACCACGTCACGGTGAGCCGCGCGCCGGTGACCGCCTCGATCAAATCGTAAAGAAACTCGCGCGCCTCCAGCATGTAGAATCCGACGGTCGTCGCGCCGACTTCTTGCCCCGCCATGCCCAGGCACGTCAGGTGGTCGGCGATGCGCGAAACCTCGCTCATGATCAGACGCACGTACTTGCATCGCTCGGTCGTGTCGATGCCGAGCAGCCGCTCGACCGCGAGCGCGAAGCCGACGTTGTTGATGCAGGGCGACGCGTAATTCAGCCGGTCAGTGTAGGGGAAACATTGCGTCCAGGTTCCCTGCTCGCACATCTTTTCGAATCCGCGATGCAGAAATCCGACCTCGACGTCGCAATCGACGATCCGCTCGCCGTCGAGCTTGAGGTTGAACTTGATGGTGCCGTGGGACGCCGGATGCGACGGCCCCATCTGCAGTTCCATGATCTCGTCGGACGGATCCGACGGCACGATTTTGTCTTTCCAGCGAGCCGGTAGTCCCATGATTTGTATCGCGTCGAGTCGTCAGCGCGAGGAGCGAATCGGATTCACGACCGGGTCGATCTCCGCGACAATCGGTTGGCGCTTATTGTACAGGTAGTCCTTGCGCAGCGGATGTCCCTCGAACGAATCGTACATCAGGATGCGCCGCAAATCGGGATGTCCCTTGAAGTCGATTCCAAACATGTCGAAGCATTCGCGCTCGAGCCAATCGGCCGCGCCCCAGATGCCGACCACGCTGTTCACCCACGGTTCGGCACCGTCCACGCCAATCTTGACACGGATGCGATGGGCGAGGTTGAGCGAGTTCAGTTGATAGACGACATCGAAGCGCGGTTTGCGCTCGAGCCAATCGACGGCGGTCAAATCGGTGAGAAAATTAAATTGGAAGTCAGGCTCGTCGCGCAGCGCACGGAAGAAATCGTACGCGCGTTCGCGCTCGATTGTGAAAGTTTCCTCGTCGCGCTCATTTTGCGCGCTGAGAATTTCCGCGCCGAAGCGCGCTTTGATTTTTTCTATCAGCATAGATCGCTAGTCCCAATCGAGCGCGCCGCGCTGCCATGCGTACAGCAGTCCGACGCCGAGAATCGCGATGAAGATGAGCGCCTCGACGAAGCCGAACATCCCGAGGTGCCGCAGCTCGACCGCCCACGGATACAGAAAAATCACCTCGACGTCGAACAGCAGAAACAGGATTGCCGTCAGGTAAAAGCGCACCGAGAACCGCCCCCACGCCGATCCGCTCGGCGGATTCCCGCATTCGAAGGCTTCGCTCTTGATCTCGCTGGGACGCTTCGGCCCGATCAGCATGTTGATCGTGCACATAATGCCGACGATCACGCCCGCGACCAACAGGGTCACAGCGATGGGAAACCAGGTTGTCATTCTCGATTTGCGCTACAAGCTCGACTTATCTTCATATGAATACCCGATGAGCGCCTCTTTTGGAACGATTTTCGATCTCTTGGCCTCTGCAACTGCTGAAGTATGGCGCTGACCGCATGCCCGACTGCGACGTGAACGCCTCTCCGTGCCCGCTCGAAGCATTAGCCGTAGAAGCCTGCAGAACCTGAATTATTTGTCTTGAGCGGCCTTGAACGATCGTTTAATTCAAGTCATTCGCGCCAAAAGCACCTAGATTCTCTAGAAAATTAGGGCAGTTTTACCCCAAACCGAATTCCGCTCATTATTGCTATTGACGATTTCGAGTGGTCGGACTAATGAGCATTCTTAGGAGTTAGGAGATTGTTGCGGAGCTAAATTCCAGACACCGGCAACCTGTTTGCCGAAAGAGGGAGTCAACATGAATCGCGCAATCGCATGGGGAAGCTGGTGCGTCGGAACTTTGACTGCGTTCCTGCTCGTGGTCGGGATTTCCAGCGCGCCGGCATCGGCTCAGGTGAAACCGGGTGACTTCATCACCCCTGACAACGCGTCGAAGGTAAGGGACCTCGTCTCTCCGGGACAGTACCTCCGTGTGCTGCACGGGATGACTATCCAGGTCACGCCGACCGAGCGTATCGACTGGCCGCCGCCGTACAAGGACGCGACCGAGAAATATTCGAGCCAGGTGCGGCTGACACCTGACCATCGCAGCTTGGTTGGCTACGTTGCCGGCGAGCCGTTCCCAATCGTTGATGCCAACGATCCCGAAGCCGGCACCAAGGTGATGTGGAATGTGGCATTCCGGCCGATCTCCAGCGACGAGTACGATCTGCGATGGTTCGACTGCGACAGCGTGTACTGGGGCAAAAACGCGCCGTTCCGTGAAATCACCGATATCGAAGTTGGGCACTATGCCGGTTACAACGAAGTCGGTCGCACCGAAGTCGATCCGATGCCGATCGATCCCGACTTCAAGAAAACCGGCCGTTACTTCCTCGGACTCCTCTATCCAGTTCTCGCCCCGCAGGACCAGCGTGGAGTCGGATTGATCAAGTTCCGGTACGCCGATCCGAATATCGAGGACGCCGCTTGGACCTGGACCCCTGGCGCTCGCCGCGTCCGCCGCCTGAACTACGCGATTCTCGACTCGGCCACGGGGGCGCAGGCCTACGATCCGAATCACTACGAAGGCTTCAGCGGCAAGAACGAGAACTATGACTGGAAGTTGCTCGGCGAGAAAAACATGCTCGCTGCGATCAACATCGCAAAAGTCCCCGACGTTCGATGCCCGACCGACGGGGGCGCGAGCCATTGCCCCGACAACTGGCAGATGCGCCATGATTTCATCATCGAGGGCCGCCCGCGTCCCGGCCGCTTCAACTCGCTGTACAATCACGAAGTTATGTACATCGATTCGGAAGCGGACTTTGTGATGGCGAACGACATGTACGATCGAGGGGGCGAGCTGTTCGTCAACTACACGTCGTGGATGCACTACGCGGATCGCTCCGAGCCGGACGCCAAGATCGCGATCTATCCGTTCAAGCGCGAGTTCCAGTCCGGCTCCTCGAGTATCAACGTGCAGAGCGGCTTCGCCACCGTCTGCTACCACCCGTCGCAGTCCGCGCCGTCACGCGACTCATGGTTCATCAACATGGGCTCGGTCGATCGCGACTGGTTTACGCCGGAGCAGATGGCGCGAGCAGCCGAGGGCGGACACGCGGTAGGCGGCGACTGATGCGCGCATGATTGAATGGAAAGTCGCGCGCTTCGCGCGACTTCATCTGAGAATAAACCGGCGCGGCCATCGATGGCCGCGCCGGTTTTCTATTGCGCGAGTCACACTCGCGCGAGCATGCCTCGCGCCGCTAGAATCCATCTCCGATGGATGACAGCGACGCGTTCCAGGCATGGGCAGCAGCGGCTATCGCGAAGCGATGGCCGCATGCACGCCTCGAGAAGATCGCCGCGCTTCGCGGCGATCTCTCGACGCGTCGTTTCTGGCGCGTCGCTATCGCGACGCGTGGCGAATCCGCCGCCCCAGCCACCGCTATGCTCGTCGATCTCGGCCCTGACGACTTGCCGCGCTACGTTCGCGTCCTCGATCTTCTGCCCTCGCCGATCACCGAACCGCCGTGGATCAACCTGCATCGCTTCCTCGATTCGATCGGCGCTCCAGTCCCCGCGCTCTACGATGCAGATCCCGCGCGGCGCGCGATGCTCGTCGAGGACGTCGGCGAGCTCTCCCTGCTCGACGCCGTCCGCCGTCCCGGCGCCGACGCCGCCGATCTCTTCCGGCTCGCCACCACCGAGTTGATCCGACTGCACGTTGACGGCACCGCACGAATCGACGCTCGATGTATCGCGCACGAGATTTCCTACTCCGGCCGGCTCTTCGAATGGGAGTTGAAGGAATTTGCGGAAGTCGGCCTCGAGGCCGTCGCCCCCGGTGCGGACTATTCTTCTATCGCGCCCGAGCTGACTCGCCTTTCCGCGCGACTCGATCGTTTCCCGCGCGTGTTCTCCCATCGCGATTATCACCGCGAAAATCTTTTCATCCAAAATCTCTCAAACCAATATGGCCCGCGAATTCGCGTTATAGATTTTCAGGACGCGCTCATGGCGCCGGCCGCGCAGGACCTCGCCGTGCTGCTGACGACGCGCGACACCGACGACGTCATCACGCCGGCAATCGAGCGCCGCGTTCTCGACTTCTATTGCGCCGGCCTCGCGCGCCGTGGCGCACCTGCACTCGACGCCGCAGAATTCATGCTCAGCTATCGACTCTGCGTTTTGCAGCACGCGCTCAAGATGATCGGACGCTTCGAAAATTTCGAGCGCAACGGCAAGACCGGCTATCGCCGTTACATCCCACACGTGCTCGCACAGGCGCGCCGGATGTTACCCGAGATGCGCACCGACTTCCCCAAACTCTGCGCGGCGCTGATTGGCTGATGCGATGAAAGCCCTGATACTTGCGGCCGGGATGGGTGAGCGGCTTCGCCCGCTGACTGACGTGACGCCAAAGCCGATGCTTGAGCTCGGCGGCCATCCGCTGATTCACTATCCGCTCGCGATGCTCCACCGCGCCGGCATCGCCGAAGTCGCGATCAACCTTCATCACCTGGCGAGTGTAATTCAACGCGGACTCGGCGACGGCTCGCAACTTGGCCTGCATATAACCTACGCGCCCGAGCCTGTATTGCTGGGCACCGGCGGTCCGCTCAACGGCCTGCGCAACTTTCTTCGCGACGATACCTTCGTGATCGCCAACAGCGATACAATCCTCGATCTCGATCTCAGCGCGATGCTCGCGTTCCATCGCGATCGCGCAGCACTTGCCACCATCGCGCTGTTCCACCCCGCGAATCTCGGCTACTACAGCCGCCTCGAAATCGATGTCACTAAAAAACTCCGCCGGATGCGATTGCTCGTCCGCCGCAATCCTCTTCAATACGACGACTATCCCCCTAACCTCGAGGAAGGAGTCGCCGCGGCACTTTCTGGACTCATGTACTGCGGCGTGATCATCGCCGAACCTGCAGTCCTGAACCTGATTCCGCCAAGGACGCCGTGGAGCCTGATGCCCGGTCTGTTCGCCCCGATGGTAGCCAACGCGCAACCGGTCTTCGGCTACGTTCACTCCGGCTACTTCCGCACGATGGACGATCTGAAAAGCTACGACGCCCTCAAAGCCGAAGTCGCGTCGTCGCCACGATCAAAAATTTTCTTCGCCTGAGAATCCAGGTCGTCAACTCGACTGATCAGGGTTGGCGCCGCAGGTACGCGGTCTGTTCAGGTTTCGAAATAGCGCGCGTGGTCGAGATCGG
>Ga0182024_10012904_pt1 | contig 16441 bp, 15 predicted proteins | sample P32metaG_FD_120480 | JGI IMG/M metagenome (GOLD analysis project Ga0182024, IMG submission 120480) | Permafrost microbial communities from Stordalen Mire, Sweden - P3-2 metaG (Illumina Assembly) | ecosystem: Environmental > Terrestrial > Soil > Wetlands > Permafrost | place: Sweden: Stordalen... | reverse complement strand
GAGGCACTTATTCGACCAGCAGGAGTTCGTACAGGTTCCGCCCGCTCCACAGACCAAAGAGCCGGCGCCCAATTCCGGTTCGACGCCGCCACCGCCCGCGCCAAGTGCCGATCTGGAAGCCAACACCGCCAAGACTGAGGACAATCTCAAGCAGATCGGCCAGGCGGCGCAGCGCTTTGCAGGGTTGAACGACAAGAGCGCGTTTCCTCCCGCGTTGGACGCGCTGGTGACGACTGGCGATTTGCCTGCGCACTGCATGAACTCTCCATTTCAGCGGCCCAAGCCGGGCGGCTATTTCTACTGGCCGGGACGTTCGGCGGGCATGCCGGGCGACGTCGCCGTCGCATACGACGCGGCGGAATTGTCGTCGCAGGGGGGCACGCACGTTCTGTTTGCCAACGGCAGCGTCGAGTACCGCTCGTCCGCGCAGTTTGCCACTCTCGTCGGTCAGTCCAACCAGTCGGTGCTCGACTGGCAGGAAGACCAGCGCGTGAAGGAACAAAAACGGCAGGAGGCGATGGCCCGCGCGACCAGCTCGCCAACGCACTCGGAGACGGCCCCGCCCGTGCCCAAGCCGCTGGACTTTGCGGGCATCTTTACGGCGCAGAAGTCTCAATTCGTCGCGTCGGTGACGATGGTCCCGGTGGAGGGACCGATCCGCGCGGTCGTCTCGCCGCTTTCTCCATCGCCCTGGGTGGCCGTCATTCGCGATAGCGGCCCCACGCAGGACGCGGTGGAACTGTGGGACCTGAATTCCGGGCAAAAAAAGGCCGAGACTTCGTTCACTCACCAAGCCGGGGCGCAGGAGCCCTACGCCATCAGCCCGGATGGCGCGTTCCTCGCGCGAGTCACCGATTTCCCCAAGCTCGGCGTTCGGATCTGGTCGGCCAAGGATGCCCGCGACACGCGAACCATCGTGCTGAACGACACGCTCGGGACGCCGACGCTGGCGGGCTTCCTCAATCGCGAAAAATTCGCGGTGATCTGGGACAAGGGTAGTGACGAAGGCTTGGAAATCTGGGACGCCGTCTCCGGCCAGCGCGCCCGGCAGGTGCCGTTCCAGCGGTACAAGCGAACAATCAACAACGGCGTGTTCAACCCCGACGGGCGCGAGTTTGCCAGCACCTCGGCGCTGATCCCCCGGGGCAGCCCGCAGGTGGATTTCTATAATCTATATGGACCGCTCGGCGCGCGCCGTTGGCATGAAATCATCGATGTGGATACCGCCGACGTCGATGCACCTGCCGGGATGGCCTACTCGCCGGACGGAAAGAAAATGGCGGCTTTATTTGCCAAGCAGGGCGCCGGGTTCATCATTTGTTGGCGCGTCGCTGACGCCAAACCGATCGGCGAATTCGAGGTGGCCGTCCCCGCGGCCGGCGGGGCGCAGGCGCGCGGGCTCGAGTGGGTCCATAACGGTGCCGCCTGGCTCGTCATGGGCAACATGCTGGTCGATGCCAATTCCGGCAAGACTCTCGGCCAGCTCAATTCGCCGCCCACCCTCCGGCAGTGGATGATCGGCCCGGATGCGATCGGCCTTCTCTACGAACAGGACGGCAAAACTGGAATTGCCGTGGCCAAGTTGGACCCCGTCAAATTCGATCCTGGCACCACCAAGCCCACGGCGGAATTGAAGCATTGAAAAACGTCCCGCCGCCTTCCTCCCCGACGATTTCGTTGCTTTGCAATCTTTTCCTTTATTGCGGTGTCTAAAACGCTAAAATGCGCATTAGCCGTTCTGCCAAATGAGGATTTCTATGCGAAACACCGCTCACCGTTTTCTCGCTTTTTTCGGACTCGTTTCCCTCACGATCGGCTTTCTCGTGCCGCGGACAGGAAGTGCGGAGCCGCTCAAGCCCGACCAACTTGTGGGGAGCTGGGTGCGAACGAATGTTGCGGACATCAGCGGCTTGGAATTTGCCAAGGGCGGCAAGGTTTCGGAGTATTATGGCGGGGCCGACGAAGCGATGACCTCCGATTACTCGATCGGCGCCGATGGCCGCCTCAATCTCTCGATGGGGGGCTTGAGCAGCTTCTTTTTGCCGACGCTCTCCGGCGATCAGCTCACGCTGAAGGACCCGGACTCCGGAAAGATCGCCCAGTACCGGAGGCTCAAAGCGGGTGAGACGATGGCGGCGGCGATTGCCGCCCAGAAGGGCGCCGACGTCAAGCTGGTTCAGGACCGCAACACGGCCCTGCCCGCATTTCTTCAGCGCAAAGACCTGGTGATGGTGGTGATCAACGGCGGCAAGGCGTTCCCCGCCTCCAGCGCGCTGGAGCTGCTGCCCAATGGAAACGACTTTGCGGGCCACATCTGTTTCGACGGCACGCCGCCGCATCTCGATTCGCTGGGCGCGGAGTTCCAGGGGAGCCGCGAAAATCCATCCATCGCGATTTGGTTCGGGCCGGGAAATGCGCAACAAAACAAGCTGATGTTCCTGTTCCATGCGGTCGGCACCGCACCCGACATCAGCCTGATCTCCAAAGTCAACCTCAGCAACGAGGCCTTCGCCGCCGAGGCGAACACCACGGTGATCATCAAGGCGGCCGCCGACGTTCACAAACAGATCCTCGAGCACCTCAAGACCGAGACCGCGCGTCTTGAGGCGCTCAAGGCGCCGATCGTGGCCATGCTGAAGGACTACGTCGTGCTCAAGGGCACGTCGCAATCCAATCTGCCCTCCGAGCGCAGCGGATTTGCCGACCAATTCACTCTCTCCCGCAATCCGCAGAACAACACCTGGGTTGGCCAGGGCCAGTTGGTGAACCGGGCGACCGGCGCGACCGAGATTTTCCCGGCGATGGCCGGGGTGGGGATCGTGGGTGAGAAACCGATCATTCAAATCCTTTCGCAGAAGCGGGTCTATCAGTTCTCCACGATCGACGCGGCGGGCGGAAAACTGAGCGGCGCATGGCAGATGCCACAGAACCCGAACAGCCGACCGGCGGAGCTGGCGATCGCGCAGGCGCTCGACGCCAAGGGCCGCGACCAGCTCTTCGCCGCCTCGAAAAAAGCGTTGCAGCAAATTGGAGCGGGCACGATCTATCACGGCATACTCAATGAGCAGGGCAACAACGAGCGAGTGCCGCCCAACCCGGTGACCGTGACGCTGACCGTCGCCGCCAATGGCACCATCAGCGGAAAGGCCGAATATCCGCTCGAGGGATGCGCGATGACGCTCGGCGGAAGGGAAATTGACACCCCACTCGGCCCGCAGCTTCAGGTGCAATACACCGGCGGCCAATCCAACCCCGACGCCTGCGCGGATGCTGCGGCTTTCATGAACGCGGTCCAGCACGAGGCGTGGCTGCTGAGCCCCAGCGGAGATCCCGCCGGCCCCATGCGGTTGATTGGATACTCGGTGACAAATTCCCTCCAGCGGACTCTCCCCGTCTCCTTGCAGTTGATTCCGTACGCGGACAAAGACAAAGCCGCCATGATTCAGGAACTGACCACCGGCGCACAATTCAAGATGGTCTACCCGCGAATGGACGCGGCAAACACCGATATCCTGGCGTTCAGCGGCGACGCTGCCACCGGCCAGATCACCGGGCGGCTGACCTCTGCCGGCCATCAGCTCAATAACGCCAAAGGGACGACCTTCACCGGCGAGATCAAAGACCACGGCGGGTGGGCCCAGATGACCATGCCGAACATCCGGCCGGTCGATCACAAGGCGGTCTACGCCTACACCGTCGTCGTCACGCCGACCGATGAGGGGCTCTATATGAACGCCTGCGTCTACAATATCCAGCAGGGAGCCACGCATCCCATCGGACGATGGGATGCAGTGCAGGTAAAATGAGGCGATGACCCGGTGGGGCGATCAAGCGGCATTCCTCTCAGCCGGCGGATATCACCATCACATCGGCTTGAACACCTGGGAAAGCCTTGGCGGTGCGCCGCCGCTGCCGGGAACTCGACGTTGATGGATTGCTTGCTGAGGCTCCCGAGCAGAAGTGAATTGCTGCGCATTACTCGCTCTCCCTCCGGGAGAGCGACTGTGTTCGGTGTCAAGTGGCAAATGTGAGAGGGCCGGGGTGACGGGAAGTCGGAGTAGACATTGGATCAGCGAGCCCAGTGCCAGCGGCTAACCTGGCAATCAGTAGATGCGCCCCCGGCATAAAACACCCCCCTCATTGGCTTTCTGCGAAAATCTATCCGATGAACTCATAGGCCATTCGGAGAGATGCGATATGAGCAAACGAAAGCTGGCAATTTTCTTCCTGATCGCGGCGGCGGTGTTCGCGGCGAGCCAGGGCGAGCACGTTCGGCATGCGGAAGCGTCGGTCGAGCCGGCGCCGACGACTCAGCCGACGCCCTGGGCTTTACAGCGATAGAATGCGATCCATCCGGCGGGCGATGTCCTTCAGCTCATCGAGCCCGCCGCCGGTTACTTCGGCGCACATCCAGGTGTGATAGTTGGCCGCGTCCAGTGCGGACATGACGGCCTTCCAATTGATGTCTCCCTCGCCGAGCTTCACGTCAAAGCCCTTCCATCGCCCTTCGCGGTTCATCTTCGTACGGCTGAATTCCTTGACGTGCAATTTGACGATGCGCGGGCCGAGGATGTGGATCCATTGCTCGGGATACCCGTACGCCATGACGTTGCCGATATCCATGTGCCAGGCGACGGCGGCGGGATTGTTGAACTCATCGACGTACCGCGCCGCCTCCAGCGGCGAGAGCAAAAAGTCATTCCACACGTCCTCGATCGCGATCTTCACGCCGAGTTCCTGCGCCAGTGGGATGGCCTTGCGGATTTCTTCCTGCGATCGCTGGTAGCACTGGTCGTAGGTCACGTCGGCGTTCACGACACCGGGCACGAGGAGCACGCTCGTGCCGCCAAGCTCTTTGCAATCGCGCAGCGCCTGCTCGAGCGCCTTCAGTCCGCCGGCGCGCACTTCCGGGTTCGGGTGCGAGAGCGTGATTTTCCAGTGAACCGAATCGACCATTCCCTCAACGAGAATGCCGGTCTGATCGCAGGCCCGCTTGATCTCGTCGTTCGGCGGGCCGTTGGGGCTGTTCATTTCGACGCCGTCAAAGCCGGCGTCCTTGAGCATGCGGAACTTCTCCAGCACCGAGTTGCCGCCCTGAATCATGTCCCACATGACGGCTTTCTTGATGGGCCGCCTGGCGCTCTTTGAAGAGGATTCCTCCGCGATTGCAGGAGACATTGTTACCGCGCCGGCCAGCATCGCAGCCGCGCCTCCCGCTCCGACTTTCAACACGTCGCGGCGGTTCAGTGGCTGATCCATTTGCAACTCCAAAGGCAGAAGAAGAGATTGATCCGCAGATTGCGCAGATTTTCGCAGATTGAAGAGGAGCAAGCCAGGGGTTCGTCGCGACGCCAAGGCTGATCCGCGACAATGTCATCTGGAGTCTCTTCTAATCTGCGAAAATCTGCGCAATCTGCGGATCACATCTCTTTGTTTTTCTTGGCTCGAGTCTGCGATATCCTAGCCCTGATGCCCGCACGCCCTTACATCCTGCATGAAGCGACGTATCCACAGGTGAAGCAGCATGCGCCGAAAGTGGCGGTGCTTCCGTGGGGCGCGACCGAGGCGCACAACAGGCATCTGCCGCACGGGACCGATGTCATCGAGGCGACGGCGCTGGCCGAGCGGGCCGCGGGGCTGGCGCACGAGGCGGGGGCGAAGGTGATCGTGCTGCCAGCCATCCCATTTGGGAACAACGAGCAGCAGCTCGATCAGGCGGCGACGATCAGCTTTCGCACCGCCACGGCGCTGGCGATCCTTTCCGATGTCACGAGGAGCCTGTCGGCGCAGGGGATCGACCGCCTGGTTGTGCTCAACGCGCACGGCGGGAACGAGTTCAAGCCGCTCATCCGCGACGTGCAGAAGCAGTTTGGGATGCTGATCGTGCTGATCAATTTCTTTCAGGTGCGTTCGGAAATGCTCAAGCAGATTTTCGAGCAGCCCGGCGATCATGCCGACGAAATGGAGACCAGCCTGCTGCTGCACCTGACGCCGCAGTGGGTGCAGATGGACGCGGCGGGGGAGGGCAAGCGAATTCCGTTCGAAATCGACGGCCTGACCCAGCCGGGCGTCTGGACGCCGCGACCCTGGTCCGCCACCCATCCCGACACCGGCGCGGGCAACCCGGCCCAGGCGTCGGCAGAAAAGGGCAAACGCTATTTCGACCTGATCAGCGCCGAGATATCGCGCGTGCTGGTGGGGCTATCCAAAGCAGAGAAAGGGCAACTGCCTTATCTCTAACTTCTGCAACGAACTCATCCTAGCGAGCGCGACGGGGCTCGAACCCGCAACCACCGGATCGACAGTCCGGTACTCTAACCAATTGAGCTACGCGCCCGTTGCTCGAAATAGAATTTAGGCAGACGACCGCACTTGTCAAGGCCGCGATGAATGCGGTGGTCGACGAGATAACGAACCGAACCAGAATCTCTTTTTCTTACTTCCGCTCATCCGATTCGTGGGGCTTGAGCGTCACCTGCCGGAGGTCCATCACGGCCGCGCCGGGCTTACTCACGGGCTTGACGCTCAGCATGTGGGGGCCGGCCGGCAAGTCTGCGACGCCGATGTTCCGCTCGACGAAGTTCTGAAAACCGCCGGTGTCCTGGACTGTCATCTTTAAGGTTTGATTTTCATCGAAACCGAATTCGACCTCGGCTCCCCCTGAACCTTTCCCGCAGCCTTGAAGCGGCAGCACATCAAATTTGCCGGCCTTGGCAACGACAAAATCCCAGCTCACCCAATCGGCCTTCTTCGTCCAGTATCCGACGGTGTTTTTGTGGGGATTGGGTTCGTAGCGCACCGTCGTGCCGTGGATCGTCACGTCCCGCGCGTGCAGCAGAATCGTCCCATCAGGCGATTGTTGAATTGGCCTCGTGGTCGGGTGCGTCGCGGGAACCGGTTCGGCGGCAACGCCGGCACGGTGGGCCGCGAGGATCACGGCAGCGCTCAGGACCACGAGGCAGGTGAGTTTCATCTGTGCATCCTAGCTCGCTAAAGTTGGGATCAAAGCTTCTGATCGACGTGCTCTCGTGGTGATTCTTGAATGATCCGGGCTCGAGCGAATCCGATCAGTGGCCGCCGTATCCCGGCATCGGCTTGCCGTCGTCACCGAGTTTATTGCATGCCCATAGGATGCCATCTGCGAGAAGTCGCTGATAGTCGGCATTGCCGCCGGTCTTCATATCGTGGCCGAGGGTCGTTCCGAAGACGCGGGTGCTTCCGAATTGGTTGACCCAGGCGACGGTGTGCAGCTTGCCGCTCTGTGGGCTGCGCGCCTGCAGCAGCGGCGTCGCGGTCGGCATCATTTTGATCGTGTTGTACAACTCATCGCCCGGCGTCTTCCACTCATCCGGCCAGCTCTTGAGGATCGGGTTTTCCTTGTCGGCCTTGGTGACGGCAAACGCCTCGTACTTGTCATGCACGCGCGTGTCCATGCCCACCAGTGCATGCCACTTGGCGTCGCAGATGGCTTCGCGCTCCTTCAAATCCGGCGCTTTGGCATCCCGCGGCGGGCGAAAAGTGTGCATCGAGCAGTGGACAAACACCGCGGGCTTGCCCTGCCGGGCGGATTCCATCGCGCCGTCGTAATCGCCGTCCTTCCACTTTTCGCCAAAGCAGATGTCATAGACAACCACGTCGTACCCGTCGGCAAAATGCGGGTCGCGCAGCAGAGCGGCGTCCTCCTCGGCGGTCTGGAGCAGCTTGATATCAAAGTGAATATTCGCCGACGCCTCGATCGCTTTGGCTAATACCCCCGGCATCGTCTTGTAATCGTGGCAGCAGCCACCGACGAGCATCAACGCCTTGATCGGTTGGACGTCGTCGGCACGGAGTTGTGTTGCAAGGCAGCCGAGAAACAGCGCGAAGACGCAAAGGAGCTTGCTCATGCGATTCTCCGAGAGTCGGGGAAGTCGATCGACCCGTGCAACAATACACGATTCAGCAATGTGCCGTTGCAGGGTATACTTTTGCGGCCACGTCATTGGTATCTCACCTCCAAACCCAGCAAATCGGGATCCAAGCGCGACCGAGTCATCAACGCCGAAGTCGAGGCCACGGCCGCGCAGATTTGTGAGTTAGACGAGTCCGGTCCGGGCTAACAAAAAACCCCCGAGAATCGGGGGTTTGGGATGCGGCCGACTGGAGTCGAACCAGCACATCTTTCGATACAAGAACCTGAATCTTGCGCGTCTGCCAATTCCGCCACGGCCGCGTCGGAAGGCAGGAGCATCTTACGCGCGAGGTCGAGTCAGTCAAGCATTCGAAAGAGTCAGGCCAGCCTGGCGTGTAGCGCTCGATTCTGGCGGCTTGAGGGAGCAAATCCGAAATTCGAAGCACGAAATCCGAAACAAATCCGAAGGACCAAATCTGGAAGAAGCCAAACCGCCGAGTTCTTATGCGGCCGCTTGCGCTTAGGTCCTTTGTATTTTGAATTTGCCGTTTGTTTCGAATTTCGTGCTTCGGATTTCGGATTTAGCAGGTCAAGTGTCATACCCTGTCGAACGGCCACGAAAGGTCCCCCTTTTCCCAGCGCGCGATCCCCCGTAGCATTGAGGATCATGGCCAAGGACAAGGCCAACCTCGCGCCCCGGATCCACAATCGCCGGGCGACGCACGACTATTTCATCACCCATAAGCTGGAGTGCGGCATCGTTTTGCTCGGCAGCGAGGTGAAAAGCCTGCGGGCCGGCAAGGCGCAGCTCCAGGAAGCCTACGCCCGCGTGGAGCGCGGCGAGCTAATGCTGCACGGCTGCCACATCGATCCCTACGACAAGGCCGGCGTGCTTGGCCACGAGCCGCTGCGGCCGCGGAAATTGCTGGCGCATAAACGTGAAATCAAAAAACTGGTCGACGAAACGTCTGATCGAGGGACAACCCTGATCCCGCTGGCGATCTATTTCAAGGACGGCCGGGCCAAACTCGAACTCGGCGTCGGCAAAGGAAAACAGCACCACGACAAACGCCAGAGCATCAAGAAAAAGGAAATGGACCGCGAACTGCGCAAGGCGATGAGCCATCGAAGGTAATTCGAAAAAACAGGATTAACCACGGAGGCGCGGAGAACACGGAGGGGCGCTTGCAGGTGAGCGCAATCATCTAGATCCACCGCGAAGGCGCGAAGACGCGAAGCAGATATCGTTTATTTTGTATTCTTCGCGTCTTCGCGTCTTCGCGGTAATCCTCGTGGAAACCGTGCATCGTCGAACGCGCCTCCGTGTCCTCCGTGCCTCCGTGGTGAATCCTGGCTTTTGGTTGATCGAGGAAAGTAATGAGCGAATCGGGCAATAAGGTGGGTGAGCCGGTGGGGTTGGATTTTGTTCGGCGGATCGTCGAGGACGATCTGCGAACCGGCAAATGGCACGGGCGCGTGGCGACGCGGTTTCCGCCGGAGCCTAATGGGTATTTGCACATCGGGCATGCCAAGTCGATCTGCCTGAACTTCGGCATCGCCGACGAGTATGGCGGGGCGTGCAACCTGCGCTATGACGACACCAATCCCGCCAAGGAGGAAGAGGAATACGTCCGCTCCATCGAGGAGGACGTCAAGTGGCTCGGCTTCAAGTGGGGCGGCAAGTTCTGGGCATCGGACTATTTCGACACGATGTACGAGTACGCCATCGAGTTGATCAAAAAGGGCAACGCGTATGTCGATGATTTGAACGCCGAGCAGATCCGCGAACATCGCGGGACGCTCACCCGGCCGGGAAGGCCCAGCCCTTATCGCAGTCGATCCGTGGAGGAAAATCTCGACCTACTCGACCGGATGCGCAAGGGTGAATTCCCCGACGGCTCCAAGACACTGCGCGCCAAGATCGACATGAGTTCGCCCAACCTGAATCTGCGCGACCCGGTCATGTACCGGATCCTCCACGAGTCCCATCACAACACCGGCGACAAGTGGTGCATCTATCCGATGTACGATTGGGCCCACGGGTTTGAGGACTCGATTGAGAAGATCACGCATTCCATCTGCACGCTGGAGTTTGAGAATCACCGGCCGCTGTACGACTGGTTCATCAATGCGGTGAACGACGGCCGGCCCAAAGAGAAAGGCATCTGGCATCCGCAACAGATCGAGTTTGCCCGGCTCAATCTCACCTACACGATGATGAGCAAGCGGAAGCTGCTGCAACTGGTCGATGAGGGGATCGTCAGCGGGTGGGACGATCCGCGCATGCCGACGATCAGCGGGTTTCGCCGGCGTGGCTATACGCCGGAATCAATACGGGCGTTTTGCAAGAACAGCGGCGTCAATAAAGTGAACGGGCGAACCGACATTCAACTGCTGGAAAGCTTCCTCCGCGAAGACCTCAACAAGCGCGCCCCGCGCACGATGGCGGTGCTGCGGCCGCTCAAGGTCGTGATCACCAACTATCCCGGGGGCCAGTCCGAGGAGCTGGAAGCGGTGAACAATCCCGAGGACGAATCAGCCGGCAAGCGGAAGGTGCCGTTCTCGCGCGAGCTATTCATCGAGCAGGACGACTTCCGCGAGACGCCGCCGCCGAAATATTTCCGCCTGTTCCCGGGCAACGAGATTCGGCTGCGCTGGGCCTATTTCATCAAATGCACCGACGTGGTGAAGGACGCGGCTGGCAACGTCGTCGAAGTCCGCTGCACCTACGATCCGGCCACAAAGGGCGGCGATGCCCCCGACGGGCGAAAGGTCAAGAGCACGATCCACTGGGTCTCGGCCCCGCACGCCCTGGACGCCGAGGTGCGGCTCTACGACCACCTCTTCAAAACCGCGGACCCCGAGGACGTCCCCGATGGCCAGGATTGGAAGGCGAATCTGAATCCAAATTCGCTGGAGATTTTGCCCAGTGCGAAGGTCGAGCCGAGCTTGAAAGGGACGCCCGCCAACTCAAAGTTCCAATTCGAGCGGCAGGGATACTTCAACATCGATCGCGATTCGACCGACTCCAAACTGGTGTTCAATCGCGCCGTGTCCCTCAAGGATTCCTGGGCGAAGGAACAGCAGAAATCCAGGAAGTAAGCAGCATTGCTGGGGGGGGCCGCGATTCCCCGCGTAGCGGCGCGACCGCAGGTCCGCCTGTCTTCCGTGGCGCAGCTACAACGGAGCGACTCTGACCCTGGGCAACCCCAATGGAAGCACCGTCCTCCCATACATCTCATTAAGAATCTGTCCCAGCCCCGTATAACAGGCGAGCAGCCCGCACACGACGCCTTCGTATCCCGTGAAGTGTTTGAAGCCCGCGCCGGCGCTGGCGTAATCGCCGTAAGCCAGCAGGAAAAACAGGACCGTCAATGTCGCGAAGACCAGTTGAACCGCGGTGGTCAGCCGCAGGCTTCCGACGAAAAGGCCGAGGGTAAACAGCCCCCACATCGCCAGATAAGCCGCCATCGCGTGTTCATCTGATTTGAACTTTGCATCGATCTTCGGCAGCAGCACGATCGCAACCAGCGACAGCCAGAAAAACCCATACGAGGTGAAGGCGGTCGCGCCAAAGACGTTGTTTTTCTTCCATTCCTGCACGCCCGCAATCACCTGCGCCGCTCCGCCGTAGCAAAGGCCCATCCCCAGGATCATGCTGTTCATCTCAAACCACCCGGCGTTGTGGAGATTCAACAGCACCGTGGTCATTCCAAAGCCAAACAGGCCCAGCGGCGCCGGATTAGCGGTGGTGTCCTTGATTTGGATGAGATTCGATTCTGAAATGAGATCTCCTGGTTCGGCTGTGCCCGCGGGGCAAGATTGTGTACCCGGCACGGCGGCACGAAGTCAAATTTTATCCCATGAAGCGGACATCCCAAGCTCGGGCACTTGCGACGCGCCCCCGGTCATCGGGTATGAATGAGCCATGCCTCAGCAGAACCCGCAAGCGCTTGCGCCCTCGTCGTCGGCGATCCAGCTCGACAAGCCGAACCCGCACACCTCGGATCATCTGGCCAACGAGCGAACGTTCCTGGCTTGGATCCGGACAAGCATCTCGGTCCTGGGCCTCGGCTTCGTCGTTGCCAAGTTCAGCGTGTGGCTCCGGGAACTGTCCGCCCGGCTCGATCAGCCGATGCCCGCGAGCCATCCCGGCCTGTCGCTGCCGCTGGGGATTGGGATGATGGCCATCGGCGCGCTGCTCGCGGTGGTCGCCGCCTGGCGCTACCGCCGCGTCCGCGACGCCATCCGCCGGGGTGAGCCTTCCGCCGGCAATCACACCGTCACGATTGTGGCCGTTCTCGTCGTGGCGATGGCCGCCGGCCTGATCGCCTACATGCTGGCAACGGCATGAACATGCAGAAGTCAATCGGCACAGGACGGCGAAATATGCAATCGTTCACCGCGTGCGCAGCACTCGATCGCCACGTTTAGCCGCCTGGCTTGCCGGGCGCGACCAGTGCATCGCGAATGGGATGACGGTCGGTATTGGATGTGCGAACCTTTCTTGCGGAACTGCCCCTTCCTCGCTTCGGCTCCCTAATCTGAAGACGAAAACCGGACGGTCAGGGAGACGAAAACGGGACGGGAGGGCGAACGTGCGCGGTGGTCAGCCACTGCATGAACCGACCCAGTTGCCCGTCGGCCCTGGGCCACAGCAGCAGGTGCCAATGGTTGGGCATCAGGCAGTGGGCCAACAGTCGCACCGGCACCGCAGCCAGGGCCAGTTCCACCGTCCGCTCGAACCCGTCATCGGGAAAGACGGCATCGTGAAAAAAGTGATCATCGGAGTCGGGCCGGGGGACACTGAGATCCTCAAGCAAGCGATCGACGCGGCAATGAAGGGATGAAGACGGGTTGGTCCACGAAGGACACGAAGGGGCACGAAGAGGAAAAGACAGGAGAGATGGACTGGGCTTCCCCACGATTGGTGGGCGCGCCGCAAGGCAGGATAATCCCTGTCAGAAGGCGCGTCCATGGCACGAAGGAAATTCACGCGTGAGCTCAAAGTTTCGGCGGTGAAGCTGGTCAACGAGCAGGGGTACTCGATTCCCCAGGCGGCCAAGAGCTTGGGAGTGGACGCCAATTGCGTGCGGTACTGGGTGTCCAAGTTGTCGAGCGAAGCCGGCTTGGGCCGCTGAATCGTCAATTCGCCGCGGAGCTGCCCAACTTGAGGTGGGCCGTGGACATCACATATATCCCCACCGGCGAAGGCTGGCTGTACCTGGCCGGGGTGATCGACCTGTGCTCGCGGAGGATCGCCGGCTGGTCGATGGCCGACCACATGAAGACGGACCTGGTCAGCGATGCGCTGTCCATGGCCGTCGTTCACAGGCAGCCAAGCGAAGGGCTTCCGCACCACAGCGACCGAGGCGTACGGTACGCCAGCGAGGACTATCAGTATTTACTACAATCGCATAGAATTGAGCCGAGCATGAGTGGCAAAGGAGATTGCTGGGACAACGCCTGCATGGAAAGCTTCTGGGCCACGCTCAAGAACGAACTGGTCAACCACGAGCAGTACGCGACCCGGGAGCAGGCCCGCCAGTCGATCTTCGAATACATTGAGGTGTTTTACAATCGCAAACGGCTGCACAGTTCGTTAGGCCATCTCAGCCCCGAAGCGTTCGAGGCGAGCCTCAATTAGTCACTGCGGCGCGCCCACCAATCGTGGGGAAGCCCAGACGCACAGGAAGCTTTGTCCCACCGGCAGATTCATGCGCAGTTGTGATCGGCGGGCTGGCGCGTATGATCGCGGGCCGATCGCTGGCGCATCGGGAAGGTGTAGGGGCGGGCGGCGATTCACTTCTCTCGGTTGAAAATTCAGGACGTTGCGTAAAGAGCAGACGCGGCAAAGGAGTGCGCGTGCCGGGCGAGACCGAACTTCATAAGACGTTGAAAAAAGAGGCGTGCCGCTGGTTGTATCGGATGGGGTATCGGTGCATCGCGGCAGAGGTGCGCCTGCCGCCGCTGGGGATCGTCGATGCGGTCGGAACAGGGCTCTTTCGGCCATATCACAACTATCTGTTCATCCCGCGCGATCTGCCGCAGGTGTGCTTTATCGAGTGCAAGGCATCGCGCAGCGACTTCCTGCGCGACCAGAGCAACGACGGCCAGATGATGCTCTGCATGATGGAGCGGCAGCGCAACCAAAAATCCAAGCGCAAACGCGGTTCGCGTTTCCTGCGGCAATCGGTCGGCCTCGGCAAGTTCGCGGCGTGCCTGCTCCAGCCGATGGCCAATCTCCATTACATCCTGGCGCCGGCGGGGATCGTCCAGAAGAAGGACCTGCCGGCGCGGTGGGGGCTGCTCAGCTACGGAGAAGGGGGCGTCAACGTCGTCGTACGCGCCGACTGGCAGGAGATGGGCCGGATGGATTACGTCGAAAGCGCCATCGCCCGCACCCTGACCGGCGACATCTACCGCGCCGACGACCGAGCGATCAATTCAGTCAATCGCGAGCTCTTCGCCCAGCAGCAGAAGATGGCCGAGCGAATCCGCTCGATCCGACCGCAGATCGTGCTGGCGCCGAGCGTAGGGGAAGATGAGCGGGTGACAGGGTGACAAGGTGAGGGGGTGACAAGTGAGTAGGTTCCTCGGAACTCCGGAGCGAAGTTCGCGTAGCGGTCGGACCGAAGGTCCACGCCGTTTGCGCGACTGTTCCAACAGTCAGACCGGTTTCTCATCTTGTGACTTTCTCCGATCACACCTATTTTCCGGCGGATGCGGATTCTGAGTTACAACATTCTGGACGGCGGGGCGGGTCGCGAACACCTTCTCGGAAAGGTGATCGAAGCCGAGCGGCCCGACGCTGTGCAAGGCCAGCACGCGGAAGGAATTTTACAGCAACGGCGGCTACCTTCCGCGCCGGGCCATCGGCCAATTGCTGGAAGCCGGCTATGCCGATTCGCTTCGTACGCTCTATCCGATCCTCTCCGAGACCTCCGGCAGCTTTAGCACCGAGACGCCGGGGCAGCGGGTGGATTTCATCTTCACCTTCGGGATGGATGCGTCACGTCTCATCAAAGCACGCGTCGTGTACGATGAGCCCTCCCGCGATGCGAGCGATCATTATCCTGTACGACTGGAGCTTTGAACGTCAATCGCGTGCGCAGCGGTCCCCTTCGATTAGCCGTCCCCGCTTGCGGGGCGCGCCCAGACGCGCCCAGCAAGCGGGGACGGCTAATCAAAGGGAACCGCTGCGCGGTGCGGTTGAGAGTAAGACGATCTTTCCAGTCGAACGGGCACGTTCGACAGACGTAAATCTTTTGAGTCTCTACGGAAGGACGTACGCCTTGAGCTGGAAAACGATTGCGAATTGGGGAAAGAGGAGGCCCATGGCGCTGAAGCTGGCCGATCGGCTTGGTCGCGGGCGCGGACGGCTGCGCGTGCTGGATCGTCTGTCTCCACCTCCGCCCGCGCCATTGAGGCCCGACCTGGCAGACTGGGAGAATCAGGAACTGGCCGCCGCGTGGCTGGGCCATGCGACCGTGCTGCTGCGCATCGCCGGGATGACGGTGCTGACCGATCCGGTTTTCTTCAATCGTGTCGGAATCGGCCTGGGCCTGATGACCGGCGGCCCTCGACGCCTCATCGGGGCGGCGCTTCGCCCGAGGGAATTGCCGAAGATTGACCTGATCCTGATCTCGCACGCGCACTTCGATCACCTCGATCGGCCGAGCCTCACCCGGCTCTCCAAGAGCACGCCGGTGGTCACCGCCCATCAGACCGGGGACCTGGTGCGCGACCTTGGCTTCCGCAGCGTGAGCGAACTGGCTTGGGGCGACCACACCCGCGTCGGCAGCCTGGAGATCACCGCCGCCCCGGTGAACCACTGGGGCGCTCGAACGCTGTATGATCGACATCGCGGGTTCAATGCTTATGTGCTCGAGGGCGGTGGACGCCGCGTGCTTTACGGCGGAGACACCGCCTATCACGAGGGCTTCAAGGCGCTCTCCAAGGTAGATCTGGCGATCGTCGGCATTGGCGCGTACGACCCATGGGTGCATTCGCACGCGACGCCTGAACAGGCGCTGCAGATGGCCGATCACGTGATCGCCGATTTCGTGCTCCCCATGCACCACAGCACCTTTCGGCTGAGCCACGAACCGACCGGCGAGCCCATCGAGCGCATGCTCGCCGCCGCCGGCGAAGACCGCGTTATCGTCCGCCAGGTCGGCGGACAGTGGGCGTTGAATTAGGAAACGGGGGCTCAAAAGGACGCGGAGACACGGAGACACGGGGACGCGGAGACACGGGGACGCGGGGACACGGGGACGCGGAGACGCGGGGAAGGGCAAATGATTCCCGAGCAATCGAGTCCGCCGGATTCCTCGTCCTCTCCCTCTCCGCGTCCCCCCTTCTCCGCGTCTCCGCGTCCTGCGCAATCCCCGCGTCCCCCCGTCTCCGCGTCTCCGAGTCCTCCCCAGCCCCCACGTCCTCTTCTAAAGGCGCGCATCTTCTCCCTCCGCGTCATCCGATCGTTCTACTACGCGTCTGCCGGTCTCGGATATTTGTTCCGTACGCAGCGAAACGCGCGGATTCACGTCG
>Ga0182024_10012903_pt1 | contig 16441 bp, 15 predicted proteins | sample P32metaG_FD_120480 | JGI IMG/M metagenome (GOLD analysis project Ga0182024, IMG submission 120480) | Permafrost microbial communities from Stordalen Mire, Sweden - P3-2 metaG (Illumina Assembly) | ecosystem: Environmental > Terrestrial > Soil > Wetlands > Permafrost | place: Sweden: Stordalen... | reverse complement strand
GCGCGGCTACTGGCTGCAGTGCAACTATGCGAACACCACCGCGCAGATTTCACGGCGGTTGCCGGCGAGCGTCACGCGATGCGACGTCGTGTCAGATCACAACATGCGCTTCGGCGGCGGCGGCGGTTATGTAGTGAAGAGCGTGAATTGCAAATAGTCAATTACCGTTCGGCTACCGATCTGACTACACAATTTCAATAGTATATCGCGTCACACACGCTATGGGGGCGCATGCTCTACTGAGTAGTACTTACTATGCGCCCATTCCGGCTACTGCCTAATCTTTCTGTCAACGAGTAGTATTCCGTTCGCGGCGCGCGAGAGTCAAGACGGAATTTCCCGAGCCGAGCCAGATTCGCTGGCGCTGCGGGAACCATCTGCGTTCATCGTCTGTTTAGCCACGTGAGCCAGCAAATTTTCGCGCTGGCTTTTCATATGGAGGAAACGATGAACCGTAAAACTTTAACAATGCTGGGCGCGTGCGCGATCGCGCTCGCCGCGGGGGCGAGTGCGTTCGCCCAGATGCCGCAGATGCCGGATGCCAAGACCAAGACGGCTGCTTACACTCAAACCAACCTGGTCACATCGGGGAAGCCTTTGAAGGGGAAGGTCACCGACAAGAATCTACTCAATGCCTGGGGCCTGGTGCAGGGGCCGACTCCGTTCTGGATTTCCGACAACAACGCGGGAGTATCGACGCTCTACGACGGCACCGGAAAGATCTTTACTGTCGCGGCCGGCAATAAGAAGGTGCCTTTCGTCGTGACGATCCCGCCGCCCGGGAGCAGCACTGCGGCTGCAACGCCATCGGGGATTGTTTTCAACGGCGTCACCACCGATTTTGGCGGAGACCTTTTTATATTCGCCACGGAGGACGGGACAATTTCGGGATGGCAAGTGACCGATGGCACTTCGGCCGTTCGCCACGTGGATAACTCCGTGGTACCGACTGCGGCGACGGGCGCGGTGTACAAGGGCCTCGCGATCGCGACTCTCAACGGGCACCAGTTTATCTACGCGACGAATTTCCGCTCGGGCAATGTGGATGTCTTCGATGGCTCCTACAACCCCGTAACGTCGTTGACCGGGACCTTCACCGACCCGCATCCAATGGCCGGCTTCGCGCCATTTGGAATTACGCTGTTCGGCACCAGCAATCTGTGGGTCACGTATGCGATGCAGGATGGGCCCAAGCACGACCCGGTTCACATGGCGGGGGCGGGCTACGTTGATATCTTCACGACCGACGGTGTGTTCGTCACGCGTTTCGCGACCGGCGGCAACCTCAACGCGCCGTGGGGGATGGTGTTCACGCCGTCGAGCTTCGGTCCGCTGGGAAACAATTTCTGGATTGGAAATTTCGGCGATGGAATGATCAACGCGTTCAATTCCGCGGGCACTGACGTTGGTCAGCCGAAAGACGACAAGGGCAACCCGCTGCATGTCGATGGACTGTGGGCGCTGGTCTTCGGCAATGGCAGCAACAAAGCGGCGACCACTTCGTTGTATTTCACGGCGGGGCCGAACATGGAGAGCGAGGGAATCTTCGGCACGTTCGACGTCAAGAGCAAGAAATCTCAGGGTATGGGCGGAGGACCAGGGCCAGGACCTTACGGTCCGATGACCGGAATGATGTAGCAACGCGCTGGCCGCGTCCGACTGCTGGCTGATAGCTAGCGGTCGGCGCGGCCGGTTTTGTCGGGGAAGGCGCCGAGCTCGACTGCCTTGGAGAACATCTTGGAGATTGGCGCGGCGGGCGGTTCGGGCAGATCTCCCGACGCTCGCGGCCATGCGATCGGCGTCACGGGGCTGTCGATCGGCGCACCGATCTCGATGTGGTAGCGCTCGACGGAGTCATGCGGAAAATTATTTTTGCGGGTCGAGCCGTCGCGAAAAAAAATCATCGTGTGCACGCGCCGCGTCTGCGATCCGCTGTTCGCCTTTGCCATGTGGACGGTCAGCCCGTGATGGAAGGCGACTCCGCCGCGCGGGACTTCGACCCATACCGGCGGTGTGTCCTTGATTTGCGGCATCTTCAGAATTTCGAGTGCGTCTTCGGGCTTGAAGATGTTCACGAACTCTCGCAGCCCGACCGCGTGCGAACCCGGCACATAGCCCATGCATCCGGTGGCGTGAGTCGAGCCGTCGAACGGAATCCACGCGGTAATCGTGTCGGTCTCGACCATCGGCCAGTACGGTTGATCCTGATGCGGGTCGGTCAGGCGTCCGCCGGCTTCCTTGTATAACGCCTGGTCGTGCCACAGGCGGAGTTTCCCGACGCCGAGCAGTCGCGCGGCCGCCTCGCAAACAATCGGATGAAAGGTGAGCGGGCGAACGGCAGGCGCGTCCTCCCACAGATTGATGCACTGGATGAACGACTGTTCGTAAGGCGTCTTCTCGCCGAGCTGGCGATTGTCGAAGCGCTTGCGCCGGGCGACAGCTTCATCGACGGCGGCGCCGTAGCGATCGAGTTCGTCCGCGCCGAGCAAATCGGGCACCATGACGAAGCCGTCGCGCCGGAACTGAGCGGCGAACGGTGCGATTTTGTCGGCGAGAGTGGTCACGGTTCCTTCTTACAGTACGCGATGTCCGCCCGCAATTCTCAAAACTCCGCCTTGAACGCGACGCGATCCGCACCTGCGTAAGATAAGCGCTTGGGCTTGACGCGCATCATGCGCAGGGTCGGGTACTTGAAGAACGGCGCTTCGAACGGGCATTTCTTCAGAAATATTTCTTTCGAGGCTTCCCATTCTGCGCTGTCGCGCGCGACTTCGATTGCGACGCCCTGGATCAGCACGCGCGAGATCTCGAAGGTCTCGATCTTGCCCTTCTCTCTCGCGTCCAGGAACACGCTGAGATACGGATGCTTGAGCAGGTTTTGAAACTTCTCCGACGCGTCGTTCATGATGAACAACAAATCGAGGTCCGGGGTCTCGGCGAACGCCTGCATCGTGGCAGTCGGCCACTGATCGCCCTGGGTTACAAGGACTGCGACCTTGACGTCGGCCAGCAGTGCGGCGAGTCTCTCTTTCTGTGCAGCTTCCACGTCTGTCTCCTGTTAATTGCGCGACAGAAAACTCTAAGCATCGTCACAGCGATCGAAGCAACCGGCGTGATTGACAGTTCGCGAAGAGGAGTGGCAGGTTTGCTGACGGCAGGAACTCGTCGCTATGAAATTTGACAGCCGCGGCCTCGCAGTCAGCACCGAATCCGACGGCGCGATTCACGCCATCGATCATTACGCTCACGAATTGCTCTCGCTCGGGACCGCAGCCGCCGCGGTTCAGGCTGCTGCGGACGCAAATCCTGGCTGCGCGATGCTGCAAGCCTGTTGCGCGTCCACTTTTCTGTACTCGCAGACAACGGCCGGCGCCAGGAAGGCGGCGCCATATCTCGATCGCGCCGAAAGCCGCCTCGGCGAGCTGACCGAGCGCGAACAGGTGTTCATCAAAGCAGTTAAAGCTGGATGCGCCGGCGATTTCGAAGGCGCGCTCACGCGCTACGAACAGATCGCTGACCGCTGGCCGCGCGACATGGTGGCGGCCAAGCTCGCCGAGTTCCACTTCTTCGAAACGGGGCTCGCCGCGCGTCAGCTTGAAGTGATGCGCAAGGCGGCCGCGGCAAATCCCGACGTGAGCCACGTGCTCGCGATGCACGCCTTCGCGCTCGAACTCAACGGCGAGCGCGAGCATGCCGACGAAGTTGCGAGGTCCGCGTTGGCAATCGATCCCGATACGATGTGGGCGCAGCGTTGCCGCGCGCACGTATTCGCGGGACAGTCGCGGATCGCCGAGGGAATTGCGGCGATGGAGCAATACGCGCCGTCATGGCAGAAATTCAGCCATTACACAGTCGCGCACAACTGGTTCCATCTGGCTACGATGTATTTGAGCGAACTGAGATTTGACGCCGTACGCAGTGCATATCGAAAGTATATTTGGGGATACTCACCAGACGCGGTCGTTGAACAGACAGATGCCATACTGTTGCTGTGGTACCTCGAGCTTGCGGGCGAAAAAGTTGACGCCGAATGGCGCGCGATCGCGCCGCATATCCGGGCCAACGCGCACGACACCCTGTTTCCGTTTCTGAACTGTATCTACTTGTACGCGCTGACCCGCGCGGGCGAGATGGAGGAGGCCGCCAGCGCACTCGACGACATGCTGCGGCACGCCGGCAAACAAACCGGCCAGCTGGCGCACGTGTGGAACGAGGTTGGCGTTCCGCTTGCGCGCGGATGCGCGGCGTTCGCGGCCGGCGACTACGATCGCGCGAGCGGACTGCTGCAGCCAATCTTAGCCGATGTGCAATGCGTCGGCGGCAGTGACGAGCAGCGTGGCGTTTTCGCTGAGTCGCATCTCGTGTCGCTCATCAGAGCCGGTCACCGGGCTGAGGCGCGCGCCGCTCTCAGCGAGCATATTGCGCGCCGGCCAGAGACAGCGCTCGAGCGTCGATGGGCCGAATCGATTTAGCAACTCGATCGGCCCGGTTGCATCTTCCGGCTCGCCGCTGATATTCCCCGTCCGACCGCCGCGATCCCGCGGCATCGAAGTGTTGGCCTCAGCGATGATCATAGGGCGAAAATCAGTCGCGACCGCGATCGCGATCGCATTGCTGATGTGCGTCGCGTCGCGGGCGTTAGCGACGGAAGCACTTCAGCGAGCTAATTCGGGCGCATCCGAAAACCCGGCAAGCCCGGAAGTCGCGCTCGACGCGATGGCGCTGCAGAAATTCGGCGCATCGCTGAGCGCCGCGGAACGGAAACTCCTGCATGCCGCGCCGATGCGCGACGTGCCGTGGTTGGGACCCAGCGACGATACCGACAACGCAACCAACGATACCGCGCACGCCGAGAATTGGGGCGCCGAGCGCACCGTGCGCGCGGAAATAGTCGTATGGCTACTCAGCGACCCCAACGCGTCGCGATTCGTGCATCCCAGCGGACTTGCACTGGCGGGCGCGCGGATCACAGGCAGTCTCGATCTCTCCTACGCCACGGTGGACAAGCCGCTGACACTCATCCGCTGCTACGTTCCCGAAGGAATCAACCTGCTCTCGGCTCATCTGCAGGATTTTACCGTGCGTCGCTCGCGCACCGGCGCGGTGTTCGGCAACGAGGCGAACGTCCACGGCGACGCGACGTTTATAATGGGGGACTACGGTTCGGTGAGTTTCATGCGCGCGCGAATCGACGGGACGCTCGACTTGACCGGCGCGCGAATCCTCGACGCCGGCGAGGACTCGGTCAACCTGGTCGAGGCGAACGTTGCCGGTGACGTGCTGTTTCACGAGGGCTTCACGACTGACGGTATCGTGTTCGCGCGGCTGGCGAAGATCGGGCACGATCTGAGCTTTCACGACGTCGAGTTCAGGGGCGATGGTCAGCTCGACGCCGAGCGCGCCACAATCGATGGCACGTTCTACTGGGTCGAAGTGAAGCACACGCCGAAGACGGTGCTCGACCTCGAGGACGCGCACGCCGGCGCAATCTGGGACGACGAGGCGAGCTGGCCTGCGCCCGGTAATCTCGTGATCAACGGCTTTGTGTACGGCGACATCGCAGGCGGTCCGAGCGATGGGACTTCGCGCCTGCGATGGATTGGGCTGCAGGAGCACGAGTACCATCCGCAGCCGTATCGTCAACTGGCAAAAGTCCTGAGCGAGATGGGCCGCGACGATGGCGCGATTCAGGCGCGTATCGCCAAGGAAATCGCGCAGCGCCGCTTCGGTCACGAGAGCCTTGCGCAGCGCGCGTGGAGCGTGATGATGCAAATCACGATCGGCTTCGGCTATGTGCCGCTGCGCGCGCTGTGGTGGATCGCGGGTTTCGTGGGGATCGGCACGATTCTATTCGGATGGGGCTACCGGATGCGCATCATCACGCCGACCGAGGAGGCGGCCTACCGCGAATTCGTCACGACAGGAGAAGCTCCGCCGCACTATCCAGTCTTCAATCCGTTAGTTTATTCACTCGAAAATTTCCTGCCGGTAGTCGAGCTGCATCAGGACAAATACTGGCGCCCGAATCCGCGCCACAGCGTCGCCGGGCGAACGACGCGCAGGGGAGAGTCACGCGATCCAAGCTCAGTCCCAAGCCGCCTGCTGCGATGGTACCTGTGGCTGCACATCCTCGCAGGCTGGACGATCACGCCATTGCTGTTCGCGGGACTGTCGGGATTGGTGCGCCCCGACTGATTTCCTTTTCGCGGGCCGCGACCTCTCCCGCAAAATTGCGGGAGAGGTCGTGTACGAAGCGTCAGTTACTCGACGTTAGTCGGAGTCGCCGCCGTTCTGATTCACGTAACTCGCGAATTTCTGCTGAAGCCCGGGATCGTTCTGCACCATCTGAAGGACCTGGTTGTATTGCTGAGGATCCAGACCTTCGTTTTTGACGGCTGCTATTTTCTCTGACTGCGTAGCCGATTGATCCGATTGAGCACCGTTGCTGGCCGAATCAGGCTGCTTGGTTTGATGCACAATCTGTTTGACCTTGACGTAGGCTTTAGCGGCTTTCTGCAGGGTCGCGTCATCTACCTGCGCGCTTTGAGCCGGCGGCGCCGCCGCCGAACCGTTGTCTCCCATCGAGCCCGGGCTCTGCGCGAGGGCACCGGAAATCAGGAACGCGACGAAGACCGCCAGCGCGCCGGCTGCGAGTACATTGCGAGTTAGAGTCATATCGTTACCTCAGTTTTTGGCCCAATCGGTAAAACTACGGCGACAACGTGGGCCTTCAACTGTCGCCGACGCGTTCATTATTCGGATTAGCGATCCCAATGGATCGCCAGGGTGGAGCGTGACTGTCGATGCAGCAAGAGCGCTGCCAGTGATGGAAAGTGCTTGAATTCCGGGGGTTTCTTTCGAATCAGGGCGATTCCGAAGTCTTAAGCGATTGGAATAATGTTCAGACAGGTGCCGACTTCGGAAATAAGCCTTACAACACGGCGATTTTCCGCGAAAGAAGTACTCAGATCGAAGGTTCGATACTTACAGGGCGGGGGAGGAATGGCGTGCGGGTTACTTTTTCCTCTTTGGCGTGGCCCGCTCGGTTACCATCGCGGCCATTGCGGCGAAGCGTTCCTGGCCGACTGCTATGAAGAGGCCGTCGGCTTCCGCGGTTAGCTGGCCGTTCGCGGACAGCGTTCCGTGCGTGAAGATTTTGCGGCCCTCGACGCGATCGACGTACGCTTCGAAGACCAGTTCGGTCAGCAGCGGGGTCGGACGCCGGTAGCGAATCGTCAGCGTCCCCGTCATGCCGGGATTGCCGGTAAGAGACTGCGCCATTCCGAGAACTTCGTCGAATGCGGCGGCGAGAAATCCTCCGTGCACATGCCCCGGAGGACCTTCATACGCGACGCCGAACGTGCCGCGGCCCTCGACTTTGTCGCCGAGGACGGCCAGCCGAATGGGCGGCGCGAGCGGATTTGAGATTCCAATCAGCGGACTGTGATCGAAAAACGCGTGAGGATCGCCGGCGTTGGCGCTCTCGGCGAAGCCCTCGTAACTGCGCGAGATGGGATACTTCGAAAGGCGCTTGGCGTAGCGCTCGAGCGCGTCGGCGGCCGCCGACAAATCTTCCTCGGGGGCGGCGACCTGCACCAAATGGTCGATTACGCGCCGCATCGCGTTGGCTAATCGATGCGCCTGCGCGCGCCGTCCGGTCGCGGGCGCCTGACTGACAGCCCACGCCGCTTCGAAATTAATGTTTTGATCGCTCATCTTTCCTTGGCCAATTTTGACGCGAAACTGCTGCGAACTTTTTTCGATGGTAGCCCTCGCTCCGCGGTCAAGCTATGGCACGGTCGCTCATCAGCAACGGCACTCGAAATGCATTCGTATATAATAGAATGGAACCAAGCAGCTCGATGCGAACCCGTATCCTTATAGTATGCGTCCTCGTAGGCGGACTGGCTTCGATTGGCAATCCAGCCGCTCGCGCGCAGACCACGCTGGAGGTGCCAGGACCGGCGAATCAGTATCAACCGTACGTTGCGCCGAGCCAGGCGCCTCCGCCGATCAGATTGGCGCCGTCTGGCGGTGATGGCGGCAACACGATTCAACTTTTGCCGGGATGGAATCAACCGCCTGCACAACCGCAACCGGAACCGGCACCGCCGCCGGTGAACGTCGCGCCGATGACGGCGCAAGCCGTTCCGGCGCTGCCCTCGGTGTTCCGCGGATGCTGGCAGGGACAGGTGAGTCAGCTCGATTGGATCAGGAGCGAACCCGGCGCGCACAGAATCGGGTTCTGGACGCCGAAGAATTACCGACTTTGCTACAAACGCGTCGGCAATCAGCCCTTCACGCTGACGTTCACCGAAGCCGGCGTCGAGCCGAACGAGAAGATTATCAATGCCCGCGGCCACGTGGTGCCGATTTCGACCGACGGCCGCGCCTACGCCACGATGCGGTCGCGGCTGAACTTCGATGAATACAAAACCCGCGGCGATGGCTTCTCGCCAACGTTCGCGGTGGACGAAGTCACCAATCTCGACTGCCGCATCGCCGGCGACGACATGATCGTCAGCGCCGACGTGTTCGGCGCGCGCGACGGCGCACCCTGGTTCCGTGCACACTGGCGCGCCGACTTTCACAAGTTCGAGAATTAACGGCGCGCTGTGCGTTCGTGCTTGAGGTCCCACGAAGGCGTGGCGGCGGCCAGGTCTGATCCATCAAATCACAGCAACCGCAGTACACGGAAAGAAAGATCGTACGTTGCGTGGCAGACGATCGCTGATTCAAGTCCGTATTTCGAATATATCCATCCAAGCAGGAGCCCACTCCAAGTCTGTGGGGAAAGAAATAAGCGAATGTACCACGGACTTCCGTAGGGGATTCCCACACCTATTGCTAGGTGGGCTGCCCCGAAAATCAGCGCCTGCAGGAGGTTGCCAGACCAAAATATGCCGACTTGCGAACGGTTTGGGAAAAACTTCGACGCCCATCGAAATAGGACAACCAGGCCAACCAAAATAATAGCCCTAAACAGAATTTCCTCAAGAATTGTTGAGGAAACGATTGCCAATACATCAGGCCTTGAGTGGTGTTTCGGTAATGTGCCGCTAGACCAATTCTTCACGGCAGCCGCATAGGAGCGCGCCAAGTAGCAATTTGTGATGCCCACTCCAGCGGCTCCCGCGAGGCGGGCCGCCGCTTTCTTGACCAGGAACCGTCCACGCCACCAGTCTCCGAAGAGCGGAAACACGAGGATATCCGATCTAGGCGACAACCAGCCGACAATCCCTGCTGTTAATAGGGAGTAAAAGGCGGCGCCAACGCAGAATCGGACGAGAAGTGGGTCGGGCGGCCGCAGAGGTAGTGCGACTACCAGCCCGACGACGCCGGCGGTCTCCAGAACAATGCAGAACCAGAAGTCGAATGGATCAAATTTAGAAAACTCTGCCGACATTGGAAACGCATCATATAGGTTTTGAAAGCGCCGATGCATTCCGCGCTTGCCTCTCAGTTACGCCTCGCCTAATGATCGCGCATGACTACTCCCCTCGACCCCCAGATGAAGATCATGCTCGACGTGTTCAACGCGGCTGGGCCGATGTTCCTGCGCGCGGAAACGGCAGAGCAGGCGCGGGCCAAGATGCGCGCGCTGCTCGAGGCGAATCCGATTCCGCCGCCGGCGATCTATCGCGTCGAGGATCGCCAGATTCCGGGCGGCGACGGTAACGTTGCGGCGCGGGTTTACACGCCCGAGGGGAATCCGCCGATGGGCGTGCTGGTTTATTTCCACGGCGGCGGATGGGTGCTCGGCGACCTCGAGAGTCACGACCGCGTATGCCGCGCGCTCGCCAACCAGGCGGGATGCGTCGTGGTATCGGTCGATTATCGGCTCGCGCCGGAGCACGTTTTCCCGGCCGGCGCCGAGGATTGCTACGCCGCGACCAAGTGGGTCTCCGAAAACGCGGCCTCGATCGGCGCGGACGGCGCGCGGCTCGCGGTGGGCGGTGACAGCGCGGGCGGAAACCTGGCGGCGGTAGTATCGATGATGGCGCGCGATCGCGGCGGCCCCGCGATCAATTTCCAGTTGTTGCTCTATCCGGTCACCGATTGCGCGCTCGCCACTCCGTCACAAAAGGAATTCGCCAACGATGGCTACGTGCTGTCGCGCGCCGACATGGAATGGTTCTGGAAAAATTACACCGACCCCATCGCTGAAAAAAATAATCCCTACGCATGTCCCTTGCGCGCGAAAGACCTGACGGGGTTGCCTCCTGCATTAGTCCTGACCGCGAGTCACGACCCGCTGCGCGATGAAGGCGAGCGATTCGCCGAGCGGCTGATCGCGGCCGGCGTCAGAACCACCTGCACGCGCTACGAAGGCGTCACCCACGGCTTCGTCAGCTTCGCCGACGGCCTGGACAAGGGCAAGGAGGGCCAGCGCCAGGCGGCAGACGCGTTGAGGGTGGCGTTCGCGCGATAACTAATGGCGGAGCGGACAGTTCAGATCGGCAGTCTCAGAGGAGAACGCCTGATTCACGGCGCGCCCACTGGCGCTTTCGAGGACCTTTACCACTTCCTGGTGACGTCTTCGTGGCCTGCGCTCATCGGGTTGATCGCCGCCGCCTTCACGATCGCCAACCTGCTGTTCGCCACCGGCTACTACCTGGATCACGGAATCGAGAACGCGCGCACCGGCTCGTTCGCCGATATGTTTTTTTTCAGTGTGCAGACCATGGCGACGATCGGTTACGGCAAGATGGAGCCGGTCACTCTGTTCTCGAACATCCTGGTCTCGATCGAGGCGCTCACCGGACTGCTCGCGCTCGCGCTGATGACAGGCCTGGTTTTCTCGAAGTTCTCGCGCCCCACTGCGCGTGTCAGATTCAGCCGCTCCGTGGTGATCGGTCCGCGCGACGGTGTGGACAGCCTGATGATCCGAGCCGCCAACTTGCGCGCGAACCGGATCGTCGAGGCGGAAATGCACGTCGTGTTCGCGCGTCAGGAAGTCACTGCCGAGGGCGACTCGATTCGACGCCTCTACGATCTGCCGATGACGCGCAGCCGCAGCGCGATGTTTGCGTTGTCGTGGACCGCGGTCCATCAGATCGTCGAAGGCAGTCCGCTGTTCGCACAGACTCGCGAATCGCTCGCCAATTGCGCGGCCGAGATTATCGTGTCTATCATTGGACTCGACGAGACGTTCTCTCAGACCGTTCACGCCCGACATACCTTCGAACTTGACGAGATCGTCTGGAGCGCACGCTTTGCGGACGTGCTGGTGCTCCACCCCGACGGCAGCCGAAGCGTTGATTACACGCGGTTCGACGAACTCGAGATGCTTACGCCCGCCAAGTGACGCGTCCTGGTGCCTGTTCACATAGAAGCGTAAATCTGTGCATTATGACAACGTCCATGCGCCGGAATTCGGCTCATGGGTGGGGAGAGAGAATGACGACAGGTACGGCGGGCAAATCCCGCAGGTTTCTTATCGCGATCGCGCGATGGTTCGACACTTCGGTTGGCGGCAGTCCTGAATCCGACGCGCCGCAGAAGACCGACTGGTTTCGATGCATCCCGTTCGTAGTGGTTCATCTGATGTGCCTGGGCGTCATCTGGGTCGGATGGAGCCCGATCGCGGTGGGCGTCGCCATCGCTCTGTACTTCATCCGGATGTTTGCGATCACCGGATTTTATCATCGCTATTTTTCTCATCGATCGTTCAAGACTTCGCGCGCCGGCCAGTTCGTATTCGCGGCGATCGGCGCGACTGCGGTGCAGCGCGGCGCGCTATGGTGGGCGTCGCATCATCGGCTGCATCATCAGCGCTCGGACGAGCCGACCGACGTTCATTCGCCGGCGCAGCAGGGTTTCATCTGGAGTCACATCGGATGGATCACGTCGGAGGCAAACTTCCGATCCGAGCTGAGCGTCGTGCGCGATCTTGCGAAGTTTCCCGAGCTGATGTTTCTCGATCGCTTCGACGTGCTGATTCCGACTGTGCTCGGCTTCGCGCTGTTCGGGCTGGGCGCTGAGCTTCAGCGGCATGCGCCGGGCCTGCACACGACCGGCGCGCAAATGCTCATCTGGGGCTTTTTCATTTCGACCGTCGTGCTCGCACACGGCACTTTTACGATCAATTCGCTGGCGCACGTTTTCGGCCGCCGCCGCTACGAGACCAACGACGACAGCCGCAACAGCTTCGCACTGGCGATGGTCACGCTCGGCGAAGGATGGCACAACAATCACCATCACTTCCCGGCCGCAGCGCGCAACGGATTTTTCTGGTGGGAAATCGACATCACGTACTACACGCTCAAGCTGCTCGAAGCCTGCGGCATAATCTGGGACCTGCGCCAGGTACCGCCCGAGCTGCTGGAGGAAGATCGGGTTGCGGCGAAGCCGCGCGCGTCAGTTCCGTCGATGGCCCCGGCGATCGCGTATGCGCGAGACGGTATCGAGGCCGGGCGCCGAATCATCCCGTCGCTTCCAGAGCTTGCGTCGCAGAGCGCCGGAGTTTCAGTCAGCGAACCCGAACCCACCCCCTAGCCCACTGCGAATCGCTTCCGCGCTTGCGCCGCGAGGCGACCGCGTGTAATCGAATGCGTCGAGATGGCCAAGTCTGATTCCATAGTTGCGTCGGGTGTCGATGCGGCCCGGGCGCGTCGCCCGGCGATCGTCGATCGTTTTGCGCGCGGTGCGGTTCTCAGGCGCCTGGCGGGAATCAAAAGCGGGCACATTGAAATCGAAGATGGCGGCGAGCGGATCCCGTGCGGACAGGATTTGTCGGATGCCGATTTGCGCGCGACTATTCGCGTCCACGACCATCGCTTTTATTCCGACCTCGCGCTCGCGGGCAGCATGGGCGCCGCCGAGGCGTACATGGCGGGATCGTGGACGAGCGACGATCTGACCGCGCTAGTGCAAATCATGATTCGCAACCGCGACGTGACGGAGGGCATGGACGGCGGCCTCGCGCGACTCGCCAATCCCGTCCGGCGCTTCATCCACTACCTCAATCGCAACACCAGGACCGGCAGCGAGCGCAACATCGCCGCGCATTACGATCTCGGCAACGATTTCTTCGAGCTGATACTCGATCGCACGCTGATGTACTCGTGCGCGATTTTCGAGCGCCCCGACGCCACGCTCGAGGAGGCGGCGACGGCCAAGGTTGATCGTATCTGCCGCAAGCTCGATCTGCGCGCGCACGATCATCTCGTCGAGATCGGGACCGGATGGGGCGGGTTTGCGATTCACGCGGCCAAAAACTACGGATGCCGCGTGACGACCACCACGATCTCGCGCGAGCAGCACGATTATGCCGTCAAGCGAATCGCCGCCGAGGGGCTGTCGGAGCGAATCACCGTGCTGTTCGAGGATTACCGCGACTTGACCGGCCAGTTCGACAAGGCCGTGTCGATCGAGATGATCGAAGCGGTCGGACATCAGTTCCTCGATTCATATTTTCGCAAATGCGGCGAGTTGCTGAAGCCCGATGGCATGATGCTGTTGCAGGCGATCACGATCACCGACCGCGAGTACGAGGCCGCGACCCGGCGCGTCGATTTCATCAAGAAATACATTTTTCCCGGCAGCTTCCTGCCGTCGGTCACGGCGTTGTGCGATTCGCTGACGCGCTCGAGCGACCTGCGCCTGTTCCATCTCGAGGACCTCACGCCCAACTACGCCGAGACCCTGAAACACTGGCGCGTCAGGATGTTCAAGAACATCGAGCGCGTGCGAGCGCTCGGCTATCCCGAAGAATTCATCCGGATGTGGGAGTTCTACCTCCGCTACAGCGAAGCCGGCTTCCGCGAGCGGTACATTGGGGACGTCCAGATGCTGCTGACGAAGCCCGACTGCCGCCGAGCGCCGATTCTTCCGCGCCTGTAACGGTGCTGTCCTGAAATAAACGGTGTACTTTTTCCTCCAATTCGACAGCCGCCCCGCTTGCAACAGCGATAACTAGATGGTAATAGTTATCACCTAGGTTATGGAACTACAGCTCGTAAATGAAAGACGACGCGGTCCCTACGCGGCGAAGCGGCTCTCCGAGTTCGCCGAGCGATGCCGACGGGGCGGGCTGGCGGTTACGCCGCAGCGCCTGGCGATCATCAAGGTGCTGCTCGACTCAGGCGACCATCCGCGGGCCGACGCGATCTTCGCCGCGGTACGCATTCAGCATCCGCACATTTCGCTTGCCACGGTGCATCGCACGCTGGAAACGCTGTGCGACATCGGCGAGGCGCGCAAGGTCACGATGCTGCACGACAGCGCGCGCTACGACGGCAACATCACGCCGCATCATCATGTGGTGTGCGTCAAATGCCGGCGGATCCGCGATATCGAGATTCCGCGGCTGGACCGGCTGCTCGCGGGACAGTCGGCGCTCGGCGAGTTCACGGTGATCGGGTCGTCGCTGGAGATTCACGCGCTGTGCGACGAATGCGGCGCCAAACGCGCAAAGACGAATCGAACGAAGAAGCCGCGCGGCTGATTTTCAAACCAACTAAATCAAATAATTTCAGGGAGAAGGAAAAAATGGCAAATCTCAAGGGAACGAAAACTCATCAGAATCTGAAGGACGCGTTCGCGGGTGAGAGCCAGGCGAATCGCCGCTATCTGTATTTCGCCAAGGTCGCGGACGTCGAGGGCCAGCCGGAAATCGCGGGACTGTTTCGCGACACCGCCGAGGGCGAGACCGGGCATGCGCATGGGCATCTCGACTATCTGAAGTCGGTTGGCGATCCTGCGACCGGCCTGCCGATGGGCGATTCGATGCTGAACCTCAAAGCCGCGGTGCATGGCGAGACGCACGAGTACACCGACATGTACCCCGGGATGGCCAAGACGGCGCGCGAAGAAGGTTTCCCGGAAATCGCGGACTGGTTTGAGACGCTGGCCAAGGCCGAGAAATCGCACGCGGGACGGTTTGCGAAGGCGCAGACCACGCTCTAGCAGGCATCGCGCGAGTAATCGCAGTGCGGGGGCGGGCTTTCGAGCCCGCCCGCTGCTTCCTACGGGCGAACGGCGTGAACGATGCTCGCAACCCAACCCTTTGGAAATGGGAACCGATCGCGGAGAGATTGTGCTTGAGTCGCAGAACCCTCACCTAACCTCTCCCGTAAATTAACGGGCGAGGGACCAGAGTCGAAGGGAAACCGGTCGCGGGAAATTGATGGCTAAACGAATCGAGTCGAGGCCGACTGACGGCCTTTCGTACAATTCCACCGAGGCGAAGTATTGGGACCGCGCCGGGCTCGACAAGGAAGTCGAGCGCGTCTTTGACATCTGTCACGGGTGCCGGTTGTGCTTCAATCTTTGTCCGTCGTTTCCGGCGCTGTTCGACGCGGTTGATCGCAACGACGGCGACGTGCGAGGGCTGACGGCGGCCGAGAAAGAGCGCGTTATCGATCTTTGCTACGGATGCAAGCTCTGCGAAATCAAATGTCCGTACACGCCGCATGACGGGCATGAGTTCCAGCTCGACTTTCCGCGCCTGATACTTCGCGCCAAGTCGGTGAACGCCAAGGAAGACGGCGTCGGGCTGCGCGAGCGCGTGCTGGCGCATCCCGATCAAATCGGCAAGGTGGGAGCGACGGCGCCGGCGCTGGCAAACATGATGTGCCGGCAGAAGTTTCAGCGCGTGGTGATGGAGAAGATGCTCGGGATACATCGCGACAAGCTGCTGCCCGACTTTGCCGTCGAGACTTTCGACAAATGGCTCGAGCGCAATCCGCTGCCGGCGATTCCGGCTGAGCCGGCGGCGAAGGTCGCGATTTTTCCGACCTGTTTCGTCAACTACTACAACCCGGGGCCGGGCAAGGCTGCGGTCGAGGTTTTCGCGAAGAACGGATGCGCGGTGAAATGCCCGAAGCAGAATTGCTGCGGGATGCCGGCGCTCGACAGCGGCGACGTCGAGTTTGCGCGCAAGGAAGCGCGTGCGAATGTCGATTCGATGCGGCAGATCGTGCGCGAGGGCTACAAAATCGCCGCGATCAATCCGACCTGCTCGCTGATGATGCGCCAGGAGTATCCGAATCTTTTGGCCGGTGACGACGTCAAGGAATTTGCGGCGGCGATCGTCGATTCGCACGAGCTGCTCTACCATCTTCGGCGCGCCGGCAAGTTCAACAGCGAATTTCAATCCACACCCGGCACCGTCGCGTATCACGTCCCCTGTCATCTGAAAGCGCAGGACATCGGGCTGCGAGCGCGCGACCTGATGCGCCAGATTCCGGGCGTCGAAGTGACGACGGTCGATGCGTGTACGGCGCATGACGGGACCTGGGCGATGAAAAAGGAGTTCTTTGCGCTCTCGATGAAGTGGGGCGAGAAGGCATTCAGCGGGATGCGCGAGGCCGGCGCGCGCGTGATGGCGACGGACTGTCCGCTGGCGGCCGTGCAAATCGAGCAGGCGACCGGAGTGCATCCGATGCATCCGCTGGAAGTGCTGGCGCGCGCGTACCGGCGCGACGGTTTTCCCGAT